>Ga0115031_1002006_pt1 | contig 15038 bp, 9 predicted proteins | sample Maine_Asex4_meta_FD_87301 | JGI IMG/M metagenome (GOLD analysis project Ga0115031, IMG submission 87301) | Marine algal microbial communities from Maine, USA - Maine_Asex4_metaG | ecosystem: Host-associated > Algae > Red algae > Unclassified | place: Maine, USA | collected 2015-01-05
ATCCTTGTCACAGTTAATCACAACGCTTTGGTCGCCATGAACGATGCGGTTGGCAGCCTTGCGAACCGAATCGACAAACAGCCCTTCATTTTGAGGCAGGTAATTTAACGCCCACACGACGTTTCTGAGATCCTCCTGTCCGCGCTGAATCATGCGACCGGCAATTCCCAAATGATTATTGTGATTGGGATCGCAAACTTCATTTAGATTGTTTCTTTCGCAGGCTTCAATTTGATACGCTACCCCTGCCATCGTCTGTAAAACAGTGTCATGCAAATCCGAAGCAAGCCTCGTCCGTTCACGAAATGCGGCTTGGAACTCAATCGCGGCATCGCGCCGTTGCCTGATTTGAGCCGAAATTAATCTGGTTTGTTTACGTACGGTTCTGTTAAGCATGAACGCCCAACTGGTGGCGATGAGTGCGAACCCCAACACAGCAACCAGTGCAATCCCAATACGCTGAGCGGTCCACCAAGATGGCAGTGCTAGAATCTCGATATCGGTTGATGGATCCCGCAATAGAAGATCGACCCGGACTGGAATGGAGGGCTTGAACCTTGTTTTGTCGGTGGCGTAGGTCAGCGTGGCGACGCCCGTAAGTTCGACCACCGTACCGATGGGCAGTTGCTTCATCTTTGATGGCAGAAAAACGGTAGAGATTGAATCTCCGCAATCTATCTCCAGACGATTCGGTTCGCGCGACGTCGCCTTTTGATAGCTCAACAGTCTTCCTTGCAAACGGACGAGCCGTCCATCGAAGGTCTTGGTCATCATCTGCCCCCAAGCAGGGACTTTGAAGTGGTCGTCGATGATTTGGGTGATGGTGGTTGAGACGGGTTGGACCGTGGCCTTGTTCTTGCTATTTCGAATCCACGCCCCTCGCAAACCACGGTTATATTTACTGGTATCAACAAATCCAGAAACTTTCACGCGATCGCCTACCTCCACTTCAGCGATTTGATCCGTTTGCACACGCACACCAATGCCGTCGTCTTGAACGTACATCGTTTCCAAGCCGTCGTAATAGGTGACGGTGCCTTGCGTTAGAATCCGATGCAAAGGCCTCCCTTGGGGAAGATAGCGATCGATCAAATCCAACGAAATTTCTTCGTCGGAAAACGGATCCGACGAAGGTTTCACGACGATTCGAATATCTTGCGGACGGTCGATGATAACGCGCGGGCAGACGAACTGAGCGCGCCAGTTGCGCGATACGCCCGCCACGCCTGTGACCTCGATCCGCGCGTTGAGCATCTTCTCCGGAGAGAATCGTTTGGTCTTTGGCGTTCGGCAGAGGAAATGTCCGACACCCGTTTCGACCCGCATCAGCCATCCCTGCCCAAGTTCTTCTACCATGTTCTGAACAACGCCCGAGACGACGACCCGCTGCACGACGCATCCACCGTTGAGAAACACTTTGATGTCGGGATGTTCAGCGGGCGGCAGTTCCTGCTGATCGACAACTTCGATACGGGTGGGCAAGATGACCGGGGCAAACGCACCTTGCTCCAGATATCCCTCCAGATTTAACACACAACCGTACTTAATTTTTGGCAGCACCGTCGCGGCGTCCTCAAGCAATTCCTCGGTTAGAGATTTACGCGTGCGGACCCAGATGCCAGCGGTGTCATCTTCTATGCAAAACGAACTGTACGCTCTGGAAAGTTTGCCCTTGGCAAGAATACCTTTGCCCACCGATGAAACTGTGGCCCTTACACGGACCTTTCTTCTTTGAAAATGGCGATGGGGCGTCGATATCAGCGATTCAATCTTCTGCACGGGCTGGAACGCTGTATCGGCGCTCATTACTCGACGATCGTCACCATAGCCTGAAACACTTGCCAGTATGGCCATCACAACAGTCATAATTCGCCGCATCGGTCCGTTGGGCGAGCCAACGTCGTTAGGTTTTAGGATGTAGTTTTTTAATAACATTAAATGTTCGCCTCATCGGCGTCCAACTTCGGCGTCCAACCCGTTTTACCGGCTGAGGATAGCGCCGCCATGCGCTGCAATGCGCCGCCATGCGCTGCCGCTGGAAGCAAATGGCGTTTCAATTTTTAGATTCGACGCTTGATGATTTTTGGCCACTAAAGAGGTGATCTGTACAGTAAACCACGGAAATTAAGTATCGACAGTTGGCCGATCGGTCAATATTGGTCGATGCCCTAATGGATATAATAACGTCGCCAAAGCGCAATTCAGGTGTGATCATTTGCTTTGGGGTGAAATATTTTTACTGCCCCAATATCAGTTATCCGATTCCGGCAGCCAGTTTGTGCCACGACGTTCAGTTATCCCAAGCAATATTTTTTCCATATTTATTTGAGAGTCCAGTTATGAGTAAACGCAGACAGGCATTTACACTAGTAGAACTGTTGGTCGTCATTGCGATCATCGGAATTTTGATCGGCATGCTGTTGCCAGCGGTGCAACAGGTGCGCGAAGCGGCTCGCAGAACACAGTGTGCCAACAATCTTCGCCAAATCGCGCTGGCGTCGCTGAATTATGAGTCGTCGTATATGAGTTTCCCAACGGCCGGTTTAAATCAACGCGCTTCGCGGAAGGCCTTGTTTGCCAAAGGGAACAGTCCGGCATGGGGTACTGAGGGATTGAATTGGGCCTATCAGGTTTTGCCATTTTGCGAACAGCAGAATTTGGTCGCCCTACGTCCAAGCACAAACTGGTTGAATTGGGTTGATATTTCGCCAGCGGGTATCTTCAATTGTGCTTCGCGCGGTGGCGAACGGTCGTACAACGATCTGGTTCAGAACCGTTTCTTTGCGTCGGGAGACTACGCCTTTGGTATCGCATCTCGGGAGTCCTTCGGTGGAGATCCTTTGTATAAGGACCCTCGCCCCAATGAAGAAAGTGGTCTTTTTGTAGGAATCATCGCCAAGGCCGGAAACGACGATGCATGGCCCAGCACCTCTGATTTCCGGGCGGGACTTGGATCGAACTTCATTAAGTATTCCAAAGTCGGTTTCGGTAGCGTTTCCGACGGATCGTCTAACACGATGATGGTGGGAGAAAAGGCCGCAGGAACCGATCGCTATGTGCTGAATCTTGGACCTGGCGACGACAATTACAAAGGCGCTGGCGAACGACGTGGACTTTACACCGGCGTCGCACACTTTAACAACTATCGTCGCGCCGGACAGTTAATCTCCGATGGGGCTTACAATCACGAGATAAAGGATTTTAAATTCTTTGGTTCCGCTCATCCAGGTACTACGAATTTTGCCTTTGGCGACGGCTCTGTTCAAACCGTCAGTGATTCAGTCAACGCAGATGTTGTCGAACAGTTTGTTGATCGCGCAGACGGTACCGTGTTGGATTTCGAATCTCTCTAATCCGGCCAAAGCAGTTTTTTATAATAGGGGGTTGGTGATGTTCGAAGATACCTTTGGTATCGTCCTTCGATTGACGCAGGTCAGTTTTGTCTTGCTTGGCGTCGTGCTTTTGTCAGGCTGTAGCAGTGATCCCGATGGGTCTGCTGGTGTTGCGGCCAAGGCATTTAACGACTCCAATCTGAAACGGTTGCGGTCGATGTATGCTACGTACTACGGTCTGCACGACCGACCGCCAAAATCCGAGGAGGAACTTCGTGAGGTAATGGCCAGCCCGGCGGGCGAAAAACACTTGCGCCGCATCGGAGTTGCCCCCGAAGATTATGATACAACGCTGACCAGTGAGCGCGATGGCCAGCCTTTTCTGGTCTATTATGGTGTCCCTTGCCTGTTCGCGGAATCTCAACACTGTCCACTGGCCGTCGAAGCGGTGGGCAGTAGCGGGGTTCGTTACGCGATTTACACCAGCAGCGTCGTGAAGGAATTGGTTGACGATACGGAGTTTGAGGAATTCAAACGTGAGGCAGAGAAGTGCCTGAAGATGAAAGTCAAGGTCGCTGACCAAGCGGTCAATGGTGAGGAGTGAGCTGACCTGTGTTCACTTTCTTTTCCGCCGACTCAGCAACCTTTTAGCGGCTTAATTAATTGGACAGCGCCACTTTCGTGAGCGGCAAGGCGCTAGCCGCCGGTGAATGGCGGGTAAAACCGGCGGCTAGCGCCGTTGGGCAAGCGTCTTGCCGCTTACAAAACTGGCGCTGTCTAATCAGGATCATTGGGGTAACCAACGTGTAATGCTAAGGAGCTTTTCTTCCGTGCGGACACTTCAGTTCCCTGACAATAACAGGCCATTGCTACTTAACCTGTCGCCCTTAAACCTTAACCCATTGGCACTTAACCATTAATGTTTGAAGTCGCCATTGTTCTGGTTGTCGGTTTCTCCGTCCTGCTCGTTTTGGACGTGCCGATTTGGGCCGCGCTGATCTTGGCCAGCAGTTTGGCGATCGTGGCCGAAGGATCTGCTGACCCGACAGTATTGCTGGCCTCCAAAATTGCTAACGGCATTAATAACTTCGCGCTGTTGGCGATTCCTTTTTTCATCCTTTCTGGAAACCTGATGGGCCGCGGTGGGCTGGCCCGGCGACTGGTAGAATTCAGCGGCGCGTTGGTCGGTGGCATTCCTGGTGGACTAAGTTATGTCAACACGATGACATGCATGCTGTTCGGCTCGATTTCGGGTTCAGCGGCCGCCGCGGTTTCGTCCGTGGGCGGATTCATGATCCCTGAAATGAACCGCAAGGGTTACGGCCGCGAGTTTAACGTTGCCGTCACTACGACTGCCGCGACGACCGGGCTGATGATTCCGCCCAGCAACGTCATGATCGTGTATTCGGTAGCCGCCGGTTCAGTGTCTATCTCTGCGATGTTCATGGCAGGGTTCCTGCCGGGCATCCTAACGGGATTATGTATCATGCTGGTTGCTGGGGTGATCTCCGTTATCAAGGGATACCGGGGCGATTCGGTCGACCATCCACGGTGGAAAGTTGCAACGGCCACGGGTATTGTTGCCGCCAGTATTGGTTGTGTGCTTTTGCTCAAATCATTTCCGTGGGAGGCCGCAGGCGTAGCGGTGATCCTACTGTCGGTATGTCTGTTTTGTTTTGAAACGTTCCGACGCGCTTTGCTAACACTGCTGATGATTGTGATCGTGATCGGAGGGATTCTGATTGGAGCGTTCACCGCCACCGAGGCCGCCGCTATCTCGGTGGTCTACGCGTTTCTGTTGTCATTCGCGCTTTATCGTCAGATCCGTATCGATGAACTTCCTCAGATTTTGTTGGATACCTGTGCGACAACTGGTGTGGTGATGCTGTTGATTGCGGCCAGTTCCGGCATGAGCTGGATCATGACGCTGGCGAACATCCCACAGACGGTGAGCGCTTCGTTGTTGGCGATTTCCAGCAATCCGATCGTCATCCTGCTGATGATCAATCTGCTGCTAATTTGCGTGGGAACTTTTATGGACATGACGCCGGCGATTCTGATTTTTACGCCGATCTTCCTTCCGATTGCCCAAGAGATGGGAATTCATCCGATCCACTTCGGGATGATCCTAATCGTGAACCTATCGATCGGGCTTTGCACACCGCCGGTGGGGACCTGCCTGTTTGTGGGATGTAAGGTCGGAAAGACGACAATCGCCAACACGACGTTCTGGATGCTTCCCTTTTACGGTGCGATGATTTTCGCGCTCATGGTCGTGACTTACCTCCCCGAAACTTCATTGTGGTTACCGGTCAGTACTGGGCAAATCAAACCTGCCGAAGTAGAAGCATTAGAGTTTCTCAAGCCGATTCAATCAGAGAGCCATTAGAAATTTGGCAACACTTCAGTCGCCTGACGTATATCGATAGGCAGAGTCATCCCCCTTTTAAATTTTCAACGCCTCCTGATGCCTGGCAATGCGGCATCCCTGAAAAAACACGCCCTCGAATCACTTCCTTGTCATCAATCGCAGTTCGCAACTGCGATCGTTTCGGATCACCTAAAGCCTTTTATCGTTTCCCTAAAGTGGTTTTTTGGGAAATTATCATGCCGATATGGCCAACCGGCCAATGGAGAAGCCCGTTCGGTTTAGCCAATATAAGTATATGGAAATGAGAATTGGCTGAATCGTGTTGATTCGGCAGGCCGCGGCAAAACTTACCAAGCGGTCAGTTAACATCAAATTGCAGGAGAGGAACAACTATGAAGAAGTTATTTGCAACCAGTGCGATGGGATTTGCATTTGCGTTTTTGCTGAGCGCGGGACAGGTCTCTGCGGACTACATCGTCAACGCTACGGACACAGGTGGAATCATTCAGGGGCAAGCTCAACAGGACCCATTGGGATACACGCGGAACAGCTCGAATGTCAAACTCGTGGGCGAATCAGGAAGCACTGGTGATCGCAATGATCGTAATGTCGTCTTTAGTTTTCAATTAGAAGATATCGGCGTAAACGAAACGATTAATGGGGCAGAGTTCGATATCCAAGTCTTGGAGGTCGATCGCTACGGAGAGACAGGCGATCTGGTTGCAATGATTCTGAATCAAGAACCTCAAGATGAAAATCAGTTTCTTACTTCGGGTGCAATTCCCGGCGTAGGCGAAGCGCTGATTGACGTCTACACGCCCGCAGGTGTGCCAGCGGATAATTCCTCAGGGAATGTCCCTAGCAATTCAGATGTGACGTTCCAACTGACGGGGAACTCGCTGTTAGCGCTGCAAGGTTTATACACAGGCAATTCGGCTAATGGAAATAGCGTGTTCTTTCGTTTGAGCACTGAACTTGCACAGGACGTCGGAACCTCAAATGGCCGTTACGAATTGGCTTTCAATGATCTTTCGCCGGATACGCTGATCACGGAATTCCGTGTCACAACCCAGACGGTAGGCATCCCTGAACCAACGTCCTCAACGTTGCTGGGTCTGGCAGGAGTAGGAATGCTGATGCGGCGAAAACGTCGCCGTTTGGCTTAGATCTGTAACAAAAACTCCTTTACCCATCTTAGGCACCGTACGACGATTTAGGTTTAATGAGTTGCTAAATCTGATAACGAAAACTGACTTAGCGACAATAATTTAAAGCTGTGATTCAGATCGCACCAGAAAATGGTTCGATCGGGTCACAGCTTTTTTCATATACAAAATACTTTAGCCATGCGTCCGATTTCGGTGGGCTGTCTTCTTCGATCTGGCCTGAGTTGGACGGCCTGAGTTGGCCAGCCCTACTTTCGGGAGCGGTAAGGCGATGGTCGCAGGTGAATGGCGGGTAAAACCGGCGGCCAGCGCGTTGCTGCTCGCATTTTTGTTACCACGATAATAACAAGGCTTTTGATTTAAATATGGCGCTATTCAATTAGGATTCTCAACCACGGTTGTTGACGGAGCCGAAGGATGCATCTGAAAACCGTGCTCGCAAGGCAAAAGTCAAAGCAATTGAGCACCACGTCTCCCATTTCGGTGGGAAAAAAAATTTACGTGCGTCGGTTGAGATGTGTTTTCGTAACCCGATGCCACCGCCCGGCATACCCTCAGAGTTAAGCAGAACCATCGTTGATCGGCAGCTTTCCCTCAAATCAAGGGATGCTAAATTACCTGCTGGCAGACGAGGCTGAACAAGCGGCGATGCTTCACGAAAATCAAACAGCAAGCCGAAGGATAGGATCCCGCGGCGAATTTCAATGTCGGTAAAGGGTGCCCACTAATCTTTCACTTGAACTGTATGCCTACTGGAAAACAGGGTCACCGCTGACACAGTATTCGGGTCTTAAGCATCGCGTAAAGACAACGTTTTCATGGTTGCACCTTCACGTTTCGTCCCGAAATTCTCAGCTGTATTTTGGAAGCATGGTTAACCAGTTTCCTGCGTGAGGATGGTATCTCCCGGTGAAGGTATCTTCCGGTGAAGGTATCTCCCGGTGAGGGTTACTCTTCAGGGGCACGATGAACTGTTCAATTAAATGGTGCGTGTTCTGTTTTGAGCGTACGCCAGAAAGATGCTTCGTTCAAGAGAATTAGGGTTCATGTTTTCCTTGTTCAAGAACCCAGAGACATTGCCATCGAACTCGCTGACCGAAACATCATCGCCTGAAACAATGATCAAAGGCACATTCTCGCTGTTGGCTTTTGCAAAACGCATCACAGTTTCGCGCCCGCTTGAGTCGGGCAAATTTAGATCGAGCAATACTAAATCGAAGTTCAATTTTTGAATCTTTTCAATGGATTGAGCAAGAGTTCCAGCCCGCGAGACCTCTACAGAGGGATTGGTTTTTTCCAGAATCCGTACCGCTAACATCCAGTCGATTTCGTTATCTTCAACAACCAGGATTTTCACCGATCTTTTGGGGATGGAGATCCCTCGACCACTCATTAGCTCACTCAGATCCAAGATCAAATCTCCTGCACTCTTGTATCGCGACTCAAGATTGACATCCAGAAGTTTTAGGAAGACAGCGTGGACATTTTGGTCCAAGTCAAGAGAATCGAGTTTCTCAAATTCCCCCCGTTTAAAATTTGAAATTCGTTCTGCTTGCGATGCACCGGGGACGATGAAATTTCCAGTCAGCAAAAAGAAGGCAGTCGCCCCCAGCGAGAAGAGATCGCTTGCCGGGCTAACAACGGTATGGGACAAGAATATCTCGGGAGGCATAAATTCAACGGTCGCTCTAATCGTGGCAGGCGATTGGGTATCACTTTCTTCTTTTAATCCGATGTCCCGCGAGACCCCCAGATCCAGAAGCTTCGCCAAGCCATCTTCGTCGACGATGATGTTCGAAGGCTTCACATCGCGATGCACTAATCCCCGATAGTGCGCATGCTCCAGCCCAAGCGCGACTTGGAAAACGATCCGTAAGACCTCGTCCAGTTGAAACGGGCCTTTTTGAGTCAATTGTGATTCCAAATCAACACCGGGAACGTGTTCCATGCTGACATAACGGTGCGAGGCATGTTCGCCAAACCCGAAATGCAGGGCAATATTTGGATGCGCGAGTCGCTCGATGACCTCTTTCTCGCGACCAAAGCCATGGCAGTCCTCGCTGCTGCGGAATATTTTCAACACAACGTTTCCGAGATTTTCTTTATGCGTTGCCCGGAACACAATGGCACTCGCGCCTTCTCCAAGTTTTTCATGCAATAAGAAATCGCCAAATTCCATCACATGGGGAGAGTCAATTACAAATTCCAAATCAGAATCTGAATTGCTGGTCGATTCGATTTCGAAGTCCAGACTGATATCGGCCGTTTGAACCGAGCTATCTTCGCTTAAATCATTTGCGCGGGTCATCATGCGAGTTTCTGACGAACGAGAGCGGTCGGCGGGATCTTTTTTGGCAGTCATAAGCAACGATCGGAATCTTATGCAGGTTTTATCTGAGGAGCTTAACGGTAGGATTCCCGAGTCCACTATCGGGTTCGGTCTTATTCCGAAATAAATAAGAGGGAGGCTTCAAAATCGCGCCCAGGTCTGTATCCTCGATTGGAAAGGCAGACCAAGGTTGATAAATTAGTGTACTTAGTCCCCGAGGGTTTAACCAGACTCTGAAAAATGAGTTCTCCACAACCCTGAATTGGACAGCGCCGCTTTCGTGAGCGGCAAGGCGATAGCCGCCGGTCAATGGCCGTTAAAACCGGCCGCTTACGCCTTGCCGCTCACATTTTCGTTATTGTATTAATAACAAGGCTTTAGATTCAAATGTGGCGCTGTCCGATTAAGGACTCGCTAAAAGTCGATCAAGGTCGATCATAGCTGACGAGGAAGTAAGATGAATCAACAACCGATTGACCAAAATGATCAGCTTTCACGAATCGAAAGCCTTCAATCTGAGGTCGATCATTTAAGGGAAAGGGAGTCTCTTTATCTGGACCTTTACGAACATTCGCCCGACATGCTCGCTTCGATTGATGCGAAGACCAAACGAATTTTGCGTTGCAATCAAACTTTGATCGACACCCTCAATATGACGCGTGAAGAGATCGTCGGGACTGATATATTCGACCTCTACCACGAAGACTGCCAGCGCACGGTAGAAGAAACTTTTGCTCTTTTCAAACGAACAGGAGTCGTATGCAATGCAGACTTATTGCTCAAACTCTCCGACGGCTCAGCATTGCCCGTAAATCTGAACGTTTCGTCGGTCAGAGATAAATCCGGCAAAGTCATTGAAAGTCGCTCTGTTTGGCGGGACGTTACCGAACTCAACACCGCCCGCAATAAACTTGAGGCGCTCAACTCGGAGTTGGAGATACGAGTCTTGGAGCGTACCGAGAGAGCCAGAGAGAACGCTAACATCGCCGCGCAAAAAGCGGAGGCAGCTCAAGAAAATTATAAAAAGTTTCGCGGAGTCTTGGATCAAACCTTTCAATTTATTGGCGTCGTATCGCTTGACGGTACCTTGGTCGATGCCAATCGAACCGCGCTCAACGCTGCCGGGGTTGCGGCTGAAGATGTTCTAGGAAAAAAATTCTGGGACACCGTTTGGTGGCAGCACTCGCCAGAATTACAACGGAGGCTTAAGGCAGCGATAGAAAATGCCGTCAACGGAAACATGGATCGTTTCGAGGCAACCCATCCGACCTCTGACGGGTCGATAATTTATATTGATTTTTCGATCAAACCTGTGATGAATGAAAGTGGTGAGGTCACCTTTCTCATCCCCGAAGGAAGAGACATTACAGAACTGCATCAAGCGCGGCTACAGATGAATCACTACGCCGCAGAGCTTGAAAAACGAAATGAAGATTTGGACGCGTTTGCCCGTTCAGCATCGCATGACCTGAAAGCGCCGCTACGTTCGATTGCCAACCTTACAACGTGGGTCCTCGAGGATGGCGGGGATGAAATACCAGAAATCTGCATTCCAAATTTGCACAAAATTCAAAACCAGATCAGTCAGATGCGAAACTATTTAACCGAGCTATTGGAGTTTGCGACGGCAGGTCGTCAACTCGGGCAGGTTTCCAAGCGGTCACTGACCGGCGTCATCGAGTCTGCGGCCCAGCTCGTTTTCATCCCTGAAGGATTTGAATTTTCGATCGACGTCGAACCAGATGATCTTGAGGTCGAGACGTTTGCAACACCGTTAACTCAGTGTCTGCAAAATTTAATTGCCAATGCGATTGCCCACCATCATCGACCCCAAGGCAGTGTACACGTTCGAGGAAGAACAGCGGGGGATAACATCATGGTAGAGGTGACCGATGATGGTCCTGGAATTGAACCACTGTTTCATAAGACAATTTTTGAATTGTTTGCAACGCTTAAACCAAAGACCGAAAACGGCTCAACCGGCGTTGGCTTGGCGATCGTCAAACGACTGGTTGATTCGGTCGGCGGAAAGATTGAAGTCCAGTCTCAATCGGGTAAAGGCACAACCTTCTGTTTGACGTGGCCAAACAAAGAACCCGAAATCACTGTGAATTGATTGCGGTGACCTGCGACTAAATCTGCAATCACTGCTTGAGCGAAGGCGGTCAACCTTTTCAGGCAATCTTCAAGACGTCGAATGATTCTACGACCGCGGCACCGATCTAACATCCGTCGGCTACGTCATTCCTGTTGCTATTCCTGAACCAAGTGCACTTCTGTGGCTGGCCGCCCTCTCCATTCCGTCTGCCTGCAAACGCCGACGAGTTGGATGAAACGAGTTGGCGTGATTCACAACCCGGTTTGCAACGGTGACTGGATTAATTGTCAGACTGCGAGTGAAGCTCAACGGTGTTGACCGAAATCACGTCATATCGATGTGCGGCATCTGGCGATGCCGTCGCGTCGCCGTCGCGTTACTGCATCTGAAACCATAGCTTTCGTAATTTTCTATGCTTGCCCAAGCAACGCCTTCGGTGCCCGGCGCGCCCAACGCCGTGAAGAGATTTTCGTTTGAAAAACGCAAGTAAGTATAAGCCGTTTTGGCGTTAGCCACAGTTTCGCTGTGCAAAACAACCGTGGCTAACGCCAAAACGGCTCATCAAAACAGGGAAATAAATCGTTCAAGGCGTTGCTGTGCGCCCCATAAGCCGAAGCGGTCCGCAACCGTAGAAAGGAAAGTAGCAGCGAGTGCGAGTCGAACGAAATAAGTTGCCAAGCGGACCGCCATGGTTTGCGTCGGTTATTCAGCTGGATTCACGATGCACCTTCGAAGTCCGGTGGTGCGTTTGTCAAAGGTGACCTGATTTAATTTCACGCTTCCTCCGAACACATTTTCAAGGTCTCCGTTAAACTGGTGCCGCAAAAGGTCCTGTATTTCAGTTTTGAAGGGTATCTGTCTTACGTTGATCAGGCGGAAGAAGCAGAAAAATTTTACGTCTCGATTATTCCCGACGCAATGTTACTACGCATGATGACCGACCCCGCCAAAACGCAGCAGACTCCGGCCAACCACTTCTTCGTTCAACTTGAAACATAGTCTTGAAAATCATGCCTCTATTAGTCTCGTCTGCTTCTCAGTCCACAGAACCACTGATCAGTTTGATCCTTGCAATCGCCGTTGCGATGGTAGTGATTGGGATTGTGATCAAAAGACTAAAGCAACCCTACATCGTTGGCTACGTGATCGCCGGGATTGTTCTTGGCAAACAAGGTTTTGGGCTGGTCACGGACATGGACCTAGCCAAACACCTTGGCGAAATTGGGATCATTCTACTGATGTTTTTCATTGGAATGGAAATCAGTCTGCCTCAATTGGTAAAGCGCTGGAAGGTCGCCATCATCGGGACGGCGATTCAAATCAGTGTCAGCGTGCTGCTAATGTGGTGCGTCGGCATGCTATTTGGATGGGTAATCAACCGTGTCGTTGTGTTAGGCTTCATCATCGCGTTAAGCAGTTCCGCGATCGTGATAAAGCTGCTTGAGGAACGCAAACTAATAAGTTCACCGCTCGGTCAGGACGTGTTGAGCATACTGTTGATGCAGGACATGGTGATCGTCCCATTGCTGATCGTTTGCTCGCTAATGGGAGGTTCAGAAATTGAACTATTTGACGTTCTTAAGATGATTGCTGGCGGTGTCTGTTTCATTTCGATTCTATCGTATATTTATGTAAAACAAACGATTCGTCTGCCGTTGACCGAACACTTTCGACACGACCATGAACTGCAGGTTTTTGGTGCAATTGCATTTTGTTTCGGCGGAGCCTTAGTCGCTTTGTTGTTCGGATTGTCGCCGGCCTTGGGCGCTTTCGTGGGAGGGATGGTCATGCACGCCGCCCAATCAACCGATTGGATCCACCATACGCTTCACAGTTTTCGCGTTCTTTTCGTTTCAGTTTTCTTTCTCAGTGTCGGACTGCAAATTGACTTTACCTTCATTGCGAATCACGCTTCAGCGATTTTAATGACGCTGGTCGTGGTTTACATCGTCAACCATTTGTTGAACATGATCATCTTGCGGATCTTTAATGAATCGTGGTACGACGCGTTCATTGGAGGTGCACTTCTAGCTCAGATTGGAGAGCTTAGCTTTCTACTTGCATCCGCAGGTTTGTCGCTTGGAATCATCAACGAATTCAGCTACCAATTTGCAATCAGTTTGATTTCGATGACGTTGATGGCGAGCCCATTTTGGATTGCAATTTCATGTCAGATTGCTGGACGTATGAAACCTTCCGACGACCATCAAACTGAATCAGCGGCCCAAAACTGAAGTCAGTCCTGAGAACGTACGAACGTGACGCGTATGATCATCCTTGGCCGTAGCCAACACAATTTTTTTAAGGCAATCTTCTAACGATCCAAAAACCACATGCCCACTCAAGCCCAGCACCTAATAACGCTCCAGCGGATTATGCACGAAGTCGCCGATGACCTTGTGGAGTCCAGTGTCTTCGGCGAATTGAATGATGAACTATTACTGCATTGTAACGTGAGAAAATTGAAAACTTCGCTCACAAATTACGAGCCAATTCTTAGGAAAGTTGATTGCGTGCCGTATCGGTTGAGCTTCAAATGAAAACTCATTCTTTCATAAGTCGTTCAACCTTCTTCTTCAGCGCGACATACTTTTTTTCACCCTTCTTCACTGGCGTGCGAATGGCATGTTTGATCACCCACAGGTTCTCGGGCGTTGCGTTCCCTTTCAACCATTTTTCAAACGTCGCATACGCCAGCGAATCGTCGATCTTGATGATATCTCCCATGCTGTTGGCGACCGACCGACGCACATAAAGAACGTCGTCATTGCGAAGCTTGTTATACACCGGCAACAGCTTCTTGGGAGACTGATCGACCCACGCGATCTTCTTACCCCACGGAAGACGTGGGCGGAGACCTTCCGAAGCGAGCCGGCGGACGTGAAAGTTTGAGTCTTTTGCCCAGTCTTTGACCGTCTTGAGAGTGAGCTTTTCGTCCGCGTTGGCGATCGTACGGATCGCCCATTCGCCCGTAAATCGCTGCGTCAATTTGTAGATAAATGCGAGCGACGCTGGAAGGTCCCGCTCGCCATAAAGTTCGGCGAATTGCGAAAGTGGATACAGATAGTAACCATCGGTGAACATTCCCGTTTCTGATTCCAGCGGCGGACCGAACGCTCGCGAGAGCACTTCGAGCTGCTCGGGATACGAGCAATCCAAGGCAACATCAAGTAGCTCCGCAATGCAATTGAGCCGTTCCTTCAGTTCAAGTTTTTGATACGACTTCTTGAACTCGCGACACAACGTCTGCGTCGAGAACAGCGAATCATCTGGATTGATCACCCGGCACAACACCTTCAAATATTCAGGCGTGTACCAGTCCTTGTGCTTTCCAGTCGTGTTGGTCAATTTTGAAAATGGCATCATCGGATCCATGATAGCCGATCTCGCCACGGAATTCATTAAGCACGATCGCTGGTCTGGCCTCACCGATTCATTCGGCACCGATATAGTGAGCGTTTGTGTGCCGGTGCTCAAGTAGACCGCAAAAGCCCTCTCGCCAATGGCAATAGTTGAGTCAACCTATGACAAACGCATCTACGAAGACGGCAGTGCTACTTTCTGAAGGTGCATATAAAAGGGGGACAGCATCAAAGTATTGGTCGCAACGATTGGGGAACGAGTCACAATTCAGGCCGCCAATCTCAAGCGATCTCAAGCGATCTCTAGCAATTCTTGATGCATTTCCCACACGAGCATCGTAGTTCGTACTTCCCCCTTATTTCGGGACGGCGACTAAAAG
>Ga0115031_1002007_pt1 | contig 15038 bp, 9 predicted proteins | sample Maine_Asex4_meta_FD_87301 | JGI IMG/M metagenome (GOLD analysis project Ga0115031, IMG submission 87301) | Marine algal microbial communities from Maine, USA - Maine_Asex4_metaG | ecosystem: Host-associated > Algae > Red algae > Unclassified | place: Maine, USA | collected 2015-01-05
ATTAGTGGGAAGTGAGGCGGCATCGCTCCATCACCATTCCGTCGTTTGCTTTACTAAACATTCCCGCCACTTTCCCGCTATAACTACGTTGCCGCGCCAACAGCCCAATAGACCAACAGCCCAATAGACCAACAGACCAATAGACCAACAGCCCAATAGACCAACAGACCAATAGACCAACAGACCAATAGACCAACAGACCAATAGACCAACAGACCAAATGACCAAACTCCTCACCCTCTCCCTCCTTCTTTGCACCTGCCTCCTCGCCGCCCAACCCGATCGCTGGCAACAGCGCGCCGACTATAAGATGGAGATCGACGTGGACGCCAAGAAGAACCAGTACGACGGAAAGCAAACGCTGACTTACTACAACAACTCGCCCGATACCATCGACCGGGTGTTCTACCACCTGTACTTCAACGCCTTTCAGCCCGGCAGTATGATGGACGTGCGCAACCTGACGCTGCCCGACCCCGACCGCCGCGTGGGCGACCGCATCAGCAAGCTGGACAAGAAAGGGATCGGTTACATCAAGCCCAGTATGCTGACGCAGGACGGCAGCCCGGTAAGCTACCAGGTGGAACATACCATTCTGGAAGTGACGCTGAACAAGCCGATTCTGCCCGGCGCATCTTCCGTATTCAAGATGGAATGGGAGGCGCAGGTGCCGCTCCAGATTCGCCGCAGCGGCCGCGACAGCGAAGAGGGTGTTCGGCTCAGCATGGCCCAGTGGTACCCCAAAATGGCCGAATATGATTACCAGGGGTGGCACGCCAACCCCTACGTCGGTCGGGAGTTTTACCACATTTGGTCTGACTTCGACGTCAAGATCACCATCGACTCCGACTACGTTATCGGAGGCACGGGGTACCTCCAAAACGCCGGTGAGATCGGCTACGGTTATGCGGACGACCCGGCCAGGCGCCCGAAGAAACACACCTGGCACTTCAAGGCGCCGAAGGTGGGGGACTTCGTCTGGGCCGCCGACCCCGACTACCGACACATCAGCCGGAAACGCGACGACGGCATGACGATGAACTTCTTTTTCCAGCCCGGCGAAAAGACGACCACCAACTGGGAAAACCTGCCGAAGGTGATGGACGAGGCTTTCGCCTTCATCAACGCAAATTACGGCCAGTACCCCTACGAACAGTACAGTTTCATCCAGGGCGGCGACGGTGGTATGGAGTACCCGATGGCGACGCTGATCACGGGGCACCGCAGCTTCCCGAGCCTCGTCGGCGTATCGGTTCACGAACTGATGCACAGCTGGTACCAGCACCTGATGGGCACCAACGAAACGCTCTACGCCTGGATGGACGAGGGCTTCACCAGCTGGGCCAGCGCCGAGGTGATGAACCACCTGCGCAAGAAAGGCTTGGTGGGCGGCGACGTGGTGGACAACCCACACGCGCGGACTTATCGCGGGCTGCGTAACTTTCGCACCCCCGGCAAACAGGAACCGCTGAGCGTTCACGCCGACCACTTCGCCACCAACGCCGCTTACGGCGTGGCGTCTTACACCAACGGCTCCGTTTTTCTGGAGCAACTGCGCTACATCATCGGGGAAGAGGCCTTCGCCACGACGATGAAACGCTACTACCACGACTGGGCGTTCAAGCACCCGAACCCCAACGATTTTATCCGCATCGCCGAGAAATCTTCCGGCATGGAACTGGACTGGTATAAGGAATACTGGGTCAATGGCACCGATTACGCGGACTACGAAGTGAAGGACGTGGACGGCGTGAAAAAGAAAGCCAGGATTCAACTCGAAAAGATCGGCCGGATGCCGATGCCGCTCGAAATTCTGGTGACGCTCAAGAACGGCGAGGAGATGTGGTATTACATCGCCCCGACGCTGCTGCGCGCCACCAAGGCCCAGCCCGAATACGCCAGGAACTGGACCGTACTCGGCGACTGGCCGTGGACGCACCCGCGCTATAATTTCACCATCGACGTGCGGAAGGACGATGTCAAGTCCGTTCAGATCAACCCGCGCGGGCGGATGTTCGAGGATGATGAGGAGAATAACGTTTGGGAAGACTGAGGGAATTGGGAAGTAAAAAGTGGGAAGTGCCGCCGCGAATTATAGCGGTAGCACTTCCCACTTTTTACTTCCCACTTCAACACTTTTATCGGGGCGGGGCCGCCGGATGCAACGCCCGTTTTTCAGAAACCTCGTCGGGGGCTCCGAACCGAGGATCAATCGCTCCTTGCCTTGCATCCCGCGTCCGCGCCCAAATTCGCCGCCGCAAGAATTTTAGCCGCCGGACCACGTTTACTTACCCGACCGTATCTAGTCCCCCGAGAGCGCGTCTGAACTTAGGTTCAAGAACGTATTGAGAGAACGTTTGTCTACCCTTGCATGAAGATTTTACTACTGACCAAGAAGTTTCCTTACCCGCTTAAAGACGGGGAAAGCCAGGCCATCCACGGTTTGAGCAAGAGCCTCGCCGAGCTGGGGTGCGCGGTCAGTTTGCTGGCGATGAATACCAGCAAGCACTTCTTCGGCGGCAGCGAACTGCCGGCCGAAATGAGCCACTACCAAGAGGTGCGTACCGTTTCCGTCGATAACAAGATCAGCCCGGGAGCCGCCGTCGGTAACTTACTGCGCGGTACCTCCTACCACATCAGCCGGTTCGACTGCCCGGCGTACCACGAAAAGCTGGCCGCCTGGCTGGAAGAAGTTGCTTTTGACGTCGTTCAGCTCGAAACGCTTTATCTCTCCCCCTACGTGCCGACCATCCGCCGCCACACCGAGGCGCGGGTCGTGATGCGGTCGCACAACGTCGAGCATGAGATTTGGGAGCGGTGCAGCGCCAACATCCGCTTCGCCCCCAAACGCTGGTACCTGCGCCACCTGACGCGCCAGCTTAAAGACTACGAGCTTTCGCAGCTTAACCAGTACGACCTGCTGCTGCCGATTACCGGCCGCGACGAGCGCCAATTCCGCAACATGGGTTTCCGGGGCGACAGCCACGTGCTGCCCATCGGCCTGGACACCGTCTGCGGCGAGCCGGTCTACGACAGCTACCGCGCGGCCACGAGCCTGCACTTCATCGGGTCGCTCGACTGGCTGCCGAATCTGGAGGGTTTGCAGTGGTTCCTCAACGACGTCTGGCCCGAGGTGCACCGCCGCTTCCCCGACCTGGAGTTCCACGTCGCCGGCCGTAACATGCCCCAAAGCCTGTTGCAACTGCGCATGACCAACGTGATCATCCACGGCGAGGTGGAGAGCAGCTGTGATTTCGTCTCAGCGCACAGCATCAGTATCGTCCCCCTGCTCAGCGGTGGCGGCATGCGGGCCAAGATCCTGGAAGCGATGTCGCTGGGCCGGGTCGTGATCTCTTCCTCCGTCGGCCTGGAGGGCATTTCCGCCAAGCACCGCCGCGACCTCTTCGTCGCCGATACACCCGCCCAGTTCGTAGAGTCCATCGCCGATTGCCTCGGGCGTGGCCGCAAGCTGGAACGCATCGGCCGCGCGGCGGCGGCCCGCTTTCAAAAGAAATACGACCGGCGGGTGCTGGCGGAGCGTTTGTTGGCGCGCTACCACGCGATGCCGCGGGAACGGGTGGAGACGCTCAACTAATTACTTTTATGATGATCGAGGAGCTTTGCTTCGAATGTTAGGCACATTAGTATGGAAGTGTGGACTCAACAACCGGGCAATTGCTTTTAGTGAAACCGGACAATCGAAGGACCTAAGCTATAATTGGTCCTTCGAGCGTCCGGTCCGCCTAATAGCGATTGCCCTGAACTCAACAACCGGGCGGCCGGAAAACGCGGACCATCGTCTTACCTTTGCCCCATGCTACGCACCACCTTCAAGACTCTGGGCTACCTCCTGCTGGCCTTCCTGTTATACATTGTTGTTTTTCTAGTTTTCGGTACGCTGACGGATTGGACGCCGGAGGGTGTCGACAGTCTTTCTCCCAGCGCGGGACAGCGGGCGGAGGCGACGCTGCCCGCGCCGGATTCCATTGTCCGGCTGATGACCTGGAACGTAGGCTACGGCGGTATCGGGGATAAAGACTTCTTTTTCTACAACCAGCCTTCCGGCTTTTGGTGGACGCGCCCGGGCACCGTCCGCATGAGCGAGGAGCGGGTCAAGAGCAACGTCACCGGCCAGGAGATCACGGTAAAAACCACGCCGGCTGACTTCTACCTGCTGCAGGAGGTAGACACCGCGGCCCGCCGTAGCCACTACATCAATCAACTTGCCGTAGCGCGCGACGCGCGGCCGGATTACGCGGCTCACTTTGCGCCCAATTTTATCAGTAAGCGCGTGCCGCTGCCGTTCTTTCAGCCGTGGGATCATTACGGCTATGTGGTCGGCGGACTGGTCAGTCTGTCCCGCTTCGAAACCGTGAGCGCCGGGCGTATACAGTTGCCCGGCGAGTACCCCTGGCCGACGAAGCTATTTCAGCTCGATCGCTGCGCGCTGCGGCAGGTCGTCCGCACGGCGAACGACAAGGAGTTGGTCGTTTACAACGTCCACCTGTCCGCTTACGACGCGGACGGCTCCATCCGCGGTCAACAAATGGCGAAACTGAAGGAACTGGCACTGGCGGATTATGAAGCGGGACGTTACGTCGTCATCGGCGGCGACTGGAACCAGATGCCGCCGGGCTTCAACTGGTTTGCGATGAACCCGACCGTTAAGCGCGCCCAACTCCCTTTCGCTATCGGTCACGACTTCATGCCGCCGGGCTGGAATTACGCCTTTGACCCCGGCGTGGGAACCAACCGCACCAGCGGCGCGCCTTACGACGAGTTCAGGACGCGCAAGAAGGTCATCGACTTCTTCCTCGTTAGCCCCAACTTGCTGGTCCGGGGCGTCAAAACAGTAGATCAGAAATTCCGGTACAGCGATCACCAGCCGGTATACGTGGACCTGGAACTGGAGTAAAAGATAAAGAAGTAAAGGGTCATCAGCCCTTTACTTCTTTCCACCTTCAGGCCCTTGCTTAGAATTCCGTGTAGGTTCCCCGCTCGGCCACCACATCCGCCCCAATGGGGCCGAGCTGGAAGCGTCCGCCCCGATCGTCGGAGAGGACCAAACCGTTGTAGGGCAGGTAATTGCGCCAGGGGGTTTCCATGGCGGGCTCTTCGTCGTCGGCCGTACGGAAGAACTGCCAGGTGTTGATGTGGAAGGTCTTTTTGTCTACGTAAAGACGATACTTGTTCCGGGGAGTGTCACCGACATCCTCAAAGGTCATGTCGAGTACGTAGCTCGGGCGGTTGGCCTGGGGGTCGACGCGGACTTCGCCGCCAAATTTCAGCGTTACGCCCGTGTCCTTGAGTTTGTATTGTTGCACCAGCCAGTAGCTGTCGTTGATGAAGATGGAATTGGCTTGATCGAGAAAAATGCGGAGGCTGTCCGGGTCGGTCACTTCCTCGCCGCGACGGCGGACGCGGCCGGTGGGCTCTTCCCCGCTGTAATCGAGCAGATAGACGGTATTATCTTTCGGTGATTCGATGCGGACGCGCTTTTCCAGCTTGTCCCACTTCAGGGTGCGGGCACCGAAGAAGTTCCAGCTGAAGTGGCGGGCGGCCGCGTAGGCATCCCAACCGCCGTGGTACTTCACGATGCTGTCCGCCAGCTGAATGGCCTTGCGGTCGGAGCCCTCCGCGTTGAACCCTTCGGCGGCGGGGTAGGTGTCGCTGCCCACGGGCCAGGGCTGAGCCTCGAGGATGATGCTGGTCTTACCGTCCTTCTTGAACTTGACGCCGGGTTTGGGCTGGTTGCTGGTAGTTTCGGCGGCGGCCGTTGCCGCGTCGCTGGTGTTCGACTGGTCGCAGGCGGTGAAGGCCAGGGCAAGCAGGAGCAGTAAGAACGGGAAGCGGGTGTTGAAGGATGTTGTCATATGGGAAGTAACCCGCGAAGGGAGGAGTGGTTGAGTGGGAGGTATAGAACGGGTGAGGACTTGTAGTCCGAAGGTCAGACAGGCTTTAATCTTTCCCGTCTGACCTTCGGACTACAAGTCCTCACCCGTATTAAGGTATGCCTAAAACCCGATCCGCTTCCGCTGTATCGACAGTTCCTTCGTATCCAGCTTCAGGTGCTCGACATCGACCTTAAGGATCTTGAGGTTACGGTCTTTGTCTTTGATCGCGTTCTCTTCGCCGGAGCGGCGGAGGTCGTGGCGGCGGACGACGTCGGTAACGATCTTGCGCACCGAGCGGGCGTTGCCGAAGAAGGCGTCGCGGTACTTGTGCAGGAATTCCAGGTACGCCTTCACATGAGTGGCCGCGGCGGGCGTCAGGGTCGCCTTTTGCTCGGCGAACATGGTGACGGCGATTTCCATCAGTTGCGCGGGTTCGTAGTCTTCGAAGCGGAGGGTCTTATCGAAGCGGCTGCTGAGGCCGGGGTTGGCCTTGAGGAATACGTCCATGTTGTCCGGGTAGCCGGCGACGCAGACGAAGAACTCGCCGCGACGGTCTTCCATGCGTTTGAGGAGTGCCTGGACGGCCTCGTCGCCGAAGTCGCCGCGCTGGGAGGATTTCTGCGTCAGGGCGTAAGCCTCGTCGATGAAGAGGACGCCGCCGATGGCTTCCTCCACCTTTTTAGCGGTTTTTTCGGCGGTTTGACCGACGTAGCCGGCGACCATGCCCTGGCGGTCGGTTTCCACGATGTGGCCGCGTTCCAGGATGCCGAGGGCGTTGTAGAGCTTGGCCAGAATGCGGGCAACCGTCGTCTTGCCCGTACCCGGGTTACCGATCAGGACGGTGTGCAGGTGGAAGCTGTTGAGTACGTCGCGCCCGATCTGGCGGTAATAGCGCACGAGGCTGACGAGGTCTTTGAGTTGCCGCTTGATGTTCTCCATGCCGATCAGGGCGTCGAGTTCGGCCATGGCTTCGGCCAGCAGCTCGTCGTTAACGGGGATGGCGGGCGGCTCCTTCTTGCGCACTCCGGCGATCTTGTTGACGTCGGTCAGCTCCACGGTGCTGATCCGGTCGTTAGACATTTCAGCGGCCGGGGTGTCATTGGTCATCAGACGGAGGGCCATCTGGACTTTTGCTTTTTCCACCAGGTCGTGCACGTAGCGGGCGTTGCCGAAGGTGCGGTCACGGGCGCGGAAAGCTTTAGTAATGATCTCATCGATACGCGCCTTGGCCGTCAGGGTCAGGTTGACGCCCAGCTCGGTAGCGGCGTAGTCGGCGATGGTGCTGAGCTCCTGCGGCAGGAAGTCGCGGAAATCGTAGTTGTGCTTGAAGCGGGATTTGAGGCCGGTGTTACTGTCCAGAAAGCGTTTCATCTCTTCGGGGTAACCGGCGACGATGACGGCGAGGTCGCCCGCGCCGTTAGACATTTCCTTGACCAGAATTTCGATCACCTCGCGGCCGAAGTCCTTTCCGTCGTCGTTGCTCCGCGCCAGGGCGTAGGCCTCGTCGATGAACAGCACGCCGCCGCGCGCCCGGTCGATCACCTCACGGGTCTTGGGTGCGGTTTGGCCGATGTATTCCCCCACCAGGTCGACGCGGTCCGCCACGACGGTGTGGCCGCTGGAAAGCAGGCCCATCTTGCGGTATAGCTTGCCCATCATGCGGGCTACGGTGGTCTTACCCGTGCCGGGGTTACCGATGAAAACGGCGTGGACGTCCATCCCCTTGTCCATCTCGAAGCCCCGTTGCTGGCGCAGCTGCAGGAAACGGATATAGACGGAGTGTTCCTGGATCTGGCGCTTCACCTCGTGTAGGCCGGTCAGGGCGTTGAGGCGGGCCATGATCTGATCGAAGGATTCATCGACATCTTCGGTGGCGGGGGCGAGCACCATGCCGCTGTCTTTGCCCGGCAGGTAAATGGGGGGCATGCCGGGCACGGCTTCGTCATCGACGATGAAGGGAATGGAGCCGATGAGCCGGTCCAGGAACACGATGTCCGCCGTATAATTGTTGCTGCGCCACAGGTTGGGGTTGGCCGCGCCCCAGCCCGCGGTAATCTTGATCACCTCCTGATCTTTCTTGATTTGCTGCAGTCGAACCACCTGCCCTTTGAGCTCGCGGGCCTGGTTGTGAAATTTAGTAAACAACTCCAGGTGCCAATCTTCGTGCGGTTGCAGGTTTTTGAAGGTCAGCTCCAGGTAGATGTACCGCGTTTCCTTGACGGCGAATTCCTTGAGGAAAATGCGGTCGTCTTCCGAAACATCGTCGTAGGGCCCCTCGTAAATGCGGGCGTTCTGTAACTCCAGGTACTTTTCGACCGACTCTTTATACTCCCAGTCGTCTTCCAGTATCTCAGTCGCGTCTTCCCGCGGCTCGATGATGTAAAAGTACTTACTGCCTACTTTTTTGCCGTCGATATAGGCTTCCCAAAAATAGGTGCCGCGCTTCCAGAACGTACCGCGCTTCTGATTGCCCCAACCTTCGCGCAGAAAGATGACGTTGTCGAACTTGCTCACCTCCTTCTCAATGGTGAGGTTACAAACTTCCGTGCGCACCTCGCCCGCTACGCTGAAACACTTAAGGTCGACGCGCAGCGACCAGTCTTCGAGGTCGAAATTCTTATTGTGCAGAGAAAGCTCGGTGTAGATGTACGCCGTCTCGTGCCGGTCGAAGACCTGACGGTACTTCTTCACGTTCTCCCACAGGTATTCCGTAGAGTTGTAAACCTTGAGTTCTTTGAACTTATAGGGGGGTAAAATTTCCTCGGCTTGTTCCTGACTGCTGTGCATTATGAGTAAAGTAACTGATAATTAAACTACCATGCAAGCTTCTCGCGTCCAGACGTGAGCCGACACGGCGACTACGTATTGTTAAGAAAGTTCCCGAACGAATCGAACATGGGGGCGGAAGCTTGCGTTTGGGGGCTCTCGTGCCGCTAAAGTTGTACGGAAACGCGATTCGACGCGAAAGTTACCGTTTTTTAAAAGAGGTCATGATAACGTTATGGGAGTCACATGAAAAGTTCTGACGCGCTTGGCCGGGGTGTGCCGTTTCCATCATTCGCGGGGAGCTTGGCGCGGCGTGGAAGCGTCCTCGTCGGGTAATCTTCTCACGGATAGTCGCGACGTAATTAAAAAGGTACGCCGGGCATAAGCCCGCGTGCCCCAAAACCACCTATCTAAACTTGGAGGTAATCGCCTCGGCGCGCACCTCCGGGCTTAGATGGATCGGGGTATTAACTGAGTATGAAAAGGATGGTTGCGGACAAAGGCAAGTTTCTTGCCACGCGTAAACCGGAAGTCATAACAGTATTAAATTTCGGGTCCTCGGGTGGCTGCGCAACTTATCATTGCGTTGGGAGGGTTACCTTGGGGAATCAAACAACCTCAACCATCATGACCCAGAGCCCCATCACCGAAATGAAGTGGCGCCGTTATAACGGCGACCGGATCGAAAAGCCCATCGCCGACGCCGTTCGCGATACCATTCTGCGGGAGCGGGAAGCGGGGCATCGCCTCAAAGTTTGCATCGGTACCGACAGCCAGGTGCGCGGCAAAGTGACCGAGTTCGCTACCGTCATCGTATTTCTGCGCGAAAAGAAAGGCGGCTTCATGTACATCGCTAACTACAAGAACACGAATAAGATGAGCATTCGCGAGCGGATGATCCTCGAAGTCGCCCGTTCGGTGGAGATCGCCTACGCGCTCTGTAACCTGCTGGATGAGCACGACGTGGCCCTCGAAGTGCACGCCGACATTAACACCGACCCGGCTTTCGAGTCGAACACCGCGCTGAAGGAAGCCATGGGCTACATCCTCGGCATGGGTTTCGTTTTCAAAGCCAAGCCGGACGCCTTCGCCAGTTCGGCCTGTGCCGATAAGGTCTGCTGAGCAAAGGCGGAAAGATGGAAGGAATTAAAGAAAGGGGAAGGGCGGCGACGTTCCTTCCCCTTTTGTTTTGCACCCGCGGCCCCGCCCTCGTTAGTCAGGAGTTTTTACGGACTCCTGACTGCCCGACTCCTGACTTTTGACTCCCCACGCTGGTCGCCGAAAGAACAGCCACGCGGGCACGAACACCGCCACCCAGTAAATGATCTCTACCGACCAGGCCAGCACCATGGTACCCCAGGATACCCGTACCACCGCGAAAATCAGGATGACGTAGCCCGCCGCGCAAGCACTTTGCAGCCTCAGGGCCAGCCCGGTTTCTCCCGCGCCGATGAGGCCGTTGAAGAAAATGCTGCCGAAGCTGAAGGTGGTCAGAATACCCCACAGCACCCAAAAAATAGGGTAGGCCGCGTCGATCAGGTACGCCCGCTCGTCGCCCAGAATAGGGTAGAGGACCTGGTTGGGGAAGAGGAGTAAGGGAAGGATCATCAGCGTCGTAATGCCGAGGCAGAGAAAGGAGGTTTTCCAGAGCACCACGTTCACTTTTTCCCGTTCGCCCGCCCCGACGAAGTAGCTCGCCATCGTGTTGATGCCCGTGCAGAAACCCCAGGCCGGAATGGAGAGGATGAGGTAGGCGATGCGCACGATGTTGGTAGTCGCCAGCGCCCGCTCGCCGAAGTTTTCCACCAGGCCGAAGAAGATGAAACTACTGCTCAGCCCAACGATCGACATCGCCACGATCGGTACCGACAGCCCCACTATTTCGCGGATGATGGCGGGGTTCCATTTCGGTAGTCTGAAGATGTTATAGATGCGGTTTTTCCGGTCGAAGATCATGTACACCATGAATACCAGCAGCGCGACGTACTCCGCGATCGTGCTCGCCAGCCCCGCCCCGGCGATGCCCATTTCCGGAAAGCCGTACATGCCGAAGATCAGCGCGCGGTCCAGAAAAATGTTGGTAGCCGCCAGGATGATCGTGTCGATGATGATGAACACCGGCCGGGCGATGCCGGTATAAAGCGCGATGAATGCCACCCCCAGGTAACTGGCAAAGACGCCCCACTTGCGCGTCTCCAGGTACTCCAGGGCTTTATAGAAAATGACATCCGAATCCACCAGGCTGGCGAAAAGCCAGTACGCCCCGTGGGTCATGAACAGAAAAAGGAGCACGGCCAGCACCAGCTCGAAATAGATCGTGCTGTAGAAAACGCGGCCTACGCCCGCGGGTTTTTGCTGCCCGGCCCGACGCGCCATTAATATCTGCCCACCCCGGCTGAAGCCGAAACCGATGGCCGCCACGATGATGTAGAAAGCAGCCACGAAACCGATGGCGGCAAAGTCGTCTTCACTTTTGTAGTAAAGGAAGACGCTATCCGTCATCGCCACCACGTTTTGGGCCGCACTCCCAATGATAATGGGAAGGGAAACTTTCCAGATGTCGCGGTAAGAGGTGGTGAGTTGCACGGCGGCAAAGTTAGCCGATAGATGGTAGATGGTAGCGCGGAGATGCGTAAACCCGCCGTCGATAATTTACCGGCTACCGCCCGTCATCTACCATCTCCTCCCTACACCCCGTCATCTCCTCTCTACCCCCTGCCTAAAGCCTCCGCCCGTTCCAGTGCCGCCCGCGCGCCCGCTTTGATGTCTTCATAAACCGATGTCGCTTTGAAGGTGTTGATCGCCGCCTCGGTGGTGCCGCCCTTGCTGCTCACGCGGGCGATCCACTCGCTGCAACTGAGGTCGTTTTTCATTTGCAGTTCCACCGCGCCGCGGAAGGTTTGGGCTACGAGCAGTTCAGCCTGGCTTTCGGTGAATCCCATTTCGCGGGCCACGTCGATCATCGCTTCCATGAAATACAGAACGTAGGCCGGGCCGCTGCCGCTGATGGCCGTGGTGGCGTCGATGGCGTGCTCGGTGTCGACGTAGATGGCTTTGCCGGTGGTGTTGAGCAGGTTTTGCACCAGCACCAGTTCGATGCGGGTAACGGCGTCGCTGGCCGTGTAGCTCGTCATGCCCAACCCGATCTGGGCGGGCAGATTGGGCATGGCGCGGATGACTTTTTCCACGCCGAGACCTTCCTGGATCGAGGCGATCGTAACGCCGGCCATGATGGAAAGGTAGACTTGCTGGGGGTCGGTGGCCGGGCGCAATTTGGCGAACAGGCTCGCGCTGTCCTGCGGCTTCACGGCCAGGATGATGAGGTCGGCAACGTTGAGGCAGTCAGCGGGTTCGGTATGAACGACGCCGACTTTTTCGGCGCGCAGGAGTTCGGCGCGCTCGGGGCTGCGCTCCAGCACCATCAGGTCTTCGGGTTGAACGAGGTGGGCGCGGAGCAGGCTGCGGCAGTACGTCTTACCCATATTGCCGCCGCCGATGACGAGAATCTTCATTTTTTCGGGTGATTTTACCCGCCGAAGGTAAACAGGGACCAGAAATAGTGACCGACATTTGCCGCGTATCTCGGCGGGTTCTCCAACGCCCCGGTAAGTAGCCGGAGGAGGTGCGCCGCCGTCTTAAGTGCGGCGGCACTTCCCGATTCTCATTTGTAACTCTTCCATTATTCGGGCGGGGCCGCGGGTGCAAAGTCCGTTTTTTAACATACGTGTTGTCAGGACCCGGCGTATATTCATACTCCATTGCAACAATTGATCAGCTAGTGTATTGACTGTGCAAACCTATATTGGTGCCCGAAAATTTCCCTTTCCACGTTATGCCGACTATCGAAGAAGCTATAAAGCAACCGACTTTCAAATCGGCGCAACACCGCGCCCACGTTAACATTGTCTACACTTCCGCCTGGCTCAACCAAACCACGGCACAAGTGCTGAAACCTTTTAGCCTCAGCCTTCAGCAGTTCAACATTCTACGCATCCTGCGGGGGCGTGGCGGCAAGCCCGCCACCGTGAAACTGCTGACCGAACGGATGCTCGACAAGATGAGCAACGCCAGCCGCCTGGTCGATAAGCTCAAGGAAAAGGGCTACGTCGAACGCCTGGAATGTATGGACGATCGCCGCCGCGTCGATATCCTTATCACCAAGACCGGGCTCGACGTGATCAGCAAAGCCAGTTATGCCGTAGAAGCCGCCCGGAAGATCGCCTTCTCGCCACTTTCGGAGGCGGAGGCTCAGGAACTAAGCGATTTGCTGGATAAATTGCGGGGGTGAACCAGGAGCCAGGAGTTAGGAGTTAGGAGTTAGTGCCCGCCACGCATGCAAGACGGGCATTAATTCCTAGCTCCTAGTGGTCTGTCAACCAATGATTTTCCGGTTGCCTCAGAATCGAGTCGTCTAACTGCTTGATAGTTGACAATAAGTGCTGGGACGTCCCCGGAGGGGGCCAAACAACTTAGCCCGGAGGTACTCCGGAGGAGTTTCTCCGGGCTACCGGGCTACCACGCTCCCGAGCTGCCGCGCCCAAAAGGCAACAGGAAAATGCGCCTTTGACAGACCACAAGCTCCTGATTCCTAGCTCCTAGCCTTCCGGTCAATCTGAAACGCCGCCGAGATCAGGCTGAGATGGGAGAACGCCTGCGGAAAATTGCCCAGCTGTTCGCCGTGCATCCCGATCTCCTCGCTGAACAGGCCGAGGTGATTGCCGTAACCCAGGAGCTTTTGCATGACCACGGTCGCCTCCTCTACCCGGCCGATGCGGGCCAGGCATTCGGCGTACCAAAAGGAGCAAATAGTGAAGGAAGCCTCTTCGCCCTCCAGCCCATCCGTCGCGCCGTGTTCCTGCTTGTAGCGAAAGACGAGCACGTCGGCCGTTAGCTTTTCCTCGATCTGCTCGAAGGTTTTCAGCCAGCGCGGCTCCTTGCTGGACACGAAACGCAGCAGCGGCATCAGCAGCGCGCTGGCGTCTACCGTGTCGCTGCCCAAAAACTGGGGGTAGGCCTGGATGTCCTCGTTCCAAAAACCCTCGTAGATTTCGCGGTAGATGGTATCGCGCACCTGGCGCCACTCGGCCATGGGGCAGGGGAGGGAGCGCGCCTCGGCGATCTTCATTGCCCGGTCGATGGCTACCCAGCAGCAAACGGCGGAATGCAAAAAGCGTTGCTTGCCGCTCCGTACTTCCCAGATGCCGTGGTCCTTGTCCCGCCAGTGTTCGACGACGTAGTTGACCAGACCGCTGATGCCTTGCCAAAATTCGTGGGTGATGCTGCCGCCCGCCTTATTGTACAGGTAGATGGTGTCGATCAACTCGCCGTAGATGTCCATTTGTCGCTGATCATACGCGCCGTTACCGATGCGAACGGGCCGGCTGCCCATGTAACCTTCCAGGTGGTCGAGGTTCTTTTCTTCGAGTTCCGTTGCCCCGTCGATGCCGTACATCAGTTGCAGTTCCTCCATGCACTGATCCTGGATCCAGTCGATGAAGCCCTCCGCCTCTTCCCGGTAACCGAGCCGCAGAAAGGCGTACATCGTGAAGGCCGAGTCGCGAATCCAGGTGAAGCGGTAATCCCAGTTCCGCTCACCGCCGATGGTTTCCGGCAGGCCGAAGGTGGCCGCGGCGACCGTGCTGCCGTAGTGGCGCGAGGTCAGCAGTTTCAGGGTCAGCGCGCTGCGCATCACCGACTCCCGCCACAGGCCGTCGTAAGTGCATTTGGCGGACCACTCCGCCCAGAAGGATCGCGTTTTGTGAAAGTGCTCGATAAAGTCGAGTTCGTAGTTCGCGCCGGTGGCCAGGGTGAGCAGGAAATCAACGTCCCGCCCGGCTTCGAGAATGATCTCGCCTTCCAGGCCTTGATCGGTAATCTCCAGTTTAGCATCGGTGAGCAGCAGCATGGCGTGTTGCTTGCCGGTGGGGTCGTGCAGCAAGTAACCGGGTCCATCGGGGTTGCGCTCGGCGCGGCAGCCCGCGCGGGCGTAGTCGAAAGCGGGCCGGATGGCGACTCTAATCTTGTGCTTGCCGTGAACACCCTTCAGCCGCCGGAAGATGGCGAAGTCGTCTTCGCTCTTCGCGATGGGCATGAAGTCGGTCAGCTCCGCGATGCCGTCCGCGCTCAGGTAACGGGTGATCAGGATGTTGGTGTCGGGCAGGTAGAGTTGCTTGAAGTTAGTCTCCGCATCCGCGCAGGTGAACGTGAAACTCCCGCCCTTATCCTTGTCCAGAATGCGCGCGAAGACGGAGGGCGAATCAAAACGCGGGAGGCACATGAAGTCGATGTCGCCCCGCAGGCTGACCAGGGCGGTGGTGTGCAGGTTACCGATGACGCCGGAGTCGGCAGTGGGGGGGTAGTCGGGGCGGGTGGGCATGG
>Ga0115031_1002013_pt1 | contig 15025 bp, 14 predicted proteins | sample Maine_Asex4_meta_FD_87301 | JGI IMG/M metagenome (GOLD analysis project Ga0115031, IMG submission 87301) | Marine algal microbial communities from Maine, USA - Maine_Asex4_metaG | ecosystem: Host-associated > Algae > Red algae > Unclassified | place: Maine, USA | collected 2015-01-05
ACAACGAGCGGCAGTACGTTGGGACCGGTCGAGGTGCCGCAACTAAAGGTAAACCCAGAATTCCCCCATACGCTCGATCTGCGGTTGATGGAGTAGGGCAAAGATTGCTCGACAAGTCTGTCAACATTGCCGATTGATCTATTACTTCAGCATAAATGTGAACTCAAGCCGTCCAGTAAACACGCACCGTGCGGATTTGTCTCCAACGATTTTGGCTACGAACCCGCACGGTGTGGCGAAACGACTAGGCTGCTCACTAAACCACGCCCTGTTTTATTGCCTCAAGACTCCTCTGTCACATTTTCATAGAAGATAGTGGCAAATTTTCTCAAGGAAGCAAAAATGAATGAACGTATCGAATCGTGCATTTCGTATAGACGTTGCTGATCCAGTTGGCAGCCACTACCCTTTTTTTCGGAACCAATCACGGCCTAAAGTTTGATCGCGCCGCGGCATACGGAATGCGGCTCAACATTGCCGCAGGCACCGCAGTCTGTTTCAAATCGGGCGAGGACAAGAACGTTTCGCTGGTGGTGTTGGCTAGCGCACGGATTATAGTCGGCTGCAACGGATTGGAGCAAGGTGCATTAGACGATGAGTCGGTCAAGGCTGCGGCGTTGCAATAAGTTACAGATGATGGCTTTGGCACCACATAAAAGGGAAATACACTATGACACCATTTGGATCTACACGCAGCACAGTTCAATGGGATCACGCGCTTCACGGGCCAGACAGCCACATCATCACCAAATTGCCGGGGTGGACAGAGACCGACGGCATTATTTTGATCTCGCCACAGATGGGGTCGATGACGCGGGCGCGCTTTTCGCAATACATGGCCCTCATGCAAACGGGCGCACAAGCGGGTCCACCGTTAGCTGGCATGCAGCGTTTTCTCTTTGTAATTGAGGGCAGCGTTTGCGTAAAATCTGGTGCAGAAAATGTCAAACTAACGAGTGGTGGCTATGCATTTTTACCAGCGGGGATCGATCACAGCATCGAAGCGACAAGATTGGCGCGCGTCAACGTGTTCGAAAAACCATATGCTGTGTTACCGAACGTTGCGCCACCGCTTATTGTCACGGGGCAGGAACAAGAGGTGACGGCCGTCGAATTTCTTGGCGATCCCGATCTGCTGCTGCGGATGCTGCTGCCCGACACGCCCTCGTTTGATATGGCGGTTAACATTATGCACTATAATCCGGGCGCGACATTGCCCATGGTCGAGGTCCACTACATGGAGCATGGGTTGCTCATGTTGCAGGGCCAAGGGATCCAGCGGCTGGCGGATTCGTGGTATCCCGTCCAAATAGGTGACGTCGTGTGGATGGCCCCATACTGCCCGCAGTGGTTTGTAGGCATGGGTAAAGAGCCAGCCCGCTATTTACTCTATAAGGACATGAATCGCGATTCGCTAAATTTCTGCTAAATTAAGCGCGGTAACCCTGAAACCATGGACATCCTCGTCGATTGCGTGCCTTACGGATGAGATACCACACGGGCATAATAACGCCATTGTTTCAGTAACGCGCACGTGGCAAGCTGCCCACAAAATGAAAGTTTATCGCGGATCCCTGCCACGGACTTAAGCCGCAACGATAATTTTTGGGGCAAGCGTTACATTGCGAAATATACCATTAATTCCACAATTGCTCACGGCGTGGCCCACGAGGTCGGCTCCATAGAAGGCGGAAAGCTGGCCGATCCTTGCATCTGGAAGCCTGCCTTTTTTGGCGTCAAACCCGATGTGATTATTAGGGGCGGATTTATTTCTTGTAGCGTAATGGGCGATATGGATGCACCGATCCTGACACCGCAGCCGATGATCTATCGATCAATTTTTGGTAGCTTTGGTGGCGCAACCGCAGGGAAGAGCGTTTCATTTGAGGTGCGGGCCGATGGCGAGTTATTGGCGTGCGATCCGGCTGAGGAGTTGCCAATGGCGCAGCACTACTTTTTGTTTTAGGCTAGGCCCTAACTTCTCGTCTCCATGCGAATGTACCCGAATTACAGATATTGTTAGGTGGATCTCAAATATAATGATAGGATTATTGCAACTATTCAATTGATGTCAGTATGTTGATGGCATTGACTACTTAATCGGTATTTGAGTGGTGTTGCAATTAAAATTGTAAATCATATAGCAGGGAGATATCCATGAGTGTTTTTGACCAGAAAGAGTTCCGCAATGCGTGCGGTGCGTTTGCTACAGGCATCACAATTGTTACCACAATGGGACCGAATGACGAGCCGGTTGGCATGACGGCCAATAGCTTTTCGTCGGTTTCGCTGGATCCACCGCTTGTGTTGTGGAGTGTAGGTAACCATGCAGGTAGCTTCGACATTTTTTCGAGCGCCGAGCATTATGCTGTCCACATCCTGCATAAAGAGCAGGAGGTGCTGTCGAACCTTTTTGCAAGTCGGGGCGAGGATAAGTTTGGCAACATCGAGTGGAGCAAGGGCGAACTTGGCTCGCCGATTCTGTCTGACTATGCGGTTTGTTTACAATGTAAAATGGAGTATGTTTACCCCGGTGGGGATCACAATATATTGGTGGGTCGGGTCGTGGCGTTTGATGACCGCGACATTGAGGCTCCGATTCTCTTTCACAAAGGGCGGTACGCGAATATTAGGTAGGGGTTAGTAGTTGGTATGACCGCTGCGGCTTTGACCCTTGCATTAGGTGTTAGCCACAGCGGTCATACCAACTACCGAGCCGATGTACGAGCTGTTAAAAGTGTTTAATCGCGCGGATCAATTCCTCATTATACCCTGCCCGTTGATAGAGCGAGCGGGCGCGGGTATTGTTCCCAAAGACGTGCAGCGTTATCGACTGTGCGCCACGCGCCAACACCATCTGCTCTGTATGATCGATTAGGGAACGACCAACCCCATACCCTTCGGCACTCTCGGCCACGACCAGCGCTTGCAAGTGCGCACTTGGCGCATGGGTCAACAGTTCGGGGCGCATCGAAGTCAATGCCCCGCCACAAATTTGCCCCGTTTCATCAGTTGCCACTAGCACAAGATACTCATCTACATCACCTCGTCCCTACGCCTCTAGCAACGCTAAATCGCCCTGCCACAAATCGTCAGACTGGCGTCGGGGTGGAAGTTCGAAACCTGCCAGACGCGGAAAAAGTGGACGTAGGGCGGAAGTATCGTCAACCGTTGCCTGGCGAATTGTAAAGTGCATAATTATATTGAGCATTTGGTGAGCCACTGTCTACTGTCACCGCATATTGATCAGCGGTAGGTAAAAGTTATCGTGCCCGCTCCGTTTTTCTATTATCAATGTCTGCGGTCCACTTCGAATTATTTGTCCCTCTGCCAGCAGCTGTTCGATCCAGTAATAGTAAGCAATTTCTGTCGTTGCCAGATCGTCTTGCAATCTATAGTTGTTGGTGCCGCTTTTCGGGGCCGGAATCGGCTGGGAATTAACCTTCTGGGCGTGCTCAAAGCTTGGACTTTGTGTGCGATATATGTTGAACCATTGCGTCTTCCTGTCGCTTGTAAAGAACCATGAAATGGATGGCCGTTCATCCACAATTCGAGCCGCTATTTCAATTTTTTTGTCTTCCGTCTCCGGCAACAGAAGCGAGCCACTGGTCGAATTTGGCACAGGCGTGCTGATTTCAACTGGTGCAGTGATAGCTGGTGCTGGGGTTGGCGCTATTTCTGATAAGCATAACGGATCTGGCTCGCTGCCCGCAATACTGATTGCATGTATATCTGTATTGTCGATTGTATCGGTAACCATCTGTGCGTTCGGCCCCCATGCATAGACGGGTACATTCTCTGCTGTGTGCTTGGTTGATGCCCAAGATATTTGCGGGAAATTTCCTTGTCCATTATTTTGCTCAACAAAGAGCCCGCCAGTTTCATGATCTGCGACCAGAATAAGCAACGTATCTTCTCGACCCGTCATCCACTCTATAACTTTACGAAACGTATTCTCGAGCTCGATTGTCTCAAAAATATTGTGCCTGCTCAGGTTAGAATGTGCGGCGTGATCAATACGCCCGCTCTCGATTAGCAGAAAGAAACCATCGGGCGAATCTTCTAGCAGATTCAAGGCCGTTTCTGCCATTTCCGAAAGATGGGGTTTGGTGTCATAAAAATTGCTGACTCGGGTTGCATAGTCGAACTCATACGCAAGGTGACCAAAGCCAAATTGACCCGAAACAAAGAGTTCATCTGCTGGATTTGATGGCGCGCCTATGGCCAACATCTCGCTTCGATCCGTAATAACTTGATACCCCGCTGCTTCAGCCGTCTGCCGCGTTACGCCCGCTTCAGTTCCGCCAAAGAGAAGATTTGGCCGCGTCTGCGTGAAGTAAACGCCAGCAATCTCGCTGTACGAGTATCGGTACGTTGCATGTGCGCCGAAGCTGGCTGGGGTCGCGTGCGTTATATTCGCCGTTGTCACCAACCCCGTTGCCTTACAGCGATCCCGAAAATATTCTAGCGACGTTTCAAGCTCCGAGCCATCCCCAGGAATCGCCAACGACACAACGCGATTGTTGATCTTGCGCCCCGTAGCCATTGCGCTTGCCGATGCAGCCGAATCTGTTATTTTATTATTTGCGGCAAACGTTGTCATCTCGGCTTGATGCGGTGCGTACTCAAACGCCATTGCACCAGCTTCGCCGTACTTATACATGCTGGCTGCGTCAACGTGCGAAACACCCATTCCATCACCAATCATAATGATAATATTTCGCGGCACGATTTGAGGACTACTTGTTGGCCAACTTGTGGGTATTGCTGTCGCTGCCGATATCGCATCATCACCCACCTGGTCCTCTGGTGAGATAGAAGTTCCGGCGTGTGATGTAATCTCACTCACACTTACAATGCTATGTGACTGGGGGTCACCTGAGTTGGCGTACATCAGATCAATTGAGCTTGTTTGCAGCAAGAAAAGTATTGCAAAGAAGGCAATTCGGATGAAAATTTGTGCGACAAGTGGGAGAAACCGCTTCGAACTTCTACTCATTTTATGTTGAACCGCGCTAGCTCTACGGAAAAGCTCTGTAGTATGGTCATTCCAAAAAATAAACTATATCGTATGGCCGCAAGCTAAATCAGAAAATTGCTAAAAATCCGTATACTTATTTTTCTGGTTTAGCCTAACGCTTACATAGTATATTTGTCTATAGCTCTTTTGGGCGATTGACACATCCTTACATCGACATAAGCTTTGATGATAGTTAGGCCATTCCAAAAAATAAATTACTATACAGTATGGCCGCAAGCTACTCCAGAAAATTGCTAAAATCCGTATACTTATTTTCCTGGTTTAGCCTTAATCTGCTGCAAAGCCTAAAATTCGCCACAAGAATAGAGACGCCACAAAGGGTTTTTTGGGTCAACCAGATCTAAGGTGGTTGCCAGATCGTGTCGCACTCTATATGGGAAGAGCCACTATGGCTATATTAGCCCCAAAACCACTTAAATCGAAGTAGAAAACTGGCAGATCGAAAAAGAGTACCGCTAGCACAGTACTCTTCAATCAAATATAATGAGCCAATCGACACTATCACCATTTATTTTGGCCTTACACCACATTCTCCTTTGCCCGTGCCGCATGAACCACAAGTTTATGACGATTGGTCAATTCGGGTTCGGTCACAGCAAGCCACAAAGCCGCCGAACCATATCTTTGCCGCACCCAGAGTGCGATCAAAAACATGCCCAGAACAATCGCCGCAATGCCTATCAACCCTGCCTCTGGACCAAAAGCGCCGCCCGTGATCAGCGCATTGCCACTCTGCTCTATCTGGATAAATGACGGCCCAATCGTATTCCCACTGACCGGAAAACCAAAGACATTTCCCTGAAAAAAGTTCCACGTAATGTGCAGCCCGATCGGGATCGCCAACTCCCCAGTCAAAATATAGCCAAAGCCCAAGAAAATTCCGGCAAGAAAAATATTGAAGGTGCTGATAAAGGTTGAATTTGGATTTCCGGCGTGCAGCAAACCAAAGACAGCCGATGAAAGAATAAGCGCCAGCACAATGGATGTACGTGCGCCCAAAAAGTCCAAGCCTTCACTGAGATTTTTCATGTGATAGCCACGGCTCATTAGCTCTTCGTAAATTCCAACAGAAATAAAAAGAACCAGCGCACCAAAAATAGCCGTTCCAAATGAGATCCCATCAAAACCCGAATCAATCGTCCCCGTAATTTCGATCCAGCCCGCCGCATATTCGATCACAAAAATCAAGAGCATGAGCGCGGCACCCAATCCTAGCCCAAAGCCAAAGTCCAGCCACCATTGACGATTAAAGCGTAAGCCAAAATCCACAAATTTTCGCTTGTCCCAGAGTCGCCCAGCCAACCATATCGAAAGGCTGATGCCAATAAGTTGAATTACTGATCCAAAAACCAAAAACGTCGGAGAATTCTCTAGTCCACCTGCTCCCAAATCAAGCGTTGCTAACCGCTCCATAATCGACTTGCCACCAGCAACTTGAGTGCTCCAAAGATACAGAAAAATTCCACACGTAGATAGAAGTGCAAGCATCAACAACATCAGCAGCGTTTGCAGCAAAATTCGCCACAGCGCAGCAATGCGTTGCAGCCGACCATCCCAAAATGTAAAAAACGGACGCAAAAATCTATTCCACATTTTATCCCTTATGCGACCGCTAAATCGCCAAAAATCTGCTTAGCCGCCAGCTTGCCCGGCCCGCCAATCACGCAGCCACCCGGGTGCGTACCCGACCCACATTGATAGTAGCCCTTAATTGGCGTCCGATACTGATTCCAGCCCGGTGCGGGGCGATTCATAAACATCTGATCCGCAAAAAGTTCGCCTTGAAAAATATTTCCTTCTGTTAGGCCAACCAAACGCTCAATATCCAGCGGCGTTACCACTTCGCGATGCTCAATCAACTCGCCAAAACCTGGAAAAAACTCTTCCACCACCTGCTGAACCGCATCCCCCAAACTTTCGCGTTCACTATCCCAGTCGCTCTCGGCCAAATGATAAGGCGCGTACATCACAAAACAGGACATAATGTGCTTACCCGGCGGACTCATATCGGGGTCAATCGTCGACTGAATACAGCCGTCTAAAAATGGACGACGGCTAAATCGGCCCGCTTCGGCATCGGCAAAGGCCTCTTCCAAATAGTCGATGCTCGGGCCCATATTCACAAAGCCCTGAAAAATGTCGGTGCGCGTTTCCAAGCCGGGGAAGGTAGGCAGATCCGTCAGCGCAAAATTGACCTTTGCAGCCGTTCCCTGAAACTTAAAATTACTGATCGCCTCGACCAGATCATTGGGCAGCTCATTGGGATCCACGAGCTGCGTGAATGTACGTTTTGGGTCCAGCGCACTGACTACCGTATCGGCATAAAATTCGTCGCCATTTTCTAGCGCCACGCCCACTACCTGCCCATCTTTGCGGATCACGTGCGACACCGCGGCATCGGTCTGAATTGTTCCGCCAAATGCTTCGAAAGATCGGGCCAAGGCTTGTGTAAAGCCGCCATTGCCGCCCTTGTGAAAGCCCCATTCACCGAAGATGCCATCGTACTCACCCATCTTGTGGAAGAGCCATACAAGCCCCGACTCCAGCGACCTTGGACCGCACTTGCTGCCGATAATCGCGCTCGACGCGATCATCGACTTGACTAGCTCGTGCTCAAAATATTCGTCCAAAACATCGGCCACACTGCCCGTTGTTAGGCGCTGCACCATCTCCTGCACGTCCGGATCTAGCCCTTCCATGTATGCACTCAATTCAGTCACTCTGGCTAGCTCTTTGGGGTCATCGCTCTGGCTGTTCGGTGGAATCATATCCACCAGCGGCTTCATCGCATGGCAGACCCGATCCATAACGTGCCCAAAGTCCATGTATGCCTCGGCATCTTCGGGCGAGACGCGTGCGATCTCGTGATAATTTTCATAGGTGTCCGGCCCAAAAATGAGATACTCACCATTGAATCCAGGTTGAAAGTGATAGTGCATTGGCAGTACCATCATGCCATGCTCCACCAAATTGAGATCCTGCACAATGTCGGGCCGCAGCAGACTTAGCGCATAAGAAAAGGTCGTAAACTTATAGCCCGGCTGAAGCTCCTCGGTAATGGCCGCACCACCAACAAAGGGGCGTCGTTCCAGCACCAGCGTGTTCAGCCCACCCTTGGCGAGGTAGCCAGCGTTAACGAGTCCGTTATGTCCACCGCCGATTACAATTGCATCGTATTTATTTGTGTCTGTCATGATTTTTGTACCTCAAGAATGCGCTATAATCGCGTAGAGAGTTTTTTGTTCTATCCAAGCAGAGAGAAATGAGATAAGAGGGACTGGAATAGGGAAGGAATCAAAGTAAGGGTCGTTCACGTAGACGATATCACCTGCAATACCGATAACAACGACGACGTGATATGTATCTACATCCCAGTGATCTAGCCATCTAGTTTCTACCGATGCCAGAAGTGGTAAGCCTAAAGACAAATGGTGATGTAACGTCTTTTCTTCATCCCCATCTATTAAATCTGCTTTCCCCGCACCGATAAATACCGAAACGCCGAGCGACTCTAGCCGTTTATTGTGGCTAAATATGCCACCATATTCCGTAATCCCAAGCAGCTTAATCAGCTGAGTATACTTAATAGGAATAGCTAAATGTTGCAAAACCATTGCTGCACAAGCGGCCAAACAATCAGAAGATTGCTGCTGTTTATGATGAGAGACGGCTAGCAAGGTCACGGGCTTGGTCCTGCATCTGTTGGATAATTTTAGAAGGTGGAGGAATTACTTCACCCGAGGAAGCATCTACATCGATCGTGCCAACGGAGGCAACACGACCTAGATGAGGCATATGTAAATAACAGGTGAATCGCCACTTTGGCGTATCCCCCCAAACCAATACCGGATCATCGGCTCCCAGCAAGACGCCCATGTATAAAGTAATGTAGTGATTTGCTTCCCGGAGCGCATCAGTAGGGGCAATTTGTATTTCGCCCTGTAGCTGTGCTTTTATCTTTAGCGGCCCCGATTCTGGCCACTGATCTGGATATTCATAGGCGATTTGAAACATCTATGTCCTCCTGCTGCTATCTACTAAAAACCTACCGATAGATAGATCGTACCATAATCGTCCCAATACTGCATCTACTTTACCGCTGTCTTCCGTTCCGGATTATAAAACGGCGTCTTCGCGACTCGCGCTAGCACATTCACCGGGCGGCGGATCATCGGAATTTCTAGATCGACCTCTGTGCCGGGCTTCGCCAGATCCAGTGGTAGTTTGGCCAGTGCAATATGCTGCTTCAACAGTGGTGAATAGAGAAAACAGGTTGCATAGCCCGCATAATCCCATTCTTTCTCATTGCGGCGATAGATGCTCATTGTGCTGTCTTGATGGACCCCATCTTTCGGCGTCATGATCCCGGCTTCGCGATGGATCCGATCATACTCTGCCCAGTCGACCTCTAACCCGACCACGGTCCAGCGACTTGTCTTGTTGGCAATCTCGGCCTCGATTGCGACACGCCCCACAAACAAACGATCATCCTCTGCCAGTTTGCGGAACATCCAGCCCCAGCCCAATTCAAGTGGCGTATCGCGCTGCGCATCGACCCAAGCATATCGGGCCGACTGGAAATCGACCCCCAGCAGCAGCAGACCTGCTTCAATGCGCGCCATCTTGAGCGCATCCAGCCCCAGCGGCGTGATATTGTACCCAGCCCCGGCAGCCATCAGTGCATCCCAAATTGCGACAGCATCATCAGCGTCGATCCACAGTTCATAGCCGAGATCACCCGTGAATCCTGTGCGCGAAATTGTGACACCCTTGCCCGCAATCGTTGTCTGCGCTAAGCCAAAATAAGGCAGCGCCGCCACATCGTCGCTCAACTGCTGCAGCACCGTTAATGAATGCGGACCTTGCAGCGCGAGAATGCCATAGTCAGTCGACAGATCGTCGATCTGACACGCCTCATTGCCCGCACTATCCAAACCCCACTCGCGCGCCAGCTTTCGGAAATAGCGCAGATTCGGCTCGGCAGTGGTCATTAAATACTCATTCTCGGCTACATGCAGAATCACCCCATCTTCGATCACAAAGCCAGCATCGTTGCACCAAGCGGTATACTGCGCCTGCCCAACTTTGCAGAGCCGAATGTCGCGGGCCAGCGCACGTTCTAGAAACGGTTGCGCACCCATACCGCTAAATCGTAGCTTAAAGAGCGGCGATGTGTCGAGCAGCCCAGCTGCGTTACGGATCGCATAATATTCGGTTAGCTCTGAATACTGGTAGCGTGGTGCAGAGAGATATCCGCCCCAGTTCTCCCAAATTTTTGGTTGATTGAGCGGCTTGGTGCGAGGATAAAAAGGTGTTGTTTTTGGCATGACTTAATAGTTTTGACTATGGTTTTGTGTGAAAGAAATGATAAAGGTGAATAAAAGTTGCAAAGGGGCAAAGTTGAAAAGTATCTCCACGGTAGGCCGGGATCCCAGCGACGGGCTGGCCCATAATATAAATTTCGCCATAGGTTGGCTGCTCGAAACCGGCCACCATGCGCAAGGTTGTGGTTTTACCACAGCCACTTGGCCCAAGTAAAGAAAAGAATTCGCCATCTGCAATCTCCAGCGACATCGAATCAACCGCTGTAAAGTCGCCAAATTGCTTTGTAACTTGTTCTAGCTTTACGCTGGGTTGCATTTGCTACGATCCTCAATTTCTTGTTTACTATGCATCTTCAGTAGGCGTGTCTAGCACGCTGACTTCAGCTAGCTTGTATGTGTGCAACACCATTGCCGAGACTGTTTTCTCTATACCATCAACTTTCTGTAATTTGTCGCGAAGGAATGAAGCAAAATGTTCTCGATCTCGACAGCGAACTTCGATCAACAAATCATATTCCCCTGAAACCATGAGCATATAGCTTACTTCGGGAAAGAGTTCTATGGCTTTGGCTGCATCTTCTAAAAGTTGGGGTTTGATATTTACGTGGATAATGGCTGGAGCTTCGAAGCCTGTCTTATGCGGGTCAACTAGGCCGATAATGCGTACTATATTCTCTTCGAGCAAACGCGATGCACGCTTGCGCACAGTGCCTTCCGTAACGCCCAATTTTTTAGCGATCTCTGTAAATGGTTTGCGCCCATCTACTTGAAGCTCTGAAAGAATCTGATAATCAAGTTTATCTAGCATCAGCAGTAATCAGTATTGGCGGTAATCAGTAAATCGCAACGTGCGGGGCAAGCATTTTTTAATGTGAACTCTCGGTGTAAGAGAACGCCTACGGATATGAGATCCGGTTGAACCAAATCCACTAATAATATAGTAGACCGTAGAAGAATCGGCTTAATACATTGCGTTATACTTTGGTGATACCATCAGGAAAATGGTACGACATGTTCTGTGGGATATAGTTGAGGGGGAATTTCTTTTTAACAGAATTCCTTTGCATTGTATTCCGAATATCGGAAAAAACAAAATTGTTGAGCTTAGGTGATTTTTACTTTCCTGCGGAATTATGGAATATTCCTTACTTTAGTGTAAGATATATTAGATTTTTTCTGCATAATCTCGCTTATACTGTTCCGAAGAATAAAATAGCTCTTCAGAATCTCATGTGATCAACATTAAGATGAATAATCGCGGGTTCTCCATATAAGTTCACTAAACTATTCACTACATGGCTAGCTCGAACGATTCTCTGAACAGTGAAACACACTTCGTCAACCACATAGGATTCAATTGAGTTAACAAAATATGAAGCATGGCCGCATGCTCTACTCCAAAAACTACCATGATCCATATAATTCAGGATATGAAGAGCCTAACTCTATCTCAGGATTGTCCAATTCTACTCTTTAATTCATTTTGATGCCGAAGGCGGTGGCTGCGCCATCACAGCCTATTGACATCCACGTAATTGAGAACATTGTCAATACCCGTGCAATTATCAAATAGGGCAAGATGCATATTTGCAACCTGATTTTCGGTATCTTCTCAATAAATGGTGATGTTCGCTTCGGCTTCATTTTGGCGAAGTGCTAAGTGCAAAGTTTAGCCTGCTCTATCTGCCCCCGAAATATTGAGAGGATACGGCTTTTGCTCAGGATAGTAAGTGCAAAATTGCGCAATCTTGCAAAAATTATGATCATTTATTCTATTCTAAAGTAGAACAGTAATTATTAGACGTGTATATCAAAATAAGGTGTATTGTTGCAAGTACACCTCTGTTTTTATCATGCGAATTACGAATGCATTACAATTTTACATCTAAATGACAGCCATTTGTCACAGATATCTGTCGTAAGTACTATCAATTCATATTATAATTGTACTACAAAATAATTATCTATAGCAGAGTTTGTATATTAGTTGTGGTTCTTTTTTACACATAATTCTTCATCACAATATTTCTACAACATAATTTTTACACAAAGTTTTCGCACATACTAGTTGCTATACCATCTTGTTCGTCATATTGTATTTACAGATTCATATAAGTTGTTATTAAGTTTTTATTATGCACTGGCTTTTACGAATTGATAGAGGGCTTAACCGCTTCTAGATCATCTCATCATTGTTGACCTCTTTATGCATTGCAGCCGCTAATTGCACCCATCCGTCTACGATTGATTAAATTCCAAAATACTTTGCCTAATTGTAGGTCTGTTCTGCACTACCTGCATATAATTAGCTAAAGTTTTTCGAATAAATTTATGAGGATGGTTCAAAAAAGACTTTTAATATAAATTTTAGAGCACACAACGTAACAATAACCTTTTTTCAAATTTTATCTATCCTTGGAGTACTTAATTATGCAAAAAACCTATTCACAGGGTTTAGCATCAACGACACGAAATATGATTGCAGTTTTTGCAACACTTTTGATGGCGTTCATTTTCATGCTTAGTCCAACTGTTGTCTACGCACAAGTAGCACCTGATCCATTTTCCTGTTATGGCATTGCCGATGAATATAATGGTGATGGTAATACAGATGGACTGGCAATAATCAATCGTCTAACTGGTGACGCCAATCTAATTGGAACTGGAACCGGAACGGCGGGTATTGAGGCAATGGCTTTCGTACCACAGGATGTTAATGGAACGGTACAGCAAGTACTTTTTGCCGTGGCAGATCCAAATAATCCAAATACGACATCATCAAATACGCTTGGTACCGTTGATCTGACAACTGGTATTTGGACGCCAATCGATGCTGCTGTTCAAATTGGCACCGGCACAGATGCAAATGGTACGACATTTGATTTTTCAACTTCTGGCGATATTGATGGCCTGACCTACGACGTACAGCGAAATATCCTCTGGGCAACACAAAGAAATGCTGGCGACGGCAATCCAGATTACCTGCTGCAGCTTGATCCCGCCACAGGGCAGATTGTGCCAGATGCATTTGGTCCAGGGATTGATTGGGTGGCAGTCCCTTTGGCTACCGATCCTGCATTCCAGACAGATGCAGGCCTTCCCTATGATGATGTCGATGATCTAGCTGTTGACCCAATAACTGGTCGCATCTATATCATTAACAATAAGGGTGGAACAGGCGGTGGCTTAGTTGAACTAGACCCGATAACCGGTTTACCACTCAACTATATTGGTCTTTTTACCGGCACTACTTCAGTTGACGGTATTGTCGATGATATGGAAGGGTTGGCTTTCTTTAACGATGGTCAGCTTTATGGTAGTACTGGTAATAATGGACCAGACCCCGCCGACCTCAATCAGCTCTTTACGATCGATATTGCTACAGGCGCTGCTGCTTTAGCAGGTGCTTTCCCTGATGAAACTAGAGATATCGAAGCGCTAGGTTGTCTTACGGCACCAGCTTTCATTACATTAGAAAAAGCAACAAATGGCGAAGATGCTGACCAGCCAACAGGCCCAGCCATTACAGTTGGCGAGCCTGTTACTTGGACTTATGTGATTGAAAATACAGGGTCAGTGGATCTGCTAGATATGACACTCAACGACGACATTGAAGGTGATATATCAAATCGTTGTGTAGAAGGTGCACTGCCCAATCCATTTGCACCTGGTGCAACATTTACTTGTACAGTCGTTGGCGTTGCCTCTGTAACGGGTCAGTATGCAAACATTGGTACAGTCAATGCAACGTACCAAGCACCTGTTGAAGGTGGAACAGAAGATATCCCATTAGCAGCAACCGATCCAAGCCATTACTTTGGTGAATTTAACCCTCTACCTGGTATCGAGATCGTGAAGACGGCTGGTGATGCTGTTGATGGTGAGACTTATAATGCAGGTGCGCCGGGTGTTGTTACCTTTACCTACGTAGTCACAAATACAGGCAATACACACTTAACGAATATCACAATCAATGATGATGCTGGTACGCCAGACGACACAAGCGATGATGTTATAACAGATAGTACGACTTGTGCCGGGTTGGCTGGCCCATTGGCACCGGATGGTACGGTAACTTGTACCGCAGACATTCAGGTAGATGGCGATGCAACAAATATCGCTACAACTACCGGCACCCCTACTGATGAAAATGGTACGCCCTATCCAGATGTTGAGCCACCAACCGATAATGACGATGCTGTGGTAGTTGTAACGCCATTGGTCCCAGGGATTAGTATTGTTAAAACTGCTGGGGACGCCGCCGATGGTGGTACTCTTACAATCACCGAAGCCGGGCTAGTAACCTTTACGTATGTTGTGGAGAATACAGGCGACACCCATTTGAGCGATATCACAATTGTAGATGATGCTGGCACCCCTGCCGATGCAGGCGATGATGTGACAGTCGATAGCACAACTTGTGCCGAGTTGGCTGGTCCATTAGCGCCGGGGGGTACAGTCACTTGTACTGCTGCCATCCAGGTAAATGGCGATGCAACCAATGTGGCTGTCACAACGGGTAATCCTACAGATGAGAACGGTGTAGACATTCCTGATGCAACGAACCCAACTGCTGATGATCCAGCTATTGTAGTCCTTGCAGTGCCTGGGATTAGTATTGTCAAAACTGCTGGCGATGCAGCCGATGGTGACACGTTCA
>Ga0115031_1002022_pt1 | contig 14999 bp, 16 predicted proteins | sample Maine_Asex4_meta_FD_87301 | JGI IMG/M metagenome (GOLD analysis project Ga0115031, IMG submission 87301) | Marine algal microbial communities from Maine, USA - Maine_Asex4_metaG | ecosystem: Host-associated > Algae > Red algae > Unclassified | place: Maine, USA | collected 2015-01-05
CGACGGGCGGTCGGGCGGGGGCGCAAAGCACCCGGCGGGCGCCGACGCGGCTCCGCTGGTCGGGCGCCACGGCGCGAGGGGCGGGGGCGGGAGGGAGGTGGAGGGCGGCGCCGCCATGGGAGCGCCCCAGACCCCGCCAGCGTCCCCCAACAGCGGGGGGGGGACGCCTAGTGGGGGGGGGCAAGCCGCGGTGGGGGGGGAAGCCGCTGGGGGGGGACCGCGCCCCCCTCGGCAGTGACCGAGAGAGAGGCACGTGCGTCCGCGCGTCAGCGGCAAGCAGGCGTCGGTAGTCGGGGGGGATGGGGGAGGCGCGTGGCGGCGATGGGTCGAGCGCGCAAGCGTGCCGCACCGACGCGCGTCGCCCTTTGGCGCGACGGCCGCGCGTCGCCGGCCGACGGTCGTGTCGCGCCCGCGACGTCGCGGGTCGCCAATGGCAGCAACCTATCGCCCCCCCCCCCCCTCCCCGGGGGGCCCCGCGCGTCCCCCCCCAGCCACCGAGACGCACGAGTGGCGGGTGGCTCGCGCGGTGCCGGGCGGCTGCGCGGCTGGCGGTCAGTGCATGCGGGAGAGGGAGGGGGAGGGGGTGCGCGCGCACGCGCGCGCGGCAGGGGCCCAGCTGGGCCGTCTGGCCAGACGCGCCGCCCCCGCGGCCGCCCGCCGCGGCGCCACGACTGTGCGGGCGTGCACACAACTGTACGATCGAGGGGGGAGGGGGCGGCGCCACGCCGCTCGCCGGTGGGTGCTGAGTGTGGATGGCACGAGCCACCGGGCGGGCGGGTGGGGGGGGGTGGCGTCGAGCTCCGCGGCGCCGCTGCCCGCGGCGGCGGGAGATGCGGCACCCCCCCCGAGGGGTGTGCGCGCGGCGGAATATTCCGCCGCAACCCTAATCCCATTAATGGGATTAGGGTTTGGCTGCGCCCGACCAGCGCCTCGCGCCGGGGGGGGTCGTGGGACCGGCGCTCGGGCCGCCGGCGCGCCGCGCCAGCTGTCACAGCTGTGAGCTGTGGCGGCTGCAGCGGCGCCGCTGCGGCCCGTGCGGGTGCCACCAGCGCCGCGGTCGACCCCGCTGGCGGGGGGGCTGCGCCCCCGCACGGGTGCTGCAAGACCGTCGGCGGGGGCGGCCCGACACCAATGGTCGTGGCCCCGCGACGTGGCCATGGCGGGCGCCTGCCCGACGCCGATTGGAGGGGGCGAGCGTGCTGTCGACGGGCGGCCGACGGCGGGCGGGTCCGCCCCCCCGCCGTCCCGCACCTGTGCGCGACGCGGCGCCCAATGGGGGCTGTGGTGGGCCCTTGACAGCCGTGCCGGTCGGGCAAGTTCCACTCAACCCCGCCGCGGCGCCGCGGGTCGTCGACGCGCTGTCCGCGGCTGGCGTCGGCGGCGGGGCTGGCGGCGGCCGGCCCCGCTTGGGCGGGGGGCAACGGTCGACGCGCCGGCTGCGGGTGGGGGCTATTGGGTCTTGTTTGCGGGACGGCATGCAAGCGGACCCCCTACGCACGTCAAGCGCCGCTCTCTCTTGTTCCGCGCCGACCGCCGGACCACCCGCCGGTTGCTCCTGCAGAATTCCCTGCCGGTCGTACGACTTTTCTGCATCCAGGGAGACCGAGTGACGCCACTTGCAATGCGGCGTGGCTGAATATCATTTGATCCTATTGTGCACTTGAGTCTGGTGCGCTGTCAAACATTTACAGGAAAAGTACATATCAGTCCCAACACCAAAGAGAATTTCTGTCGACATGTGACTTTTGCCCTCGACGTGGACGCCGCGGTCGGCGCGACGCCGTGCGCTATGCCACCGCCCTGCGCGCCGTGGCGCCGCTGCTCGTCGGCCGCACCGGCGCGTTTTCGCGCTCGCGCGCCCCGTACGCCTCATGGTCAAGCAGCGGAAGAATGGGGGCAAGCCCCGAAATGGAGTGCCCTGGTGGCGGAAGCTGGTTCTGCCTCGGCGGGGCGTGAAGGAATCCCGCTTGCGCCCCGGGGCGGACACGCCCGAGCAGGTTGCCAAACTCGAAAAGTACGTTGCGAGCACCCCTGCCAGGCGCGTATGTTGCCGGTCATCGTGCCCTGTGCGCTGGTCATTTCTCCGTAGCCTGGTTGGGATGCGCGCCATGCATATTGTTCCAGGTCGGGAGACGGAGGAGTGGCTGGCAGGCTCGTCCCTGCGAACGATGCGGGCGCGGGGACTGACAGCGTTTCCGGTGGCTCTTATGGCTTGTTGCTGTCTCGTCTCTTTGCGCCCCCCGCCCTGCTTTCCCGCCTTGTCAGACGCCGCTCTACCCTCTGGGCTGCCATCAGCGTCCCAAAGGCCTCCAAGGTCACCAACCTGGCCGTCGCCGCGTGGCACGCCGCCACTGCCCGCGCCGCCCTGGTCATCACCAAGGGCAAAGGTCCCGCTAGTATGGGCGACCACATTGCTGGGGTGCAGTACTTGCAACCAGAGGAGGCGGCTTTCCTCGTCGACCGGGGGGCGCTCGACTTGCTCGTCGACGGCGTGCCGGCGTCCCAGCAGCGCGTCATGGCGCTGCTGCTGTGTCCGCCACCAGTGTCGGTCGCGGGGGGCGCCACCGTCGGACCACCGCCGCCGCCGCCCATGTCCCACGACGTCTACGCGGCGTACGGGCACCTGCGGCGGGTCGGGTACGTCGTCCGTCGGGCGGCGCCCGACATTGTGGCTGCCGCCGCGACCGCGACGGCGGGGGCGGCGGGGGGCGGCGCCCGCGGCCTCGGCGTTGCGCTGACCGTGTGGAAGGCCGGCGCCTTTCGACGGCGGACGCCGTCGCCCCCCTACTTCCACGTGGCCGTGTTGCCGTACGAGGCGGCGGGGGGCGGTGGGCTCCCGTCGCACGCCGCGCTCGCCGCGCTCGTCGGTGCGGTCGCGCCGATCAAGGTGCGGTTGGCGCTCGTCGAGCGGGCGACGGTGAGCTTGGTCGACGTCGGCGTACACTCCTCCGTGCCGCGGCGGCGGCTGGATGGCGGGGGGGGACAGACGGCTCGGAAGGGGGGGGGGGGGGGGGGCACCCCGGCTGGGGGGGTGCAAGGCGGGCGGGGGGGGGGCGGCCAGGCCAAGGAGCAGCCAGTGGCAGAGCGGGAGGTGGAGGAAGTGAATGACGAGGAGAATGGAGAGGAGGGTGACTCGGACGCCGACGCAGAGGGTGTCGAGCCGTGCACGGCAGCAGTCGCTTGAGGTGCTCGGGTCTTGGTGCTTAAGAGTTCTGGGACTTGCGCTCGTGGAGGCGTTCGGTCAATGCAGTGGGTGTGCTGGGCGCTGGGACGAGGAGTGCCGAACCTGCATTGGGTGGCTTGGAAGACGTCAGTCGTCTCCGAACCAATCGGTGCCACGAGCCGAGGACGGCTTATGGCAACTGTGGCACCAGCCATAATCGGCGGTGCGCAGCCAGTGTGAGAACATGCACGTAGATGGAAGAACAAAGAAAAAGTGGCAGGAAAAAAAGAACCAAAAGAAAGAGTACTACCGGCTATAGCCCTAGTCTACCTGCTACCGCGAGCGTACTCCTTTCGAGGCACACATCCGAGGATCACGTGGGACAGCCATGACGGCGTACCATACACGGCTGCCCAGCAGCAACAGCAACACGCGGGCTCCCTCACCGGACAAGCACACACACGCGGCCGGGCGGATCAACAGGTGCAAGCGGCAGACGCGGTCTGGGGGGACGCAACATACAAAAAGCCCCACACGCTTACACGGCTGGGGTCCACGACGCCATGAAGCTCTTGAGCGTCTCCTTGAGTGCTGCGTCAGACGACTCAGAGAGCTGGCCCTCCGTCCGGATGGCTTCCAGTAGGGCGCCCTTGGTCGACTTCACGTGCTTCAGGAAGTCCTGCTCGAACTTCTCAATGTGCGCGACCGGCGTCTTGTCCAGGAAGCCGCGGACGCCCGCGTACAGGGTCACTACCTGGTCCTCGGGCGTCATCGGGGACAGCTCCCGCTGCTTGAGGAGCTCGTTCAGCCGGTCGCCACGGTTCAGCTGCTGCTGCGTCGCGGCGTCGAGGTCGGAACCGAACTGGGCAAAGGCTGCCACCTCACGGTGCTGGGCCAGCTCTAGCTTCATCGACCCAGCCACCTGCTTCATCGCCTTCATCTGTGCAGCAGACCCGACACGAGACACGGACAGACCGACGTTAATGGCCGGGCGCTGGCCCTTAAAGAAGAGCTCCGACTCGAGGAAGATCTGGCCGTCCGTAATCGAGATAACGTTGGTCGGAATGTACGCCGACACGTCACCGGCCTGCGTCTCAATGACCGGCAGGGCCGTCAGGGAGCCGCCGCCCTCCGACTTCGCCATCTTAGCCGCGCGCTCCAGCAGACGAGAATGCAGGTAGAACACATCGCCAGGGTAGGCCTCACGACCGGGGGGGCGACGAAGCAACAGGGACATCTGGCGGTATGCGACAGCCTGCTTCGAGAGATCGTCGAACACAATGAGAGCGTGCTTGCCGTTGTCGCGGAAGTACTCGCCAATGGCCGTGCCCGAGTACGGGGCCAGGAACTGCAGTGGTGCCGCGTCCGACGCCGTCGCCGCCACAACGATGGAGTACTTGAGCGCACCCGCCTTCTCCAAACTCTTCACAATCTGCGCGACTGTCGACCGCTTCTGCCCAACGGCGACGTAGATGCAGTACAGCTGCTTGTCCGTGTCGCCCGATTCGAAGTTAACCTTCTGGTTCAGAATGGCGTCAAGCGCCACGGCCGTCTTGCCGGTCTGGCGATCGCCGATGATCAGCTCACGCTGGCCACGGCCAATGGGCACCAACGCGTCGACGGCCTTGAGGCCCGTCTGCATCGGCTCGTGCACACCGGTCCGGGGCATGATGCCCGGCGCCTTGACCTCCACACGCATCCGCGTAGCGTCCGTGATGGGGCCCTTGCCGTCAATAGGGTTACCCAGCGCGTCGACCACACGGCCAAGCATGCCCATCCCGACGGGCACGTCCACAATGGACCCCGTGCGCTTCACAAGGTCGCCCTCAGCAATGTCGCGATCGTTACCAAACACCACTACGCCAACGTTGTCTGACTCGAGGTTGAGCGCCATGCCGCGAAGGCCAGATGCAAACTCCACCATTTCGCCGGCCTTGCAGTTGTTGAGCCCGAAAACGCGCGCGATACCGTCACCAACCGAGAGCACGCGGCCGACCTCGTCCACGTCCACCTTTTGGTAGTAGGACGTGACACGCTCCTCGATGATCGAGGACAGCTCAGCGGGGTCGATCGAGGCAGCCGGGGCGACAGTGGCATGGAGGCCACGGCGGGTCACGACAGAGCCATGGCGCTGTGGATGCAGAAGCAGAGACATAGAGAGGTGTCGGCGAGTATAGCAAGCGGACCGCAGAAGACGTTAAAAACTGGATACACCCAGGTCATGAAACACACGGTGATCGAGGCCGACGGAACCTTGATGAGATCCATGTGGATCTTGGAAGAATCCCCTGATCCACATCCGAGAGGGCGCCAGGGGACATCATCACCTGGCCGCTAAGCGAGTACCAGCCGAAGCGACCATATCCACCGTTGCGGGGGATGAACAATAAACGAAGATCGGAGAAGCCACATTGGAAGGACTACCAATGCCAATGACGCGGCCGGACCGATGGGCCGAGGATGCACCACCTGCCATCCACCCGCCATTCAAAGCGCCTTCCGAAAGAGAAGGACCGCGATCCAGTTCCATCGACGAACTGGTGCACACGGCCCGTCGCACACCAGGACGCGGTTGTCGTAAGGTTCACGGGCCAAACGTACCTGGGCAATGCCAGACGCGGCGGATCGCGACAGGGTACGGGCACCAAACACCAGACCGGCGCGCAGCATGATGACGATGCTCAAGAAACAACCCTGACACTGCGATGCCGATGACCGGGGGGGGATGCGCTCCCGGCGAACGCGGTGGCGACGACGATGGCAATGCGACGCGGGTCTGCCGGAAGAGAGGCGCCCGAGAGACCCCGACGACAGAGGTCAGAAACAGCCGAGGGTGAGGAGGGCGAATCGCGGGCATCAAAGGTCAGGTCGACCGACTAATGATCCGATACAGTTCATAATTCCAAAACGCAGACAGCAGAAAATCTGGACTTCGGAGTACTGGTCATTAAAACAGTCTGTCGATCTGGACAGCGAACTACAACGAAGTAATCACCAAAACCCTGTGAAAAAGGTACATGACGCATTATATCTGTGCGAAGTGGCCCGGGAAAAACTGCACAACGGAGGCCACATTGAAATTGATTCAATAAGACCCAGTAATTATGAAATGATGATCTAAATGTGAATTCAAAGGAGGCTACTATAAAGTGGCCCCGCGTCGCTTAGTCGATTACACACTGCAGCCGGACACCAACACACCTCCTCCCACTCGTTCGCGACCCCCTCCCCCCTCGCGTTGGAGGCGATTGGCCGGGTCGAGGGGTCGTCTACGAATCCATACTGGCCCGTTGCGACTGCGATCCTGTTCGGGAGATCGATGGCGAGCCGCAAAGCGCGCTGGAACGACCCCCAGACTGCCGGTGTCCACGCCACCCCGCAGTGGGTGAGGCACGCCTCTCTCGTACGTCACAGGCAAGTGCATGCTGTTCATTCCACCGCTGCCTGGCTCTTCGAGAGTAGATCTGAACGCAAAGGGGCGCGGGGATGGCAGCGTCGACCGGCGGCGGCGGTGCTAGCAATCGCCCTGCTGCCACAGATGTGAATGGTTTTCGTCGGCGGACCCGTATCACGGGGACTTGCATGCTCATCTGTCCTGAGAGTCACATGCAGGAGTGCCACCTCGAGGACGCGCCTGGTGACCCTCCAGCGCAAACGTTCCAAAGCCGTCGTGACAACCGAAGCAGTCTTGACCTCGCCTGGACGCCAAGTGCTTTATGTGTGCTGAAATCCTCTGAAAAAGTATCAAATATCACGGAGAGTGCCTTATAGATTGTTGTTTTCTGGGTGGACATCATCGGTCACAACCAGGTCCTGGTTCAGGGAATTCAATACCTTTGATCAACAAACAGCTAATGAGCAGCTTCGCGTGCACTCGTTTGCAAGGAATCACGGTATTTGGGAAGTCAGGAAACGCTCTCGCTTCAAGGCGAAGGCCGGCTTTGTTGGCGACCCAATCCTCCGCTTCTACAGCAGCTCTCAAGGGCACTCCTCACTGTGTGTGCGATAAAGACTTGCGAGGGGGGAGGTCATCCAGGACAGGAGTCGGCTGACACCCGCGGAAGCCGTCCTCATCCTCGCGTCGGACGGGATGTGGGAATGGGCGTTTAAGCACCGGGTACCCTGGTGCGGGATTCCGTGACCCACCCGCGAGATGAGCACAGGTCGGGGGGAGTACCCCCGCCACCCGTGCGGCCCGAACTCTTCGCGGCGGCGACGGCGACGGCGGCCGCCGGCGGCCCCGTTGCGGTCAAACCCTGATGCAGCTTCTGCCGATATCTCCCTCTCCGCCCAGCGCCACCGAGAGAGTGAATGTTATGAGTGGGGTATCAAACGGCGATGCGACCGTCGTCCACAGCAGCAGCGAGTAGCATAGCTTTGTGAAGCGCAGTGGCGCATTCAATCTGCACAAGGGTTACCCGCTCTGTTTTCCGCGCAAGCCCGGAGCGCCACCCGACGGTATTCAGCGACCGGCTGGATAGAATGAGCAAGCATTCAATGCGAATATATATTTTACGCCAACGTTCCTTCACACCTTTTCAGACTGTGTTCTACACCATTCTGTAGGTTCCGATAGGTTGAAAACGGATCTACCTTATCCTCACAGATTTGGGAAGAAAATGCGGAGGAAGCAGGTTTCAAGACAGCTCCACTGGGCCCCCACAGATGACCTGACGCCACCCGGAGCAGGAACGCATGCGGGGTCTCCCACACTGTCGTGTGAGAGGCGCGCAGCAAACACTTGTTCCCACCCCTCGCTGGCCGGTATCGTTTCCAACGCGCGTTCCCCTTCACAGCCTCTACAGGGTACACGGTCATTAATGTGTGAGCCGGGCGCTTCAGGCCTCAGGGAGGTCCCAGACGGACGCGACTTTCAACTTTAAGACTTCGCCGCTGCGTGTCCTCCGTACCCCACGGTACATCGAGCTGTGCTGCCACGAGCTTGCCGCAACCGCGGCGGCGGCCGGCAGGGAATCACGTGGGTGCTTCAAGCCATCCCGAGCCCTATGCCCCCCTGTGCACTCGGGCCGCCACTGACGCCAAATCGCGTGGTGCTGTTGGCTGTTCTCCTATTTGCGCTGAGCTGCAACTGCCGCAGACGACGTGTCCTGTCGCAGCATGGAATGTAAGCGCGTGACGACTGAGACGAGGTGTAACTTGGCCAATCAAAACCTGTACATGGTCAATGTGACCAGTAGCGATCCGTCGTGGTGCTCTCGCCGCACAAGCGGGCATCCCAGGGCTGTGCCGGAAACGCTGTAATGTTCGGCCCCAGCTCTGACCTTGGGCCGCAGCATTCGGGCCAGATCCGTCCGTAGGTCAGGCACCTGTCAAACACCCTCACTTCTGACGTCTGATGGGGAGTGCTCACGCAAAACTGGGCGGCTCCGCACAGCCTCGCTGTCATGCTCCAAGTCCCGAGGCTTGGAAACGAAGACGCCGCTTGGGCCAAACAACACCAGCCGCGGCGTCTCCCTCGAGCTCGTCGGCGAGCCGCTGCCCGCCAACTCGCTCGCGCTGGGCTGGCTCGCGGCCCCGAGTCCACCCGGGGCCCCCTCTGGCAAAATAAGCGCAACTGCCGCCAAACGCGCACACGGCAGCCGTGTACGCGGCAGCAGATGCGGAGGCGGCCCGAACAAAACGCTCGCGGCGGGCCCAACCGCGCGGACGGGGAAACGGCCCCGAGGCCGCACCCCTTCCCCCACGCCTTTCCATTCGACAATTGGCCGTGCAGGGTCCGTGCACGGCCGGATTGGCCTCGACTCGCTGGCCCGGCCGGGCAGTCCGGACTGCTGAGAGCGACCCCGGCGTGTGTGGTGCTCTGCGGCGCCGGGTGCCCCGCTGGCCCAGGGCGCTGGCGGCCGCCACCGTCGCGGCCTCAGCGCCAACCCCGCGAAGTTGGGCGACCTGGCCCGCCCAGCATCCGCGACTGTCACCACCCTGCAGGCTGCAGGCCTGCAGGGTCAACAGTGGCGGCTGTCGGAGCACCTTCCCACCAACAAACTGGCAGGGAGGCCGCTGGCGACCGAGATCGGGCCCGAGGCGGCCAGGAGGTGTGGGAGTGGAAAGGGCGGGCTGGACGGCGTCTGGGTGGGGGGCACTGGGAGTGACTGGGAATGCGACCGCACCCGTCGTCCAGGAGGAGGGGGGCGCCGGGCCCTGCGCCCGGGCCCGTCGGCAGACGCCTTTCTGAAACACACTGCGCGGGTTTGGAGCCCACGCGTCCGGTTAACTGGCTCGGGGAGCCAGCCAGCCCTGCTCGCACGTGCGTGCTGTGGGGGTGGGAGGGCACAACCCGCGCGGGGCCGGTGCTGCCGCCGCCGCTGCTTTCTCCCTGCAGCCGCCGCCGCCGCCGACGCCGGTGCCAACGCCGCCGAGCAATCTGCCGCCGGACCGCTTGCTGCGGCCCCCTCCTCCTGGGGGTCCCTAGACGGTTGCCGGGGGCAAGGGCAGCGCCAGCGCAACCCGCCGCCGCCGCGTTTTAACCGCCCGGCCACTGCCAGTCGTCTCGCCGCCGACACCGCCGCCACACACACCCAGCCCCAGACGCACGAGCCGCCCGACTTCCGACCCACCCCCCCCTTCACAAGAGCCCGACCCACCGCCCATCGGCGTGACGCTCCTTTCGTCTCATTTTCCTCTGCTCTCTCCCCCGCGTTCGTCTGCCTCCCCTGCTGGTGCCACATCGCTGTTCCAGGTCGTCTACCTGCCGGCCCGGCGACCCCCATGCCCGTGTGTCTGCCGTTGTGCTTGTCGTTGCCTGCCGTTTCCTTTCCCAGTCGGGCATCTCTCTTCCCCGGCGCAGTCTTTCTCCACCTCCCCCGTCTGTCGTTTCCCCGGCCGTCTCGTTCCCTGGTGGAGTCGTCATGCAGGATAGCAACCCCCCACCGACGGATGAGCGCCAAGACGGTGGCAGGTCGCGCCTCACCCGTGGCATGAACACTCTCCTGCGGGCGGCGTCCACCCGAGGCGAGGCGGCGGACAGCCCCCTGCACTCGGCCATCACCTTCTTCTCCCAAGTGTGCGAAGATGTGACCACGACCCCGCACCACCCGCTGGGTTTGTTTGTCACGGCTGCACCGCCGCAGCAAAACGGCATCCCTTCGAGCCTGTCGCTGGGGCCGGCTGCGGGTCACGGGCACGCGGCGGCGTGGACCAAGCTCACCGACGACCAGCCGACGCGCACGCCCGAGCGGCCAGACAATCTCCTGGGCACCGAAATGCCCCCAACCTCACCGGTCTCCCCCCCCGTCGCCGCCAAGTTCCCGCTCTTGCCGGCGCCCATTGGACCACAGCTCGGGGTGGCACCTCTCCCCTCGCCGGAGCCGGCTGCCGCTCTTCAAGACGCGGCGACTTCCCCACCTACACCCCCCCGGCGGCGGCCTCGCCGGCCCGCGGGTGGCGTAACCAAAGCGCGCAAGCCCCGTTCAACCATCAAGCCATCGCCTGGCTCGTCTACCTTGGGCGCGGAGCAGCCGTCAGCGTTGACGCCCGCTGCAACGGCGTCGGCGGCGCGGCAGAAACGGTCGGCTGGCAGCGGCGCAACAACCCACATGTGCCAGGTGCCCAAGTGCAACCGCTCGTTTGCGCGCACGTACAACCTGCACACCCACATGCGCACCCACACCGGCGACTGCCCGTACGCGTGCCAGTACGACTCGTGCACTAAGCGCTTCAAGTGGAAGAGCAGCCTGACCAGCCATCGCAAGTACCACGAGAAGCGGGACGCGGAGAAGCAGGCTGCGACTGCTGCCGCGGCGGCTGCCGCCGCCGCTGTCAAATCAAAGTTGTCCGTAACCGGGAGCACCGAGGCCACGCCGACGGCACCTGATGCGGGGAAGCCAGAGGACTCGCTCATGGCGGTTGCGTCGCTGGCCTCACTGCGCGCTATGCCGGTGTGAGTGCGTGTGTACTGCGTGTTCGTCTTCGTTCCCTATTTTCGTCTGCTCCCCTCTCGGCGCATCGTCTGAAAAGTTTGAATGCCAAAACCAATTGTAGACCCTCTCTTGGCTTCCTTCTCCTGGAGAACACAGTGTATTTATGGAAGACGACGCGCACGCAGCAGGTCTTTAGAGAACCAAAAGACTGCATTGATACACCAATTATGCACTGTAGCCCTCCTTTATTGTTCCATATATTCAAGTAGAAGTCGTGATGTTGGGGGGCTATATCTTATAATCATTTTTCAATCCAGAGCCCTGAAATTTGTGATCACGCCACTAGCGCAAGGCCCAAGCCTGCACAGAAAGCGAGACGTTCGGTACCTCACCTTCGGCGGCGGATGGTTCTCGCCAGCACGGCATCCATGCGGGTCTTGCAGTGTGTCGCCTCGCGCTCGCGACACGCCTCATCGTCAGCCATCGTTGGTTCTTTTTCTGTGTTTCCGTACACGTGCCCGACCCTCGACCATGGCTGCTGGCGGTTCCACCCCCATCAGCGCTCCCGCTACGGACCCTACCGAGGCGTCGACGCCTGCGGCACTCCCTGCTGGCGGCGGGGGTGTCCCGCCCTCGACAATCCCCGTTGCCCCGGCCCCGGTCTCGGCCACCCTCACCCCTAGTGGCAGCCGATGGGGGCTCTCCCGCAAGCACCACTCGGAGGCGAGTGCCTACCTCCGCCGTATCTTTGAGTCTCCCCACCACGCGTGTGGCAAGTCGAAGGCCGCCGCGCCCGCCGCCCCCATCGCCGCCAGCGGTGCTGGTCCTGCACGTGTCGCTGCCGCCCCTGCCGCCTCCACCGCCCTGCCTGTCGCGGCGGTCCCCGATGGCGCCGCCTCCACGGCCACCCCCACCGGGGTTGTCACAAGCCAAAACCCCCCTTCCTGCGGCGTTGCGCGCGCCAAGCGCCGCGCCGAATCCGCCCGCCAAGACTTTAAGCGGTCGGTCGTCGCCCGCCTGGCGCCACCCCTGTGCAAGCACGGTATGGCGTGCGTGTCGGGCAGTAGCATGAACAACGGGTCCGGGGGCGCGTCCAACGATGACGGCACGGGCGACGGCGACGGCAACGGTACCATGTCGTGCGCGCAGGAGCGGTGGCGACGGAAGGAGCTCAACCGCACGTCCGCCGCCGGCTGCCGCGTCTACCGAGAGGTGTACGTGCGGGAGCTCGAGTCAGTGGTGCGGGAGGGGGAGGCGGAGCGCGACCGCCTCGTCGCCGCCCTGTGCGAGCTTCAGCACCTGTTTGACGCCCGCGCTTGTGGGGGGTCCATGGTGCCCACGGCGGTTGAGGGGGCGGGCGCAGCAGCACCAGCGGTCCAGGCGGCGGGGGAGGTCGCCCCGGGAGTCGCTGGTGGTGGCGGCGCTGCGGGTGAGGGCGGGGCTGCCGCCGCTGCCGCCGCTGGCGACACCCTACTCGACGCCCTCCCCGCGCCGCACCACGAGTGCGCGTGCCCGTGGGAAGCCTGGGCGGCGGCTGGGGCGGGCTTTAGCGCGTCCGACGAGGCCGTGCAGGGCGTGCTTCAGGGGCCGGGGGGGGTGCTTCCGCCGCTGCCGCCTGAGCTGAGCGACGTGCACGACCTGCTGCCCGGGTTGGGGTCGGGCGCTGGGGCGGGGTCGGTGCCCAATAGCTTGGCCGAGCCGGCGAGCGGGTCGCCTAGCCTCCTTTGACGGATGTCGGCCAGGGAGTAGACGGCCGTGCCATCCGGATGCCATCTGCCATGCGCCCGTTCGACTGTCGGGGGCTGCGTTTCATCCTGCAGGACGGCTATCTTGAGGCTCGCATGTTTTTGCTTGGCCGGCGCCATAGTCCAAGGGTACACCCTGCGGGCGGGCGGCGGCGTCGACGTGTTGCCCACTACCTCTGCGGACACTCATGCATCGAGGATCGGTCCGTGACGCGCTGTTGGCGCCCGTGTAGGAGTTGGTTGTGGGGTCGGGGGTGCGGCTGTTGCTCGCCGATGGGGAGAGTGAGACCTGTGAGTGTACTCGGTCGTCGTGCGTCCCAGACCGCCGTCGCTGCCGGAATTGCTGTAGAGGCTGTCACCACTGACGAGGGCGTGTTGGCCTTGGCGTGACGGCTACCAGCAAGGTGCAGCGGGTTACACGAGGCTGACGCTTTGCGATACGGCGTGTTGTCATCCGAGCTGCTGCTGTGGCAGTCGTCGGCGCGCCGAGGCAGGTATTGGTTCTTCTTTCTCCATTCTTCCTGCTGTGGGCGGCACTCACGTTGGCATCCACGTCCTGTACGTTGCGTTTTGCTCTTCTATCTATGTTTTTTGCACTTGGTCTGGCATGAGCTTGAGCCGGAGACGTCTCCATTTGTTTTACGCTACGACGACGCTTCAACGTTTGTCTCGCCCTCCATGAGCGCAGGCGCTACCGCCCGAGCGTGCCGCCCCAGTAGTACTCGTCGCGTATGGCAGCCTTTGCGTCGTGGCTTTTTTTTTTGCGCTCGCAAACCTGTTTTTTTGTTGGCGGTCGCAAGCCCCGGGAGTGGACGTGCATCTCCACACGGCACGTCTTGGGTGTGACCACCCGGGACGTAGCCGTCTGTGTGCCGCCTCGCTCGTCACCCACGCACCCGCTTGCGCGCCGGCGGTGCTTCTGGCGGTCCGCCTCTGGCGACGTCTGCCGCCACCCAACCTCGACCGCGGGGCCACGGTTGACGACTCGCCCCTCGCTGTGACGCGGCGGGCGTCGCAGCGGTGGGCCCCCGCGCAACCGCCGCCGCCGGCACCGGCCGCTACGCCCGCCACAGCGCGCCCGCCGGCGGCACGCGGTGGCGGAACGGTAAGGGAGCGACCTGGCGCACCGGCGCCGCCACGGGAGGCGGGGCGCCGCCGCGGTGTGGGGCTCGTGCGGGGCAAGCAGCCAAATGGCAGCCAATGGCTGGCGGGCGAGGGAGGGGCGCGGGGGCATTCACGGACGACCGTGCATCCACGGTAAGCGGGGCGTCGGCGAGTGGCGAAAAGTTCGCTTCACACGTGCGTCGACTCTTTGCCGGCTGAAAACGGGTGGTCGGATGTGGATCACGGTCGGACCACCGAGGGTGTAAGAACCAATTCATTACACATGAATTTCTCTGGACTACAGTTTAGCGTGCTTTCCCACACCCACACGTCGAAAAAAATCATTTTTTCTAGTGCAAGTTGTGGGAGTACTTAAAAGACGTTTTTGGCCTCCGTTTGGCTCCCTACGCCGTTGGCGGACGTCCCCCGGCACTTCCTTCACTATGGGAACATGCGCTGGGGCTGCCCGCATCTTTCTGTGAAGTTGCTAGAGAGGTGGCGACGTCTTCATCGCGCGTACGGTCTGCGGAAGCATAATCGTGGTTAAGAAAGTACGTGAGGGCAGGTGCGGCGTTTACGGGGACGTGGGGGCAGGTGGAAGAGGCCACGAAAGGCCATGACGTCACAACTCCGCGGTACACGGTGTCGTCAACGGCATGCGGCGGCGGTTTTGGCGGTCTGGGCACGGGTGCGAGCGTGTGGGCGTATCCTACGTCGACCACATGTGGGAGCGGCGGGGAGGGGAGGGTGGTGGTCGCACGGCACGTCATGGAGGGGTGTCGCTTGCGTGGGGCTGTGGCTGACCTCGGACGAGCTGTGGTTGTGCTGCTGTGCCATGGATGGCGGTGATGGTGGCAAGCTTCGTCAGAGCAGTCGCGGGAAGCGTCCTGCGTACGGATGCCACGCCGCCACGGCGGTCGCCGACGGCACGGCGCTGCCGCTGCGGGCCACCGCCGTCGACGTAGCCGCGTCCGCGTTTGGGGTGGTGACCTTCCCCGACTGGCGGGGGGGGTGGCGGAGCTCTACCGTGTCACGCGGCGCAGCGGCCGCATCGTGGTCACCGCGTCGGCGGACGCGGAAGGGGGGGCTTGCGCGCGGGCCGCCGCCGCC
>Ga0115031_1002027_pt1 | contig 14988 bp, 14 predicted proteins | sample Maine_Asex4_meta_FD_87301 | JGI IMG/M metagenome (GOLD analysis project Ga0115031, IMG submission 87301) | Marine algal microbial communities from Maine, USA - Maine_Asex4_metaG | ecosystem: Host-associated > Algae > Red algae > Unclassified | place: Maine, USA | collected 2015-01-05
CGACGGCCGCGGCCGCGGCGTCGACGGCGGTGCCGCCCGTGGGCGTAGCGGCCGCGTCGGCCGGCGCGGCCGCCATCGTCAGAAAGTGTGGTCCACCCAACGAAAGCAGAACGTTGTCACCCGTTGTGGAACGACGCAATTCGTTTTGACAACGTTTTCGTTTCGTTGTAGCAGCGAAGACCCAACGAACCGTGCTTTCGTCGTCGGCACGTCACCCCCCCCTACAATCGGTACGTCTGAGAGGGGCCCCTCAGGGACGCATTCGGCCTGGTTGTGCAGCACCCTTGCGCTGATTATCTGGACGTCGCCTTCGAGCACAGGCCACTTGACATCCACAGACCTGTCGCCCACCCCGTCCTTCTGTCATGCGAGCCGGTGCCCAATGAAACGCGAGGGAAATCAGGTAAGCCAATCAATACCAGACCCCTGTGCCAAAGGAAGAGAACAGATCAGAGCGCGGCGCACGACGGCAGTTGTTGCGGCAATCGATGTTGCTTTTCGGAATTGCGCGGGGGCTGGAGGCCAGCAGTACTCCTCTGAGGCTTCTCTGCAGCGCCTGAGGAAGGGGTTCTTACTGATTGACGCAAGTACCTCTCGCTATTGGGATGTGTTAGCTTACGCGCTCTGATTGGTGGGCTGTGTCCAAGTTAACGTTTAGAGAGATCATCTCTGGTGTTGGTGACTTCGACTCGCTCTCGCTTGGCTGGGTTCCGTATCCTCTCTCGGTTCGGAAGACGCCAGCATGAGGTGTGGCGGCAACCAACGGGGCGACAGCGCATTGATGCAGCAGTACGTCTTGTGTACCACTTTGTATCCAGAGTCGAGGCGGCCACCTGGCCACCGGGTGCGGCCGCGGCTGGCGAGCGCAGCATCACCTGAGTCAAGACGGCCGCCTGGCCACCGGTAGCGGCCGCGGATGGCGAGCGCCGCATTGCCGGTGGACTATGTGTCAGTGCTGGTGTCGGGGAGATGCAGAGGGGATCACAACAAATGTCGGTGAAGCTATACGAGGCAAGGATGGGAGAGCAATGATTATATTCAATAGTGGACAAACAGAGCAAAAAAGGAGATGGTCATGATTGTCCGTCCCCTGGCAACTCGTCAATGCTGTTGCTGGTCCAGGGAAAGAAGATGTTGGTAAAGTAGCGCTGGCGCAGGCGCTCTGTTGGCGTGTCGGGGATGGTCGCAGGAGTACCCCGGAGGCCATGCCGCTCACAGAGATCCTCGAAGTCTGGAACAACATGCTCGAGCCGCTCCACGTCGACCACGTTTACAGCGGCCAGGGCGGGAAATCCTGTGTGCGCGTTGATGATCCACTTGTGACGCCGGCACCCAAACTCGGTGAGGATGCAGTTTTGCCGCTGCTGGGCGGGCTCCATTCGTTGAACAATGATGGTGTCCCGCCTCTCACCATCAACTGCTCGGACAATGAGACGCGCAAGCCCAAGCTGCGGCACGCCCGGGAAGGCTGCGTCACGGTAGAGGATGAAGTCGTACCAAGACTTTCGGTAAAGGTCGTCGGCCGCGCGGATGTGCTGGTCGAGCCGGGTGTGGCGCCACCCAAGGACCGCCTCAAACTTCTGGGAGTTTGCGACGGTGAGATGTTGCTTGTCGTTGACACCAAGGAGACTCGTGATCTCCTTAAGACGCCCGCCGTCCTTGACAATCAGGTCCGCTACCGCCACACGACGCCCGCGCACTCGCGCCCGACGCCGTCGACGCCGGCGCTCGCTTCCCGCCACACGTCGTGAGCGCTTGGCCGGGTGCTCGTCGTATGAGCCATCGTCGCTTTCGTCATCGCGACGACCGTCGCCACTAGCGCTTGAGTGTTCGGAGCCCTCCGGCCGTCGCAATCCGTCAAGGTCGGGCGCCGTATCCGTTGCTGAGACACTGACGTCGGGCCGGAAGGCCACGTCATGCAAACGTGGCGACAAGCCAACGGCCGCCCGCGCCTTGTCATTGGCGTCTTCCGCCACAATATGCGCCAACGTCTGCTCGCAGCGCAGCATTTGTACAGCAAAAGATGTAGTCTGCTTGTTCGTTCCTTCAAACATCGCCTTGAGAAGACGGTGAAGGGCCTCGTTGACACTTGTGTCCGCCTCGACGAGGTTGCCGCGGTTGAAAATCTCGTCCACCAGGTGAAAGGCGAGTGCGTGCATCTTAGTGGTGTGGATTGGTCCGAAAAGAACCGCGACGTAGCGGCAGACAAAGTCATACGCCTCCTTCTGCAACGCCAACGCCGAGTCATCCGTGAACCGCTCATTCTCGGGCTCATTGTCGCCGCACAACTTGCCCATGAGCCGCGCCGCAAGGCATACGACGTAAAGTACGGCCTCATGCATCGGTCGGTCGCCAAAAAGCTCCTTGTACGCCTCAGATGTCTCCGCCGCCTCCTGCACGGGGACGTCCTCAACACGCTCCTCTCCTCCCGACATGGTGTCGTCGGTGCCCACGTCGCTGGTGGCCCGGCTGCCGCGATCCGGGAGGCTCGCCTCGCTGTCGGCGTCACTGTTGTCTTCGAGATAGTCATCATGGCTGCCGCCAGTCGCATTTCCAGGCGTGCCGCCGGACGAGGTGCCCCGCCGACCTGCACGGGGTCCCGCCGCATGCCGGCGGCCCTTGCGTTGCGACACAAAACACGGGTCCCTCGAGCCTGGCAACCGACGACCGATGAGGCCCGCCACCATAAATGCCCATACAACGATTCCGTGGCGCCATTGGCGCCCCTTAAGGGTGGCCTGCGTGACGCCCTTCCGCACGAGATACCTATTAGTGGTGATGCGACAGCAGAGAGACGAGAAATCGACGTGTGGCAGGATAGCAAGGCAGGTAGAAGGTCGCGTCAGAAGGGAATTCATGGACAAAGACAGGCCGTCCGTGGATAACATGCAGCGAAACCAGGCATCGCACAGCAGAGACGCGACAACATACCCAGGTGCAACAAGCGACGCCATGATCAAGCGGCCAAAGTGACGGATGCGCTCATTCATGGCCACTATCGTTTTCGCCACGGACCCATACCGCGCAAGACCTCCTTTGCACAGAGCTTTGAGGAGGGCAGGAACCTTCTGTGCAACAACGCGCAGTACTCCCAGTTTCATCACCTGCATGTACACGCACGATTCGAGAGCACGCAAGCGAGGAAAAAGGGGTGGAGCGTCAGCATCACGTGATAATGGTTGCGGACCTGCACTAAGACCCGCTGTCGCAGTTCATCATCCAATCCACGAAACATGCGCCCACGGTGCCCCCACATGATGTGTTGTCATCCGGTCAACGTACATGCAGCATGTCGAACCCGAAAACCTGGTAAAGGCAACATGGACCAGTGCCCAAGCCGTGTACCGCGGCCAGAGCGGGGATGATGGGGACAATCGAGGAATCACCCTCAATCTGGGCCAGCCGTGCGGGACCGGCACCGTCCTCCAGGGCCTCCACCGCGTCTAGTTGCAGGTCAATGTGCTCCAATACATCCCGCGCACCTGCCTTGGGGCCGCGACACGCGGCATGCTGCTTTCCCACAAGGCAGTGTGAGCACGGCCTCTTGCAACCGCTCAGCTTGAAGCCAAGCACGCGGCGCTCCTCCGGTTGATCGGCAGCGTAGAGAACGACTCGCGGGACGGCCAGCACCGGGTCGTGCTCGCCGGGAACGATCATTGGCTCGCCGTATTGGCTTGCGGGAATGAAGCGGTGCATCAGAACAGCCAGACATCTCTGAAACACTGCATCCCGGAGTAGACGGACGCGGGCCTTCTCTGCGCCGTCCTCGCTGGTGCACTTGATAACCGGCACGTAGCCAACAGTGAGCCACTGCATCTTACCTGTGATAATATTGGGGAAACGTACGCGTATGGGGTATGCGTAGTTAGCTGCACGCAAGACAAGATGAGCACAGAACCAGGGCAAACGGACGAGTGACCGGGTCAGTGACGGAACAGAGGGACGAAAACCACAAGTACACGGCCCCCGAGAGCAGACACTCCACTTGCACAAAGCGATGCAAACTCACATCCATTCCACGATAACAGCGTCGCGTCCGAGAAGAACTGTACGGCCATAGCAAACGCCTTGATCGGTTTGCCCCCGTGTACGGCATTGGCGTGGATCTTGAGGACGTCAGCTTCTTGGACCAGGTACACATCGCTGTCCAAAGAGCTTGACCGGACAATGGATCCGTCGGCCTTGACGTGCCGCTTGCCGCGGAGCTGCACGTTTGCCGCCCGCCCGAATGCGTCGTGGGCCACGTCCATGATGTCACGGAAAAAAAGTCAAACGAGGCTCCATCGACGATATGGGTGACCTGCCACTTCATCTCAGATAAGCAGCGATCTTGCTCGCCCTTGAGGGAGGCCACAAACGCAGCCGCTGTCGGGAAGGCTGAAGTCAACGGCCCTTTGACGTTCTTGATGGAGGCCTTGGCGTCGGCGATGGCCTTGCGCAGGCGCTTGCGCAGGCTCTCCTTCTTGGTCCGTCTCGTCCGACTCGGTGCCGTCGAGGCGCTGCTCGTGTCGGGGCCGTCGCTGCTGCTGTCACCACTCCTGCTGCTCGAGTGATCAGAGGACGTGGCGAGCTCATCCTCCATCTTCAAAATGACCGTCTCGGAGGTAGCCGCCGTGATGGCCTCGGTCTGCGCCACGGAGTTGTAGTAGTCCGCACGCGCCTTCTCCGACAGACCCGTACCACCGGTGGAGAGCGCAAACATGCGGATGGCCTTGAGCTCGTCTGTCACGTACGCGGTTGGCCGGCCTTGTCGGAGAAGAGGAACAAGGGCATCAGCCCGCGCCACGTCTCCTTTGCCGAGAAAATAGCGGTAGACCAAAGCCGATGTTGTTCCCTGGAAGACATGGCGCACCCGACTCAGGCTCATTGGCAGGGCGCAAGCATCGCCTCGCGCAACCACGCGCGCGCCGACCGCAACGCCGTCTCCCTCGGCGGTTCCAGCGGCTGTGCTGCCGCCCCCGCAGTTAACGGCATCCGGTGCGCTCGCCACGCTGCGAACGCGCACAGCAGGAGGCGCCGTCGTATCGTCCGGACCAGTGTTGCCGGCGACGGCGATGAGGTGACGCCCATTGGAGTTGCCTGCGCCGACAGAGTTAGGCACCTGCCGAGGTCCTCGCCTCGCAACCGGCGTGTCAAACGCCACCGCCCCGACATGGAAGCGCGCGATGTGTCGGGATAAGTTGGCGTCAAAGGGGAACGTAGCAGTACAGAACGGGCACGGCAACGCTGCAGCCGCGACATGCATGACGAAGAACTGGACCCAATCGTGCCGTCCCCCCCCACCACCAGCCACGTGCGCTCGAGCTACGACCGCCAGCGGGCGCCCGTCGTGACGAGCACAGCCACAGGCAGTAACAATCCAGCGCCGAGGTCGCGTACCCCGGCGCCGGCACGCCACGCGACTCCCACGATGGGGTACCCGCGGCACCCGGCAGCGATCCCAGCCTCCCGTCCCACGAGCGGCGCGGGCGTGCCACCTCGTCGGTGTCGACCACTCGCGCTCTGTATCCGACCGTCTAACCCCCCCCCCACCAGCCACGTCCGCTGCGAGCGCGAGAACTGGCACCCGCAAGTCGCGCCGAGCGCCGCGGCAGGCAGTGAAGCGCAAGCGCCGAGGGAACAAACCCTGCCTCCGGCACACCACGCGCCTTCAACGCCGGCCGAACCCGCGGCACCCGCCAACGACCCCAGCAGCCCGTCGCGCCAACGGCAGGGGCACCCGACGACACTTCAGTGCCGACCGCCCGCGCTCCGGCTCCACTCTTCCGTCCCCCCCCCTACCAGCCACGTGCGCTCCCGCCTCGAAACCCGGGCTCTTGCCGCGCTGAGCAGCGCGGCAGACAGTAACGTGCCAGCACCGAGGTCGCGTACCCCGGCGTCGGCACGCAACGCGCCTCCCAAGCCGGCGGATCCCGCAGCACCCGCTAGCGACGGCAGCCGCCCATCCCACCGACGGCGGGGGCGGCCGACGACACGTCGGTGCCTACCGCCCCTGCTCGGGCGCCAATACTGCAGTCCCCCCCCCCACCAGCCACGTCCGCTCCCGCCACAAAATGCGCGGTCCCCCTAGGTCTCCCCGTAAGCCACAGCGGCCAACGACGTGAGGGCGCCAAACCCGAGGCGACGTCCGCCTTCCCGCCAACGGTGGCACCCGCGGCGAACCGGCTGCAGCGGCCACTCGTCCCACCGCTGCGGGAGCCGCCGACGACGCGTCGGTTCCGAGAACCCGTAGGCGGGCCGCTCACGCCCTCTCTAGCCAACGACAGAACGGGCGGCAGACCCTAGTACCGGTGGTTCCGCCTCTGCAAGGCTGGAAGTTGGGTCCGGCGGGGGCACGGTTGTTGCAGGTGCCTCAGGGCGCGGTCGGCTGCGGACGTCGGTCAGTGCCCGGGTGACCCCAACAGTGCTGAAGACGGCGCGCGACGCGGCACCCGCGCACACTCGCAGCCTGCTCGCGTCCCTTCACTTGTGGTCCCGAATCGGCGCGTCGAGCGGCCCATTTGCTTCAAATCAACGCCTGCTCCAATTCTTCCTTCCTAATTTGGCACGGTCGGAGTTCCAGCTTCCGAATTCGACAGGCCAGGAACGGACGCCAAATTCCTCAGGACGAGCCGCGACGAGCTCGGTCTCCACCACGAGGCGCTCAGGCCGATACGCGGTGCGGCGTGAAGCCGCCATCTGACCAGGGCGCCCACACAGCAGGCGGTGAACAGAGGCACGGGTCCGAGCAGAGGGCTTCCTGACGGCAAATCGATCGAGCGCTAGCGGGGGTCGAGGACCGGCCACGGCAGGCAGCTGAGCCCTGATCTGGACACGCTCGTGCCCGAACGGCGGAGAGCAGCGCAGATTGTCCAGGGGCGCACAGGTCCCTCCACCCTGCTTCCGAGAGGGCGGTGCGTTCCTCAAACTAGGGGATCGGCGGCGCCATCCACCGGCATCCAGGCCCGCAAACACTCGTGCTCCATTGCCGGTCATCGGGGCGGTCCACGCACGCACGCCCGCGACCGCTGCCGCACCGTTGCAGCATCAAAAGGTTCGCGGGTGCTCGGAGGACGGCTCCCGCAGTCTGCGATCCAGACAGCGACTCGGTGGTTGCGTCTAACCTGACGACGGCAGCGCCCACGCTGCCGCACACTCGTTTTTGGGGACGTACATCCCCACTTCGTGCAACGGCGCCGTCCTTACGCAGTGGCGATGGGCGCGGTACAGCCCCCCGCGCGACCTGGTGGCTTCGTGCAGGCCGAGTCGGCGGACATGACGGCGTCAGTTACTCCCCGGCGCTCAGCACGCATCGCTGCCGCCACCGGGGCCGCATCATTTCGCACCGTGACGCCCCGGCGCTCGGCCCGCGTTGCCTCTGCTGTGACGCACGCGTCCCGTGGGGTTCCCGACTCGGCCGCGAGCGCGCGAGGACCACGTCGGGGCGGGCCTGCTTCCGTGCCTCGCCGGCCGTTGCGCGTAAAAGCATTGGCACCCGGCCGGGTTGACCCGCGCATGCGAACACGCGCGAGTCGGCTGACGCCCGCCGTCCATGTGAGCGAGACGGCGGCTGATGTTGAGCTCAACGAGGACGGGTCGCGAGTGTACCCAAACTCACGGGGAAAGGGCGGCCGCAGCTCCGCGTCTGCTCCAAGCGGGGCCGTGCGTGCTGCTCCCTCTACCCCGAGCGAGGCCGATCAGGCTGGTTGGGACAACCAACATGCGTTGCCGTCAATTCCGGCAACGCCCTGGCCGCTCGAGTTCCTCGACCTCTCATCTTCTCCCGAGAGCACCGCGGGGACTGCTGGACCTGTCGCTCCCATCGCCATGACCACGCGGAAGCGTACGGCCGAGAGTATGGCCGCCACCGACCGTCCAGCTCGGAAGCGATTGGCGCTGTCCACCGCGGCGACTGTGCCTCGTGGAGGCGCATCGATGACCGGCTACCGCCGGAAGCGGGCGAGCTCTCCGCCTACGAGGCATGTGTAGAAGTCGAGGTGGCATCAAGTTCCTCTTGCGGGACGGATACCATGCGTAATTGATTTGTCGGGTGAGGTCCGACAGTGTACTTAGCTGTCGCAAGAAGAATTGAATCGTGATGCGCTGTCGATCACTTCCCATTGCGCAGACATTATCCACGGCTCGTGCCGCCACGGCGACTCTTCGTCGGAGCAGCAACGGTCCCCTCCCCTGCTGACAAAGGGTGGTGCTCCTGCTCCAGCTTGTGGGCGGTGCGTACCGCGGCAACGGGCGTCAGTGGCCGCTGTCTTTTTGGCGCGTAAGCGTCGCCCTCGGGAGAGGGGTGGCCCGCCCAAGCTGGGGGGGGGCGCGCCGCGGACCGAGAGGTGAGTGACACCAGTGGGGCCCAGGTACGGCACGCACTGTGCAACCTTGTGTTGGGGTGCGTTTTTGCGGTGAGCTGCAGCTGGCCGTGCACGCTGCGCGCCCGCCGTGCGTAACTGACAAGCACGCGGATACGTCGACGACCCGAGCGGAGCGTCAGTGCGCTGGTGGTCGAGGTTTTTCGCACGCGCGTCGGGACGCCTGCGCTGGCCATGGCTTGTGTTTGCCGCGCTTTTGAGGGGGTCTCAAGGAGGGGCGAGGCGCGCCACAGAGCCCTTGAGGTAGAGCCCGTCCATTGCCAACCGGGTCTCGGTCACCGATTAGCGGACGTGCTGGTCCCCCAACGAGCAGAGGAGCCGCTCGGCACCGACGGTGCCTGCTCCGAGTGACGTCGTGGCACCCACGGTTGTCCTCCGGGTTGACTAAGCTTTTGTGCCCTCCGTCTGTGACGGCAGAAGGCGCCGAGGACAAGCATGGAGACGGGGCCCGCCGCTTCCGCGGGTGGCCCGGGGATGGCGGGGGCGGCAGCGGCTGCAAGCAGCGAGTCACCGGCCTTAGGGCAGCACCGCCCGGTCACTCCCCCGCCGGACAGTGACGCGTCGTCGGCCTCTTCTGCTCCATCGACGCCACGGGTGGGGTCCCCGTTCGCGGCTGGACCCGGGGCGACGTCATCGGCGCCGCCGCGCCTGTTGCTTGACAAGAACAATCCGTTTTACTCGGCCAGCGCGGCGGCGCGTCGTCTTGAGCGAACCCGACTGATGAGGCGTAAGGCCGCAGACCGCGCTGCTGCAGGCCTGCCTCCCTCTGGGCGACGTGGAGGCGGGGCATCGACTGGGAGGTCGTCTGGGGAGTCGGCGGCGGGCTCGGTGAGCGGGCAAGCGTGGCGGCTGGCACGTGCGACAGCACCGGCGGCGGCGGTGGCGGCGGCAGCACCGGCAGCGTCGGGATCTTTTGGTGTTTCTGGAGCAGGGGGGGCTGCCTCTGAGATTGACGACCGTGACGCCTCGGCCTGCGGTGCGAGCGGCGCAGCAGCGTCGGCCGCTGGCCATTGCGGCTGCGCGATGGCCACCATTAATGCTGAAAAGCGCATCATGAAGAAGCTGGACGCCATCGTCAAGCAGTCCCTCGAGGACCGCAAGAGTGACGAAAAGGTCAACAAGGTCACGCGACAAGAAGTCACGGCGATGGCGGCCGAGTTGAAGATGGTCAAGAAGCGCACAGGGAAGCTGGCCAAGTCGATGGACACGGCGCAAGGTGACCTGAAGCGCTCCTCGGAAGGCCTTGACGCACTCAACAAGCACTTGACAGTTTCCGGGGCGGGCAACGGAGCCTCGGGGACGGGGTTGGCCGGACCAGCGCTGGCAACCGCAGCGGTTGGCAACACGCAACCTGGCTTCTTCTCTGGTGAGCCGCAAATGGCCCCCTGGGTCAAGTCAATGGTGGTATGTGATTGCCTTCTACGTGTTCACATGGCCTTGTCTTGTGGCCGTGCTCGTTGATGCGGTGTGCTCACTCGGCGGGGTGACCGCCTGTTGCGTGCGTGGCCCCTTCATGTGATTGCTTTTAACTAACGTTCCCTCGGCTATGTTTGTTTCGACTGACTGCTGCTGTATGGACGGACTCGCTTATTCATTGCAGAGGGACATTCGAGAGGAGCACGTCAACAACTTCCTCGCCCCACTTTACATGTCCGACATCATGCCAAACCCGGAGGAGAAGCGTCTGGCGTGCGCTACGCATCTTCACAAGCGGTTCAACCTCACCGGCGGGGTCGCCGAGGCTAAGACGAAGCTGGACACAATTTTCCTGGCGCCTAAGGTGCGCAAAAAGGACGAGGAGCAGCAGTACCGGCCTGAGAAGCTGTACAAGGTTTTACGCCAGGCATGGCCGCGCTTCCAACGGGACCTGGAGCACGTCATGGTGCCTGCTTTTATGGTCAAGGCCGGCGAGTGGCTCAACATCGGCTCGCGCGGGCGCGTGAACGGGCGGAATAACATGCCCATCTTCTCTCGCGACGAGGCGAGGAAGACTATTCGAGGGTACTGGATGTTCACCACGGCAATGGGGCGAAACTCGGTGCTGGCCGGGCTGCATGCCGGCTTCCAGCGCCTGCAAGGGCTTGGCGTTGTCATGGTGGACGCGACGGCGACGACCGATCGGCACTACATGGTTTCGTTTAAGACGTACGCAGCACTGCTGGCAATGGTAAGTTTGCTTTTTTCTTACTTTGTCTTTGCCCTCTTTGGGTCTTCGTGCGTGTAGGTCTGAGTGCTGTGTATCTTTTGGCTATTCTCTGCGGCTTGGGATCGAGCCTGACACATCCACACCCGCTCGTGTGGCTCCGTTCGTGGCTTGACATGGGATGTGCTTGGTCCCTCCTCCCCCATTTCTGGACACAGATGTACATCGCGATGCACAAGATGGCGAAGTACGAGAGCTTCACCCAGCGAGGTGGAAACGTCGACCAGGCGTTCCGAAAGGTTTGGGCCTCCTTCATGCTCCTACTTGACGACCAGCTGAAGAAGGACACGAACGTCCATGAGGGGCTACTGCTGACTGATGGCGATAATGCCACGCGCTCGGTTTTCCCAGGGCTCCTGCCCTCTCGTCTGTTGCGGACCATGGAACTCCTTTCGAAGGCAGCTCGCCCGTCGTCGACGCCGCCAAGCGCCGCAACAGCTGCTGCTGCCGCCGCCCTTGCCGCGGCGGCCAATGCTATGAACGACGAAAGCAGCGATGATGACGATGACGATGACGCTGATGATGACGACGACGACGATGGTGCAGAGGGTGAGGATGAAGAGTGAGTTTTGGATGACCAGTGCTTGGGTGGTGCGCTTTTTGTACGTGATGTGAGTGTTAGGTCTAGCTGCCTGCAGGCAGTGGGCTGGGGCGGGTGTTGTGGCGGGCTCGTAGCTGTGTGTGGCTGGGATGCTTTGCCTGTTTGTGTATATGCACTGGTGCTTTTTCGTTCCTATCCGTTCGTCACTGCAGGACGTATTCGACGGGCACGACATCCGCCGGGTCCTGTAGCCACGCTCAGCGCGCACCATGCCATCAATATCGCGGTAGGACAGCGGCAGGGGGGTCGACGGGCCTGGCTGAGGGCAACGTAATGCTACAGACGGCCCATGTCGCCGCGCACCAGTGGGGATCGAAGGCTGGCAAAAAAGCTGCCGTCATCCGTGGCATAGAGGCTCATTAAGCACCGTTCACTTACTGTCCATGTTACCACTTAAACAAGGCAACCTGAATAGTGGTACTTGCCTATTCCATCTGTAAGCATAGCCGACAGAGGGAGAGGCGCTGCCAGTCTGAACATTATTTAGCGGCGCCCCACTGGGCGCTCTGAGGACCCACAGCAGCCTCCCTCCAGACCGTGACAGGGCCCCAACGAAGCCGAAGACGAAAAGAGCGAACGAACATGAACGGTAAGGCCAACGATTGGCGTTTCGTCGTTGGAACGATCTAAGACGAAATAATGAACGCAGCAGCCGTTCGTTGGGTGGCCCAGGCTTTCTGACGATGGTCGCCACGGGGCCAGGCGTGGGGAAACGTCGGGCACGCACGCCGCGCAGCGGCAACGTCGAAAAAATGCAGGAGCGGCGGGGGGGCGTCGGGAGGGGGGGAAGGGGTCGCGACGTGTCTGGTCCACGGACCTGCCGCCGTGGCGCGGAGACGGCGTGGCTGACGCTGGCCACAGGCGCAATCAACCGAGGGGATGGCGGCGCGAGGAGAGGCCGCGGCCCGACGCCACGGAGAGAGGCTGCACGGATGCACGGTACGAAAAGCCGAACACAAATCGAAAAACAATAAAAAGCAAATCCAAGAAAGTACACAAATATATTATACTCTCAGTTGGCTTTAATTCAACGCTAATAGTAATAGCATAGTCTGATGAAGCTGGTTCGTTGTGGGCTCCTTCACGAGAATACGGAACCATGACAAAACCGCCGGCCGACGACGCAGTCGAGACGCGGCATCCAAAAAACAAAACGGCACGATACGATCATCCTCCTAGCCCATAGCGCGCACCGCCGACCCCATCGCTGCCCCTGCCAACCCCCTCCCCACCCCCACGCTACTTCTTGCCCTCAAAGTGCGCCTTGATCCACCCGGTCGTCACGCTCTTGGGCCGCTCGATGGGCAGGCCGAGGGCGCGGTCCCACACCAAGCTCGCGAGCGTGCCGATCGCGCGGCTCACCCCAAACATAACCGTGTAGTAGCGCGCCTCGGTGAGCCCATAGTGGCGGAGGAGCACCCCCGAGTGGGCGTCCACGTTGGGGTACGGGTTCTTGACCTTGCCCTGCTCCGTCAACACGGCCGGCACGACCTCGTACAGCATGCTCACCATGCGGAACATCTCATCGTCGGGCATGTGCTTGAGCGCAAACTCCCGCTGGCAGGTGTACCGGGGGTCCGTCTTGCGCAGGACGGCGTGGCCAAAGCCCGGCACGACCTTGCCCGCGTTGAGGACGTCCCACACGAGGCCGGTCAAGGCCTCCTTGGTCATCTTTGTAGTGCCGAGCGACTCCTTCATCTCCATCAGCCACCGGAGCACCTCCTGGTTGGCGAGGCCGTGGAGCGGGCCCGCCAGGCCCGCCAAGCCGCCCGAAAAGGAGAGGAACGGGTCCGACAGCGCCGAGCCGACGAGCCGCACCGCGTGCGCCGACACGTTGCCGCCCTCGTGGTCCGCGTGGATGGTCAGGTACAGGCGCATGAGTTCGTCAAACTTGGGGTCCTCAAAGCCCATCATCCGCGCGTAGTTGGCGCCCATATCGAGCTCCCCCGCCGCCGACGGCGTCATGGACCCGTCGTGGAAGGAGCGGCGGTAGATGCGCGCGGCGACTTCGGGCAGCTGCGCGAGCAGCGTCAGCGCATCGTCGAGGCAATACTCCCAGTACGTCGACTTGTGGACGCCCTTGGCGTAGGCCGCCGCCATGGCCGACTGGGGCTGCAGCGCAAGCACCCCCGCGTTGAGCTGCGTCATTGGGTGCATGTCCGTCGGCAGCGCGTCAATGACCGCCACCGCCTCGGCGGGGAGCGTCGATCGCGACGCAAACTCCTCCCGCAGCGCGTGCACCTGCGCGTCGGTCGGCACGTCGCCCGTCAGGAGCAGCCAAAAGATGCCCTCGGGGAGGGGCTCCGCGCCCCCCGCCGCGCGCGGCAGCTGCGCTTGGCACTCGGGGAGGGTCAAGCCGCGGAAGCGGATGCCCTCCTCCGCGTCGAGCAGGGACGTCTCGTAGGTCATGGCCTTGACCGACCGCATACCCCCATACGCCTGCGTGACGGTGCACGTGCCGAGCTGCTCGTCCCCATACGCCTCCCGCACGGCCTTGACGTCGGCAATGGCGGCGGGGATTTTGGCGCCGAGCGCCTCCTTGATGCCGAGCGCCCCCGACGTGTCGGTCGTCTTGAAGCGCAGGTGCAGGCGCGAGCCCGCCGAGCGCGCCGCCGCCGCCCGCGCCAGGCGGGAGGCGCCCACACGCAGCATCGCGGCGGGGGGATGGAACCGCGCCGGGGTGGTCGGGCGCAAGGCAGAGGGGTGGGGGGAGGGGTGTGCACGTGCAAAAGGCGGGAAGTGGTGGAACAGGGGCCGGCAGCCGGACGGTGGCGGGGGTGGCGCACGTGTAGCGACAGCAGCGGCACCGACCACGAGGAGCGATGTGGGGCGGCGGGCGATCGCAAGACAGAAAGGCGGACGGTGGCAGTGAGGCGGTCGCGGTCGACCCCGTCGCCCGCCGCCACGAGCCGATCCACCCGTTGCACGAGGGCCTTGTCCGGGCCATGTGCCGTGGGGCGGTTTACGAAATGCAAGCCACGATCGCAAACCGCGCGCTGCCATTGGTCCGCACACGCATCTTGTCAAATGTCAAAACCTGCTGACCGTTTGTAGCACGTGGCAATAGTATTCAGTACCCACTCCCTACAGTCAGTATCCGCTTATATGACCCCCTTGCGCACTTGGTCAGCTGTCCAGGTTGCTGGATTGTTGCTGACTGCGTCACATCTGCAGGATCTGACCAATGAGATGCCCTCGGGCGACTCGGACGTCTGCAAACAGTTGAATACTGCGTTCTCGTGCGCCCTCGGGCAAGGAAAATCCCCCAGTTATATGACATGTCATATAACTTGAGCGCATATAACCGGATACTGACTGTAATTGTAGACAACTGCACAGACGCAGTTGATCCGGTGTGCGCGACCTGAGCTGGCCGCCGGTGGTTCTCCCCAGCCGACGGTGGGGGAGGTCGACGAGTCGCCGCCGTCCCACACCCCCCACCGACTCGCCCGACGCACCGCCGCTGCCGACCGCCGCTCTGCCGACATTGTCGCCAGAGGCGTCGTACCCACTTGGTGAGCTCCACCCCTCTTTCCCCACCTCTTTTTTTTCTCCCTCTCAGCCATGGACGGCACTCCGAGCACCCCGACTGGCGCCGCCGCCGCCGCCGACGCGGCGGTCGCCGCCCCACCCCCCCCCGCCGACGCGTCCGCTGCCGCTGCCGCCGCCGCCGCCACCGACGCGGGCATCGTGGCGGAAATTTCCGCCGCCGCTGAAAGTTCCGCCACCACCGCCGCCGACGCGACGACCGCCGGTGGCGGCGCGTCTGGTGGCGGCGGCGGCGCCGCGCGCCCCCCCCCCCCCCCCCCCCCCCCCCCCCCCCC
>Ga0115031_1002033_pt1 | contig 14973 bp, 4 predicted proteins | sample Maine_Asex4_meta_FD_87301 | JGI IMG/M metagenome (GOLD analysis project Ga0115031, IMG submission 87301) | Marine algal microbial communities from Maine, USA - Maine_Asex4_metaG | ecosystem: Host-associated > Algae > Red algae > Unclassified | place: Maine, USA | collected 2015-01-05
ATCCCTGAGGACACGAATGCAGACTGCCGCCTCTGAAACGGAGATCAAGTCCCGTTATCTAAGTATATGTGTGCATCACTACACTTTGAGAGCACCCTGTCCTAAAGGCCAGGGAAAAGGCGGTTTCAGGTTTTGAAATTGGCATTTTTGGCTTTAAGTTGAGGAAACGTTAAATGTTGGTAGAATTCAAAAGTTGCACGGCAGCCAGCACGCAGTCTGGCAGTCGGACTGTCGTGGGGCCCCTGCGCCACCCATCCACGCCGCTCCCCTCCCACAGGCCACGGCCGCTCAGACCGTCAGGGAGACGTCAGCGCTGCGAGCTGAGCCGTGGCCGCCACGCTCCCGCCGTGTCGTGTCCTTATTGTTTCTCGCCGCCTCTCGGGCGCCCCGCGGGCGTTCAGGGTGCCCCGCGCCGTTGATCGCTGGTCGAACCGCTCTGCTCCTCTGGCTGTTGCGGTTGTTGTTGCCGTGGTTATATACGTGGGTGTCCCCTCATCGGCACCATGGCGACGCCGGCTGCTCCGGCAGCAGCACCGGCGTCACCCACTTCTGCGCCTGTGGCAGGTGCGCCTGGTTCCGTGGCTTCCGATGCGTCGGCGTCCAACATTGACCAGTCGCTCATGCCAATTGCTGTGCTGCTTGACGAGTTGAAAAATGAGAACGTGAAGCTGCGGATGCATGCGACGCGGCGGCTTAAGACCATTGCTGCTGCGCTCGGGCCGGAGCGGACGCGGTGTGAGCTGCTCCCTTTCCTCATGGAGACTATTGACGATGAGGATGAGGTGTTGCTGGTCCTGTCGGACGAGCTCGGTGATTTTGTTGGCGCGGTCGGAGGGGTCGACCACGCGGCGGCGCTGCTCGAGCCTCTCGAGTCGCTGTCCATGGTCGAAGAGACGTGCGTTCGCGATCGGGCGGTGGAGGCCCTCCGCCGTATTCTCGCCACGGTTGTTTCAGAGTCGGTCGATCGGGGCGCCGCCCTGCATGCAAGCCACCTGTTCCCACTCCTGCGGCGGGTGGCGACGGGCGACTGGTTCACTTCCCGCATCTCGGCGTGCGCGCTGTTTGCGTGCACCTACCGGGGGCTTCCCGTTCAGCGGGTCGATCTCCGTACGGAGTGCTTATCGCTCTTCAAACAGTTGGCTAGCGACGACACGCCGATGGTCCGGCGCGCGGCGGCGAGCAATTTGGGCGACCTCGCCCGGGCCGTGGCGGAGGTGGAGCCATCTCTCATTGCGTCGGAGCTGGTGCCCATATTTTGCGAGCTCGTCGACGATGAGCAGGACTCGGTGCGGCTGCTGGTGGTGGAAAACGCCGCCGCCGTGGCGGCCTTGATCATTCCGGGCACGGCGCCTGTCAAGGTGCCGCCGACAATTGAGGAGGAGGCACCTGCCGCGGATGCGATGGCCGGCGACAAGACGGCGGCGGGGTCCGACGCCGCTTCCGGGTCTGGGGCGGCCGTGGCCACCAGCGAAGGTGGTGCGTCCGAGATGAGCGACGGCCCGAACGACGCGGCGCCCGCGACGACGCCCGTGGCCACCTCGGTGGTGCTTGTGCAAGACGACGACTTGCTGCCGCAGACACCGGTGGAGCCCAACCAGCAGCGCGACGACTTTGTGCTGCCCGTCGTCCGCAAGTTTGTGGCCGACAAGTCGTGGCGCGTGCGCTACATGGTCGCCGACCAGCTTAGCGACTTGTGTGACGCGCTCGGCGCGCGGGCGACCCGCTCCGAGCTGCTCCCGTCCTTCCTGCGGCTGCTGAAGGACGGGGAGCCCGAGGTGCGCACGGCCGCCGCTTTTAAGGTCACCCACATTGCACGGCGGGTGGCAGCGCTTGAGTCCGGACCGGACGCGTCGGACGTGGCGGGCGCGGAGCTGCTTACCCGCGACATGCTGCCGGTCGTACGGGAGCTGGTGCGGGACTCGTCGCAACATGTGCGCGCGGCGCTCGCGGGCAACATCATGGGCCTGGCGCCGGTGCTTGGCGAGGCGGCGACAGCCAGCGAGCTCCTCGAAATGATCCTCATATTGCTCAAGGACGACTTCCCGGACGTGCGGCTCAACGTCATTGCGCGGTTGGACAAAGTGTCGTTTGTCATGGGCATGGTCTCGAACGAGCTGCTGCCCGCGATTGTGGAGTTGGCCGAAGACCGCAACTGGCGCGTTCGGTTGGCCATCATCGAACATATGCCGCTGTTGGCGAGACAACTTGGCGCCGACTTCTTTGACGGCAACACCAAGCTCGGCAGCCAGTGCATGCACTGGCTCGGCGATTGCGTGTACTCGATCCGCGACGCGGCGACGGTCAACCTGCGCGCCCTGACCGAGGTCTTTGGCGTCGACTGGGCCAAGCAGCATATTGTGCCGCAGGTGCTCCAGCAGTTTGCGTCTTCTACCAACTACCTGTACCGCATGACCGCCCTTCAATCGTTTGGGGTGCTCGCGGCGGTGCTCCCTGCCGAAACTGTGGAGAAGTCCTTCCTCCCGGTGATTGTCGAGCGCGCGTGCAAGGACCCGGTGCCGAACATCCGCTTTGGGGCGGCCAAGACGCTGCAGCAGATCATCCCGTACGTGCGGTCTGTGGACGTGCGGGACGCGCTGATCCGGCCGAGCCTCCAGACACTCGCCAGCGACGGGGAAAAGGACAAGGACGTCAGCTTTTTTGCGCACCAGGCGCTGGCATCTATGCCGGCGGCGGCTTGAGGGGTTGTTTTTATATGGTCGTTTGTCGTTTCTTTCTTCCTCTCTTGTCCTTGCGTACGCTTTTTCGCTTGTCTTGTTTTTTGCCGTCTGCATTGCGTGTTTCAGATGTGGATAGGTGTGTGCGTCTTGCTTGGTTGTTTGTTTGGCTCTCGTGGCCGCCACTGCTGCTTTCCGCCTGCCGGGGAGGACGCCATGACAAGTCACAGCTCCTCCCGACTTGGTAGGGTGGCCGGTGGCGCGCCGCTTTTTCATTGACTCGACGTTTTGCGCGGTGTGCTGGCCACCTGCCTGTCCGTCGATGGCAACGCCGCCGTCCTGCCGGCAACGGGCAAGGCTAAGACCATGAAAGAAATGCCTGATTTCTCGTGCGCCCACGGCGATGCACCCCCACGGGGCCCCCCTTCTGGGTGGCAAGGTGGGCGATGCCTGCTACTCACGTCCTTCGGGACGCAGCGCTGACAAGCACGCCCTTCGTCCCTATTGTAGTACAGTCTTTCTCCAAAGCTATCCACCCTTTTCGTCGCCTGACAAACCCTCAAGTAGCCCTCTTTTTTCGTGCAGAAGATGGCAGAATCGCCCTTCCTGCCAGTGCAATGATGTCTCGTTTCTACGCAGGGGTGCATAGTGTTACAATGCAGGGGTGCATAGTAAACAGGAATGGAGAAAGACTGTACCAGTTTTTTACACTTTCAGGACACTGTCATGTCAAAAGCACCCGACTTGATAAAATTGGGTAGCACTTGCGAGCTTGAGTGTACTGTACATCGACTAGAACAGAATTACAAATTCCCGCTTGAACGATCTAAGTATATGTTGTTATTTGATGTATTTTCACGTATTGCGCGGGTTGGGAACAGTTCTGGGATCTCATGTCAACGGGCAGCTCGCTATCGCCCCGTCTTCTTCCCCGCAGCATACGCGCCCCCTGCCGCTGCCCTCCGCTCGCCGCTTCCTCGTCTCCCTTCCCCTGCCAGACCACCCCCCCCTGCAGCGCCCCGTCCAAACTATGGGGGACACATTGGTCTGCACCAGTGTCACGGCCAGTACCGCCGTGGCCGTCTTGGCCGACTTTCACAAGGCCGCCGCCGCGGGCGCCGACCTTGTCGAGCTCCGCGTGGACCTCCTGGACGCTGGCGAGGACTGGGAGCACCCCCTATCGGCCTCCCCCCTCCCCGTCATTGTGACCAATCGGGCGGCATGGGAGGGTGGCCAGTGCACACTGCCCGAGGCCGATCGCCTCGCGACGCTCGTCCGCGCCGAGGCGGCGGGCGCCGCCTTTGTCGACGTGGAGCTGGCTGCGGCGGCGCCCTTCCAGGCCGCTCGCGCCTCGAGCGGGGCGCCTCCGTCACGAGGCGGCGGCAAGGGTGGTGCCTGCCGCCTCATCCTGTCGCACCACAACTTTGAGCGGCCGCTCACACACGACGAGGCGTCCAAGGTGTACGCCGACGCGGTCGCGGCCGGCGCCGACATTGTCAAAGTCGCCATGGCTGCCACCTCTGCGGCGGACGTTGGGGTCGTGTTTGACCTCCTCTCCGCCGCCAAAGTGCCGACCATCGCGCTCGCCATGGGCGCCCACGGCGTCATCTCCCGGATCCTGACGCCCAAGTATGGGGGCTTTCTGACCTTTACGTGCGTCGCCGCCGGCGCCGAGTCGGCGCCCGGCCAGCTCGACACGGCCACCCTGCTGTCCGCCTACCCCTTCCGGTCCATCACGCCGGCGACGGCGGTGTATGGGGTCATTGGGTGCCCCATTGGCCACTCGATGAGCCCCGCGTTGCACAACGCGGCGCTGTCCGCCGCGGCCATTGACGCTGTCTACGTGCCGCTGCTCGTCGACGGCGGGGACCTGGACCGCTTCTTGACCGCCGTGCGGCCGCACGGCTTTGTCGGCTTTTCCGTGACGCTGCCGCACAAGCTCGACGCGCTCGCCGCGTGCGGCGACGCCGTCGACCCGGTCGCCGCGCGCATTGGGGCGGTCAACACGCTCGTTGCTGACGACGGCGGGCCGCTCGGCTACCGCGGCTACAACACCGACTGGACGGGGGCGCTCGACGCGGTGGAGGCGCGGCGGACCGTGCGGGACGCGTCGGTCATGGTCCTTGGCGCCGGCGGCGCCGGCCGCGCGCTCGCGTTTGGCGCCGTCGCCCGCGGCGCGGGCCTCGTCATCATTGTCAACCGGAGTGGGGACAAGGCGCGGGCGCTCGCGGCGGAGCTCCGCACCCCCACCTGCCCGACGGTGGCGACGACGCCCGACGCGGCGACGGACCTCCCGTTTGTCGCGGGCGTCGACATTGTTATGAACTCCACGTCGGTGGGGATGCACCCGGGCGTCGACGCGACGCCCGTCGACGCGGCGCTGTTTGTCGACCGGGGGGCACCGCTCGTCTTTGACGCCGTGTACAACCCGCTCGAGACGCGGCTGCTGCGGGAGGCGGCGGCGGCGGGCTGCGTGACCGTGTCGGGGGTGGAGATGTTTGTGCGGCAGGCGGCGGCGCAGTTCCAGCTGTGGTTTCCAGAACGGACGCCGGACGTTGGGTTGATGCGGGAGGTGGTCTTGGCAGCGCTGGCCAAGAAAAAGTGACGAAAAGAGGCCGCCCTTTTTCCTGGCGTCTGTGTACAGCCGCATGCCCAAGTGCTACAGGTAGCGCTTGGGCATGCGCGGGGTTGCACAGCCGAAAACTGTGCAACGCGGTGCGGTATCGGCCGCCCAAGTGCGGCGGACCAGACCTCCGTCATTAGCATCGCCAACGAAGTACATTGGCTGCTTTGACTATGCGGGAAAGTAGGGTCGGGCTCCTCCACAACTACAACTTAATTGGTTTCGTGCTTTTCCTAACACCAACCAGTCCAGTGTGGCCGACGGCGACGCCGCCTTCGATCGTCGTGCAGACTCCGACGCGCCGCCCCGATCCGTCAGACTTGGCGGTTCTCCTATCCCCAGCCGCGTTTGTCCCTCCCTTCTCCCTGATCCCCCCGGCGTCTGTGGACGCTCTTCACCATGGAGTGGCGTCGTGGTGATGTGGCGAGCGTGACAGAGCGGCGGTCCAACTACCGAGACGAAGGGGAGGGCGGCGGTGGCCGCCGCAACCGCGGTGACCGTGACCGTGATGGCGGCGGCGGCGGCGGCGGCGGGGGTGGTGGCGGCCGGCGGGATGGCCCGTCCATGTCTCCCGCCCTGCTCCTGGGCGACGATGACGGTGCCGACGACGCGGAGGGCTTCTCCAACGTGCCGTCCAAGGTCGTCATGTATGTGACGATGCTCCGCACCGCGGTGCTGGCCGGCAAGGTCGATGACGTGCACTCGTTGTACGAGCAGACTTTCCGGGCGCTGTCGGATCGCTACTTTAGTGGCGGCTCCTGGCCCGAGTGGCCCCTGATCGTGGAAGCCGTCGACTCGATTGAGTCGGAGGAGGACACGTTTGGCGTGCTCTACAAGGAGCTCTACTACCGCCACCTGTACGGCAGTGGCTCGCCGACCCTCTCCCAGCAGGTGCATTCGTGGAACAACTACTGCGACCTGTTTGGCCTCTTCCTCCACGACGGGCTCGTCGAGGTGTCCCTGCCCCCGTCGTGGCTCTGGGATATGATTGACGAGTTTGTGTACCAGACGGAAGCGTGGTGCGCCTTCCGGACCAAGCTGTCCAAGCTCGCCCCGGAGGAGGTGGAGTACCTCCGCAACAATGAGGATGTGTGGTCTGTCAACGCGGTGCTGCGCTACCTGCACGCCCTCGTCTCCAAGTCCAACGTGTGCCCGTGGATGCTCAACGGGGGGCTCCCGTCGGGGTCGGCCGACGCGGCGGCGGAGGATTTTGACCTGTCGACCCGCCCGACGTACCGCTACATTGGCTACTACTCGATCGTCGGCCTGCTGCGTGTGCACACGCTCGTTGGTGACTACCGGCTGGCCCTGATGGTCCTCCAGCCGCTGCACCTCGTTGACGGCTCGGTGACGTCCCTGTACACCCACGTGACGGCGTGCCACATCTCCCTCTTTTACTACATGGGTTTTTGTCAGTGCATGCTCCGCCGCTACGAGGACGCGGTGCGGATCCTGTCGACGACGCTCTCTCGCGTCGGCCGCCTCAAGCAATTCCACACGCGCAGCTACCAGTATGAGCAGATCAACAAGCGGCACGACCAGATGGCGGCGCTCCTTGCACTGTGCCTCGCGCTCCACCCTCAACACGTCGATGAGTCGCTGATGGTCATTGTGCGGGAAAAGGCCGGGGAGCGGCTGGCGCGCATGCGCGTGGGTGAGGTTGCGGCGTACGAGGACACGTTTGGGTACACGAGCCCCAAGTTCATCTCCCCTGCGCCGCCGGTGTGGGACGCGGGCGGCGACATGTCGGCGGCGGCCCTCAGCCAGCAGTCTGCCATCTTTCTGCGGGACGTGCGTCAGCAGCTGCAGCTGCCAGAGCTTCGCTCCTACCTCAAGCTGTACACGACTATTGGGCTCGACAAGCTGGCGCGCTTCATGAACGCCGACGAGTCGGCGCTGCGGGCGCACCTGCTCGGCCTCAAGCACAAGGCGGGGGGCTCCCGCTCCGCTGCGGCCGATGGACCGACGGTTGCCGCCGTCACCACGGCGGCCGCGTCGACGGCCGCCGTCGGCGCGGCGGTCGGCGCGGAAGCGCCCGCGGTGGCCGATAACGGCGCGCCGCCGTCGGCGGCGGACCTTGCCTTTTACGTCGATGGCAACGATGTGCACGTGTCGGGGACGATCGTGGAGACGCGCTACGGGGAGTACTTTATGGAGCAGGTTGGCAAGTCTGCAGAATTGCTGGCCGCCGTCCAGCGGCGGGCGGCGGCGGCGTTGGGGCCCCCGGCGAGTGCGTCGGGGGCGCCCTCGGGGGGGGCGCCAGGCCGGCTGGCCGCCGCCCGTGCTGCGCGGGCAGCCTGAGGTGGGTCTCTGTGGGTGCCATGTGAGCGTGCTCTTTGGTGTGCTCATAGCGGTTGCTGCCACCAAGTGGCTGCTCTGTGTGACACAACAAAACAGAACTATGGTTGGTACTTGGGACCACGACAACCACAGTAAACTACTGTCCCCCGCCGGCGCGTCCTCCTCGGCCGTGTCGACGGGCAGGACGCGCAGGAGGGGCATCGTCCCCCCCCCTCAACCCTACGACCCGTGAGAGGCATTGGCCACGACCTCAACGTGTCCGCTGGGGCAAGACGCTCCGCTCGGAAATCACTGGAAGGGCTCTGTGGACGCGGAATTGCACCGATCCGGCCATGTACTTTTTCCTGCTCTTTTCCAGGGAAAAACGCGCGCTGTTCTCGTCCAGGAGTGCTCCGTTTGAGGCGCACAAGGCATCGTTGGAGAGCTGATGAGTTCACGAGTCCAGTGGTGTGACTCAGACCGCGCTGATATGCTTTGTTTCTTTTAAAAAAAAAGAGTGAACTGCGCCGTAGGCGGTTCCGGAGCATCCCCAGGAACCAGATTTCATCTGTAAACACTGTGGATTTCCCACACAAGCCCAATTTGCTAAGAACTGGTACAAGTGTCAAGAACTGGTGACAGACGGATATCCGGCTGAATGGATGGCTGGGAGTCTGATCGCGTTCTGTTCCGGCTCAGACCGGCAAAATTGAGCAGACTGCAATACGTTTCTTCAGTTCCCGCCTACACACAAAATAGCAACCCACATGCACACCGCCCCCCGCCCAGGATGGCCCGCAACCAGAGCGCCCTCTACATAACCACCTGAACTACAGTATACACGCATGATCACCCCCGTACCTCTCGATGTCTAAAAACAAATGCGGCGAGGTTCTACCGTGGGGCACTACCCGCCGCCGTGGCACGACCGACTGCCGCGTCACGCCTTGGCGGGGCGCCTGTTCCGGTTGGACCGCTTTCGCCTGGCGTTGCCTCGCCTGCTCGGCGCGGCAGCGCCGTCTGGTGCGCCCGACGCCGCCTCGTCGGCCCCGCCAAAGGTCAGTTCGACCTCGTCCTCCGTGGGCTCCCCGTCGCCGCTGTCGCCCTCAAGTCGACCCATCGGCGGACCGGCTCTGGGGGACTCGCAACCGGGCGGAACTGCCGCGGCGTTGCTATCGACTCCCTTGCCCGAGACAAGCAGGGACGACGGTGAGGAGCGCTCCCCGTTCGACGCGTTGTTCCCCGCAGCACCACCGTCGGCAGCCTTGGCGCCGTCGGCAGCCTTGGCGCCGTCGGCAGCCTTGGCGCCGTCGGCAGCCTTGGCGCCGTCCGCAGCCTTGGCACCGTCCGCAGCCTTGGCACCGTCCGCAGCCTTGGCACCGTCCGCAGCCTTGGCGCCGTCCGCAGCCTTGGCGCCGTCCGCAGCCTTGGCGCCGTCCGCAGCCTTGGCACCAACCGCATCCTTGCCAACCGTCGCCTCCTCCATGGCTTTGCGCGAAGCGGCGAGACGCTCTTTTTGAGCCTTGGTCTTCTCGCGCACTTCGTTCTCCTTCGCGCACCGCTCAATATCCGTCACGAGGGTGTGGATGGTAGAAAAGAGCTCATCGGTCTTGGAGCGGGTGTCTTCGCCCAGGTAGGTGGCCATGTCCTCAAATTCCCGCACAACCGTGTTAAGAAGCACCTGCAGCTCAGCCGCGGTGGATTCCGTTTCGGCATAGACGCGACGCGCGGTGGCAAGCGGCGTCTCGTCGGCGTCGCCGCCCTTGGTGTCGTCACCGGCAGCGTCGCCATCGCCATCGCCATTGCCATCGCCAACCACTTCCGCCGACGCCTTCGCCTTGTCGCTGGCCTTGTCGCCGGCCTTGTCGCCAGCCTTGTCGCCAGCCTTATCGTCGTCGGTCGCGTCATCGCCCGCCACCGTCTCATCCTTTCGGTCGGCGACCAAGGACGCCGTCGGGGCGACTGGCAGCGAGTCGCCGCTTGCCGAAGACCCCGCCCGCCGCACCGCACTGGAGGCTGTCCCGTTGGACGACGCCCCTCGACCGACCGCCGACAGCAGCTGCTGCGGCGGTCGCGGGGCGCCCCGCAGTCCCGCCGCGGCTGGGGGCTTGGCGGCTACAGGCAGCGAGCCGCCGGCCGCGCCGGCCGCCCCCTCTGGGATTTCCTTGAGCATCAGCGTAATCTCAGAGCCAAGGATGGAGACGGCCCGCTGCAGCTGCGTCAACTCGACGGACAGGTCGTCCTTATTGATACGCTGCGCCTTGGCCACATGCGCCATCTGCTCTTGCAGTTGCAGAACCTCCGGCGCCTTCTTCGAAACCAGCTGTGCAATGTAGTGGAGCAGCGACACATCGCGGTCCAGGGAGCGTGTCTCGTTGAACTTGAGGAGGCTCTCAACCCGCACGCCTCGCGCCGCGCCCTTGTTCGTCCCGGCGTTGAGGAAGTTGCCGGTCATGAGCGCGACGGCAAGGAAGTTTTGGAGGCGGTCGGATGTCTTGACCTCCCGGCATGCAACCAGCAGCGTGTCGAGCGACGCCTTGATCTCCGCCGCCGCCCCGCTCGCAGACCGGATGGTCAGCATTGCCGACAATTTTTGACCAAAGCGGGGCACGCGCGACGCATGAACCACAAAAGACTCGGCAGGGTTGAGCTTGTCAATGTTCTCCTCGCACTCGGGGGTGCCCGCAAACAGCTTGGCGGCCATAAACTCTTCAGAGGTCGGGATGGCGCTCCTCAGCGCAACAACGTTCTCGTCCGACAGCACCGCCCCGGTCGGGTCGAGGGTGTTGATCGCCTGAGCAATGGCCGGCGGCTTGGCCGTGAACCGTCGCAGCGTAATCTCGATATTCTGCGTGCGGCGGGCCTCGAGCACCCCAGCGGCAAAGGGCTTGTTCTTCTCCGCCTCAGCGGCGGCGGCCGACTCTTCTGGTGTCGGCTCCCGCTTGGGCGGCGGCTTGGAGGAGAAGGCGGCTTGGATTTGCTTTTGGACGCCCTCGTCCACCAGCTTGGCCATATCTGCCGCCGCGTTGTTGCGGAACGCCTCCGACTCAAAGAGAGACTTTTGAACCTTTTGCTTGGAGAGCGGCGTCCAGTGAACCATCTTGGTCTCATTGCGCTTGGCTTTGGCCGCGTTCGCCACGGCGAGCGCTTGAGCCGCTGCTGCCGCCGCCGTCGCGTCCGCCTCGCTGCCGCTGCCGCCGCCACCGCGGGGTGGTAGGCCGCCGGCAGGGGGCTTTGGCGCCCCGGATGCGCGGGGAGGCCGCAGGCCTGCGGGTGGAGGCGGCACGGGCGGGCCAGGCGGCCTCAGGCCACCGGGCGGTGGCGGCACGGGCGGGCCAGGCGGTCTCAGGCCACCGGGTGGGGGTGGAACTGGCGGACCAGGCGGCCGCAGGCCACCGGGTGGGGGTGGAACTGGCGGACCAGGCGGCCGCAAGCCACCGGGTGGGGGTGGAACTGGCGGACCAGGCGGCCGCAAGCCACCGGGTGGGGGTGGAACCGGCGGGCCCGGCGGCCGCAACCCGCCGGGCGGGGGGGGTGGCGGCGGCGGCCCAGAGCCTCCGCCGGCAGTGCCGGGCGTTGGTCGCCGCAGCCCCCCAGGTGGGGGCGGCGGCGGCGGTGGCTTGAGGGGCGGTCCGGCGCCAACACCAGGAACTGGCGGCCGCAAGCCACCCGGTGGTGGTGGGGGTGGCGGAGCCGCGCCACCCGCACCGCCGCCGGTGGGCGGCCGCAGACCGCCGGGTGGAGGTGGCGGCGGCGGTGGAGCGCCGCCGCCGCCGCCGCTGCCGGTGGGCGGCCGCAAGCCCCCAGGTGGTGGGGGCGGGGGCGGTCGTGCGCCGCCGGCGCCGCCTCCGGTCGGGGGGCGCAAGCCGCCAGGCGGTGGGGGCGGGGGTGGGAGGCCCCCACTCACGCCCGGCGGTGCTGGCGCCCCGCCCGGCGGTGGTGGGGGCGCTGGCCCTGGCTCGCCACCCGCCGGTGCTGGCGGCGGGGGCAGGACACGACCACCAGGGGGCACGCCCGGCGTGCCGTCAAGACCACCGGCCGCTGCATCGCCAGTGGCCGTCGGGGACACCACCGCGCCAATGGCGTTTCGCTCGTCTTCCGCCGACGGCGCGGGAGCGCCGCCGTCTTGTTCGTCCACATCCCCATCCGCATCGCCACCGTCGCCCTGCCGCCGCCGCCGTCCGCCGTCACCCGAAGTCGGCCCCGCCGGCGGTCTCGACGGCGCGCCGCCCTTGCGCCGCCGCCGCACGTACGACGCGGCCGTCGAGGAGGACGACGAGTGGGCGCCCGACGACAGCGGCTCCTCCTCGACAAACCGCACGTTACTCTGGTCCATGAGGTACTCATCGAGGCTGTCATTGCCGGCCGACGTGAAGCTGTCGCCGCTGTGTCGCCGGCTGTGCCGACGCCGACGCCGCCGGTCGTCGTCTCCGCCGCGACCGCGACCGCTGCCCTTGGCGCGGAAGGTGCGGTTGAGGGACTGCCGCGCCCGCCGCCGCCCATCGTCCTCGTCGCCCGAGCCACCGCTGCTGTCGGATCCGCCACCCTCGCGGAAGGATTGAAAGGCCTGCGCAAAGTGGGCCAAGTCGTTTTCGGGCACCTGCCGCAGCATGTCCTGGATGAGCTTCATCTTGCGGCCGGCATCCGCGTCGTCCCCGCCGCCGCCGTCGCCGAGCGCACCGGCAGCGGAAATGGCGTCCGCCGCCGCCGTCGCGTTGCGCGCGCCGACCGTCGCGGTCAGTTCCGAGAGGAAGTCTTGCCCAGCCGACGACTCCATGACGGCCGACTGCTGGGGGGTGAGCGTCGGGTTGTACCGCGACGACGCGCCACCCGGGCCCGGGCCCGAGCCCGTCCCGACCGCGCCCGACCCCGACACATGGGCGGGGTGGATGAGTGGCGCCGTCGGCGCCGTCGCCGCGAGGCTGTTGATCCCAGACGCCTCCTCCCGCACCCGATCCAAGTAGTGGAGAACGCCCGCCCCGTACTTCTTCTCAAACGCCGCGTTGCCCTCCGTGTCGTCCACCTCTGGCTCATCGTCCATGTCGTCTGGGAAAAAAACGTCGACAGCCAGGTGGCTGTCGACGCGCAGCTCCCCAACGTCGGGCGCCAAGTCCAACTCCCCAATCCCGATCCGGTGGCACGGCGCGGTGACAAAGGCGGTGTGGAGGACGGTGGAGAAGAGGGGCCGCGTCTGGTCCACGAGCGGCAGCCAGTGCTCAAACACCAGCACCGCGTCCCCGCAAACGACCTCGTCGAGGTCAAACGACGCAAAGTCAGTGCCGACGGCGGCGGCTTCCCCCTCGCGACGCACGAGCGTCACGCACTCGTGGGCGTCCTCAAACTTGGACGGCGTGTAGAGGCGCACGATGGGGTTCCACGCGTCCCCACCGTGGAGTGTCACGCTCCCCTGCACGAGCACCTTGAGGAGGCGCACGGGCTTGCGTACCGGCAACGACGCGGTGCGTCGGACGGCGGAGAACCAGTTCATCAGGGCGGTCAAGTTGGGCCGCCGCGTCCCGTCCGCCTCCTCCAGCAGCTGCCGGTCGGTGGTCAGCCTCGCCGACCGCGCGCGAGAGAGGAAGAGCGAGAGCGCGTCGGCCCCATTCTCCGCCACCCGCGTGTACACCCAGTAGGCAGCGGAGAGCAGCGCGACGGGTGCGAGCGCCGGATAGCCAGGGAACAGGTTGGTGCCGACGAGGAGCACCACCCGGCTGTGGCCGGTCGCCGCCCCCGCCGCCAGGTAGTCGTACATGTCGGCCACAACCTCCCACACGCTGTGCAGCGACGGGGCGCCCGCCCAGGGCCCCAGGTAGACGACATGGGAGGTGAGCACATCCGCACACACCGAGGTGAGGAAGGGCGCAGGGGAGGTGTCGACGAGCAGGATTTCCCCGAGCTCCCCGTACCGCTTGCGCGATTTGACGAGCGACTGCCGGAGGTCCGTCTCAAACACCCCATCGTCCGAGTGGACGCCCGCCCACAGGCCGTCAGACAGCTCGACGACGCAGCGCTTGACGGGTTTCTTGTAAAACGTCTGCAGCAGCCCGAGGCCCTTCATGGTGGCGCCCCCTGCGCCGGCTGCTGCCGCACCGCAACCAGGCAGCCGAGACGGCTAGACGTGCGGACAGCGCATGGGGGGGGGGGGCGCGGCTGCCACCGCCAGACCTCACACGCCCCGACGAAGCGGCGCCCGCGGGGGGGCGCGGGGGGAGCACCAACAACACACCCTCGTACAGCGTCGACACGCCCAGCCAGGGGGCGAGTGAAACACGGTGGCACCAGCCCGCGCTTGGCGTCCTCCCACCCTCCGTCCGTCGGCGCCAGTCACGCACCGCCGCCAGTGGCGCTGGCGCAGCCGTGTGCAAGCGCTCGCTGGCGCTCGCGCCGTCACCGGTACCGCCACACCACCACCACCGCCGTGCGCCGGCGTCGTTGCTCCGCTGCTGGCGGTCTGCTGCGCCACTGCGCCCGCTGGGGGCCGCCTCACTCGCCCGTCCCGCGCTGCGCGTGCCGCGCGGGGCCGCCGCCTCCTCCACAAGGCTGGCCACGGCGCGAGCCGGGGGGGTGCGGCGCGGCCGTCGGTCTGCGGGGGGGGCCGTGGCGAGCCCTCTCTCCGCACCCCTTGTGCGAGGCACGGTGGCCGCTTGAGGGGAGGGGAATCGGGTTGCCCCCTCACGGATGCCACACGTGGCGCGGCCTGTGATGGCTGTCCACTCAAAGGGGCCACGGCCGGGCCATGCGCTGCGCGGCACCCGGCCAATCCCTCCGCTGTGATTGGTCAAAGTGCCGAAGCCCGGACTTGAAAGCCAATCCCCTTGAGCTTGAATCGTGAATATTTTGTAAGCCATGAAGGTGAGTGCTGCGACCGTTCCAACCGAACGGAACAATGACGATGGAGCCACCACAGATTGACCAGCTCCACGTGGCTGAACCACACTGCTGTACGGCACATGGCGACGCACCGTGCTTTGCGACTGTACATTGTCGTGTACAGTACCTGCCTTGGTGCCACTTCTCTCTCAAGACGGAGAAGAAAAAGGATCCACCGCAGAGTCTCCAATCCAGTGCAAACCTACAGGTAAGGAGGTGTCTCTCAGCTCCAATGTACTCGCTGAGCGCAAACTTTTCCCGCGTACCCATCCCACACACCCCGTTCTGTGCCAAGTTTAGCGACCCCGCGAGCACAGCAGGGAAAACGCTTTCTTCATGCGCCTACCTGCAAGGAAACGACATGTAGTCCACACCAACACAACCACGCACGCCCTACGGCCTTTGTAGCCTCTTCCGCGCCTGGGCCCCACCCACCACCTCCCCACCGCCTCCCCACCGCCTCCCCACCGCCTGCCCACCGCCTCCCCACCGCCTGCCCACCGCCTGCCCACCGCCTCCCCACCG
>Ga0115031_1002034_pt1 | contig 14971 bp, 16 predicted proteins | sample Maine_Asex4_meta_FD_87301 | JGI IMG/M metagenome (GOLD analysis project Ga0115031, IMG submission 87301) | Marine algal microbial communities from Maine, USA - Maine_Asex4_metaG | ecosystem: Host-associated > Algae > Red algae > Unclassified | place: Maine, USA | collected 2015-01-05
ACGAACTCCAGCAACCCCTGGTTCGCCTGGCACAGCCCGCCGGAGTAGCTGTACGCATCCGGGTCGTCCTGCGACAGCGACTCCAGCTTCCGGATGTCCACCTTGCCCACCAGCGAGGAGATGTCCTGGTTGTTCTCGTCGCCCGGCTCCGTCTTGGCGATCGCGGTCTGGCGCAGCACCGAGGGCTGCACCCGCACCACCCGGAAGCCGGTCGGATCGCCACCGGCCTCCTCCAGCCGCTTGATGGCCCACGGGCTCATGATGGTGCCGAGATAGCGTGCGGGGATGCCGTACTCGGCCTCCAGCGCCTCGCCGTCGCGGCGCGCATCGAACAGCCCCAGCGGGGACTCGTTGATCGGTGACCCTTCCAGCGCGTAGACCGGGTGGATCTCCATCAGCTGCTTCAGGCGCTCGGCCAGGGAACTCTTGCCACCGCCGACCGGGCCGAGCAGGTAGAGCACCTGCTTGCGCTCCTCCAGCCCCTGGGCGGCGTGCTTGACGTAGCTGACGATCTGCTCGATCGCCTCCTCCATGCCGTAGAACGCATCGAACGCCGGGTAGCGCTTGATGATCCGGTTGCTGAACAGGCGCGACAGGCGTGGATCGCTGCGGGTGTCGATGGTCTCGGGCGTGCCGATCGCGTCGAGCAGGCGTTCTGCGGCGGTGGCGTACACCATCGCGTCATTGCGGCAGAGCGCGAGGTAGTCATCGAGCGGCATGGCCTGGTCGCGGCCGCGGGCGTAGTCTTTCCGGTAGGTGTCGAACAGGCTCATGAAGGATTCTTCCGGCTGAGTCGTGTGCGCTGCGGTCATCCTGTCATACGGGACCGGACGATGCCTGCGTCTGTGGCCCGATACCGGCAGGTTCGTTTACCGCGTGCCGATCGAGCTGACGAACGCGCCCGGCGAGGGGCGCGCGGGTGCCTGCGCGATGGCGCTGTCCCGGAACTGGACCCCTTGTCGAGCGTCAGGTTCGGAACGGCACCCGGATTCCGCCGGGTTCGTCCGGATCGTGTCCGCGGTAGCTCCTGGCCGGGCTCGCGCACGAGTTCCGGCTCGGGGCAAGGGCTTGTGAAGGAATGAAGGGTACATCCTGTCGCTTCACAGGGCGTGCCAGCCCGGGCGCGAGCAGCGGAGCCCGGCAGGGCCGGGCGACCGACGAGCAACAGCGGATGGCGCGCCCTGCGAAGCGACCCTGCGGGCCGGCCCTGTGCGTTCGTCCCGCTGCGTTGCTCACCGCGAGGGTAGCCCGGCTACCCTCGTTCGCAGCGCCTCGCGGGACAAGCGCACAGGGCCGGCAGGATGCACCCCTTGTTCCTTCACAGGCCCTGAGCCCGATGGACATCGAGAGCCGCAAGCGCTGGGCGGACTACTCCCGGGCCGAGGACGAGATGTTCGCCCACACCGACACCGAGGAGGCGCCCTGGTACGTCGTCGCCTCCGAGGGTTCACGGGGCGGGCGGATCATCAGATGAACGCCACGACGCACCGTCCCGCGGTAGTCGCCCTGTCTCGTCGATCGCGACCACCCGGTCCGGCGGCTCCGGACCCCACATCCAGAACACCGCGTTCACATCCTTCGCCGTGGCGCGCGCCGCGAAGCTCGGCACCAGGATGCCGGCGACGCCCGAAGCGCGGAGCGTGTCGGCCAGGCGTCAGGTCGCGGGCTCCCGGCCGAGTGACGCCCCGTTCTCCCACGCGCTGCCGAGTTCGTCCAGGGATGTGTCCGCCGACCGGCGCCCGGCCCTCCCGGTCAGATCCAGCACATCGGCGCAGTCGACCTCGTATGCGCAGACGAGCATCGGCTGCGCCTTGAAGGCGAAGCCCTGCTGTGCCTCCAGCCACGCCGTGCCGAGCGTCATCGACGTGTACAGGCACTCCAGCCCCGGCCTGTTGAAGCGTCCGCCGTGCAGCGCGGCGCCAGCGCCCGACGTGGGCGCGAACGACCAGCGCGGATGGTGTGCACGGTAGACAAGGCTTCGGAGCGTGCACCGCTCCAGGGTCATGCGTGGCCGCCGTCCGCGATGCGGTTCAGGTAGCGTTTGACCGCTTCGCCACGGCCCTCGCTGACGAGGCTCTCGGCCGTCTTGTCGCCGAACGAGGGCAGCGGCTGCGAGCGGTACCAGGCGTAGGCGGCGAACTCCGATCCGCTCCAGGACAACACGCGGTTCAGGATCTCGACCATGTCGCGCAACCGTGCCTGGGTCCGTCGCGCCTCCGAACGTGCCGTCTTCGATACCGCGTCGCGGGACAATCCCAGCACGCTCGCGAGTTCGCCACGCGTGATGTGCAGTCGATCGGCCAGGACGCTCGGGTAGATGATGTCGGCGTCGCCGATCACGTCGGACAGGAAATTCTCGGCGCGCATGGTTGCCTCGACAGGAAGCCTTCAGGAGGTACGAACATTGAGGCAGATAGGTTCGCGGATCAAGCGTGAGCGTGAGAAATGTGCCGTCGGTAGCGACGATTCGTGTATCGGTTCGCCGCTCGCCCTGTCCCGGTGGAACCTGGCAAGGGCCTGTGAAGGAATGAAGGGTGCATCCTGCCGGCCCCGTGCGTTTCGGGAAGGCACGTGCCAGCTCGAGAACGCGATGGAGCGACTGTCCGACGAGGTCGTCCAGGCATGGTGGCCATGCCGACCAGTGCGATCAGCCGCATCCGGAACACCGCACCCGGCCCACCGAGCGTGATGGCCACCGCGACCCCGGCGATGTTGCCGCCGCCCACCCGTCCCCCGACCGACACCAGCAGCGCTGCGCGAGCCGAGATCGCGTTCGGGTCGTCCGCCGGGTTGCCGCCGGTCAGCACGCGGAACATGCGTGCGAAGTGGCGGAACATGCCCACCGTTCGTGTCTCCTGATGGCGAACGGTGTTCCCGCCAGACCCTATCGTCCGCGCGGGCATCCGTGTGCCGCCGGTTTCGCAGCGGGGTGGTGCACCGGGTGCAGCGTGCACGCGGACGGTGCGCTCCGGCGCATTCCCTTCAAGCGTCCTCACCCGGACGGTCGTCCGGTCTATCCTTCCGTCCGGTTCCCCTGCGACTTCCCCATGCGGCGATTTCTCGTCTGGACTCTCGGCCTGTTCGCCGCGCTCTTCGTCGTGCTGCTGCTGGTGCTGATCTTCCCGCCGACGGGCTGGATCGCCGGCAAGATCGAGGAGATGGTCGGCGCGCGCACCGGCTACGCGCTCGATATCGGCAACCTCGATCTCGATCTGCTGAGCGCTGTCCCGTCGGCCACGCTGTCGTCGGTGTCCGTCGAAGGCGGGCAACTGCCCGGCCTGCTCGAAGCCGGACGCGCGGAGGTGGCGATCGATCCGGGCGCCGCCCTGGGCGGCGAGATCGTCATCGATCGCGTCGTGGTCGCGGATGCCGAGGTGAGGTTGCTGCGCACCGCCGACGGGCGCACCAGCTGGACGCCCGGTGCGGTGCAGGCGGTGGAGGCGACGAGCGAGCCGGACGGTGGCGAGTTCGACGTGCCGACCATCCGCGAGCTGCGCATCGAGGACCTCGACATCGTCGTCGATGACGAGATCACCGGTACCGAGGCCGTGCTCGCGGTGCAGGCGTCGGGGTCCACGCTGCCGGGCGAGACGCCGCTGAGCGTCGCGATCCAGGGCCAGGCGAACGGCGCACCCGTGCAGGCCGGGCTCGAACTCGAATCCCCGCTCGGCGACGCCGCGAGCGGCGGACCCGTGCGCCTCGCGCTGGACGCCTCGACCGACGGCGCGAGCATCGCGCTCGCCGGCCGGATCGCCGAACCCGCCACGCTCGGCGGCGTCGATCTCGCGCTCGAGGCGGACATCGACCAGCTCGATGCGCTCGAGACGGTGCTCGGCACCGAACTGCCTGCGCTGGCGCCGGCGAACCTCGTCGCGACGTTCACGAGCGAGGGCGACGGTCACGCCCTGGCCGCCGATGGCACGGTGGACGGCGAGCCGGTCACGGCGTCGCTGCAACTCGACGCCTCGTTCGAGCAGCTGCGTGCGGGCGGCCCGGTGGCGCTCGACCCGGACGCCTCGATCGCGGACGTGCTGGCGGGCGAACCCGTGCAGCTCGATCTCGACGCCTCGGTGGGCGGGGCGAGCGTGCGCGCGTCGGGCCGCATCGACGACATCCGTACCCTCGAGGGCAGTGACCTGGATCTGGACGTGAACATCGACTCTTTCGCGACGCTGGAGCGGTTGACGGGCGTGACGCTGCCCGATCTCGCGCCGGCCTCGCTGACGACGACGCTGAACACCGAGGGCGGGAGGACGGTACTGGAGGCCGACGGCACGGTCGGTGGCGAGCCCGCGCGCGCCACCCTCGCGCTCGACGTGCCGATCGCGGATGCGTTGGCGGGAGAGGCGGTGGGGATCGATCTCGAGGGGTCCGTGGGCGGTGCCGAGCTGGTCCTGTCCGGGCGCGTCGACGACCCGCGCACGCTCGGCGGGCTCGATCTGGAGTTCGGGGCCGATGTCGAATCGTTCGATGCGATCGAGACGTTGCTGGGTACGGAACTGCCCGACCTGGCGCCCGTTGCCCTGAACGGCACGCTGCTCGGCGAGGGCGACGCGTTCGTCGTGCGCCGATTCGATCTCGCAGCCGTCGAGTCGACGCTGCAGGGGGACGTTCGCGTGGACCCGACCACCGAGCCGCCGACCGTGTACGCGAACCTGATCTCGCGACGGCTGGATGCGGACGCGCTGCTGGCGGCGTTCGGCATCGAGACCCCCGACGAGGCGGTCGTGCCGGACGCGGTTCTCGAAGAGGAGGCCGGGCAGGGCGAGACCGAAGGGCCGGTGCTGTCGCCCGAGCTGCTGCCGATCGATGCGGTGTTCGCTACCGTGCGGGGCGCCGTGGCGTTGCGGGTGCAGGAGCTGCTCTACGCGGCGGTACCGCTGAACTCGTTCGACGTACGCGCGGAACTCGCACCGGAGCTCGTCACGATCGAACTCGGCGAGGCGGTCCTGGCCGATGGCGAGGTCAGCGGCACGCTGGAGCTGGAACCGATCAGGGGGCAGTCGTCGCTGGACGGACAACTCGATCTGGAGCTGTCGCGCGTGAGGGTCGCCCGCTTCGTGCCCGACGTGGAACTGCTGGACGATCTGGGCGGGCCGCTCGGCGGTCAGGTGAAACTCTGGGCGGCCGGCAACAGTGTCGCGACCCTGGCAGGGTCGCTGGACGGCGGCGTCACGTTGCTGATGGGCCGCGGGGAGCTTGACGCCCTGCTGGTCGAGCTGGCCGGCCTCGACCTTTTCCAGTCGATCGGTGACCTGCTGAACCCGGGCGACGAGGCGTTCAGTCTGCGTTGCGCGTACGTCTCGCTGCTCGCCGACACCGGCCTCGTCTCGCTGGAGGAGTTCGTGATCGACAGCACCGACACGGTACTGCTCGGCCGCGGCACGGTCGGGCTGGGTGCCGAGACGTTCGACCTCGTCCTGGAATCGCTCCCGAAGGATCCGTCACTGCTGTCGGCGAACACCGGTGTCTCGATCGGCGGTACCTTCGTCTCGCCCGAGATCGAGATCGGCAGCGAGCTGCCGGTGCGCGCCGCCGCGGCGGGCGCGCTGGCGCTCGCCGCCGGCCCGGCCGCGGCGCTGCTGCCGTTCATCGAGATCGGCGGCGGCGAGGACTCGGGATTCTGTGAACTGGAGGGAGCGCTGGATGGCGATGCGGGCTAGGGAACGGAGCGCGGCGGTCGTGATCGTGATCGCGCTCGCCGGCTGTGCCGCTCCGGGCGAGGGCGATGTCGATCAGGCATCGGCCGGGACCGTCGCGATCGAGGTGGACGTCAAGCGTGCCCTGCTCGGCTCCGACACGGTCGGCGGTGCGGCGATCAATGTCAGCGTCGACGAGCGGGGAACGGTCACGCTCGACGGCTTCGTGGACAGTGAAGCCGAGCGCCGCGAGGCGTTGCGCCTCGCGCGCGAGGCGCTGGGCGGCGGCGCGCCGATCGACGCGCTCGAGGTTCGCTGACCGGCCGATCGACGCCACCGTGGATCCGGCCGGCGCGCCCCACCTCCTGCCCGGGGGCGAGGGGGTGCCGGCACCGGAGGTCGCGCTCGTGCACCGGCCGCACGCGAACGGCCCGCGCCCCTGGAAGCGGAAACGCGTCTTCGTCCTGCAAGCTGCACCTGCAACCGATTCCGCCGGGTGCGGACTTCCGGCTCGATCTCGCTACCGGCATATCTCGCTGGCGTGGAACGGGATGCCGAGCAGCAGCATCAGCGCCCGGGCCGAATCCCGGAACGCCATTCGTCGTCGCGGAACGTCGTCGTCGCGGAACGTCCGGGCCGGGCCGGGTCACGTCACATCACATCAGAGGAACACCCGCTCGATCGTCCAGTAGACGGCGACCGTGGCGATCAGCACCGAGGCGGGCCGTGCCACCACTTCGGAGTAGCTGCCGCGCAGGCCCGAGTCCACCGCGACCGCGCACAGGCCCAGCAGCACCGCGATCGTGGCCAGCACCGGCAGCAGGTCGGCCGTCCAGTCCGGTGCGAAGGTGGAGACGGGGATCGACAGCGCCATCACCGCCACCACGGCCACCAGGTACAGGACCGCCGCGACGGCGCTGCGCTCGCCCCTGCGGCTGATCCGGCGTGCCCCGAGGACGCACAGGAACGCCACCGCGATGACGCACAGCTGGCCGATCTCGACGCCGATGTTGAAGCCGATCAGCGCGGGCACGAACTGCCCTTCCGGCAGGCCGAACTCGGCCAGCACGCTGGCAAAGCCCAGTCCGTGCAGCAGGCCGAAGCCGAAGATGACGACCGGGCGCCATCGCGACAGGCCCCGCGAGAACAGGTTCTCGATCGCCACCCAGGCGATCGACAGCGCGATCAGCGGCTCCACGATGCTGGCCGGAACGCTCACGTGGCCGAGGGCTGCGAGCGCCAGCGTGATCGTGTGGGCCAGCGTGAACGCGCTGACCTGCCAGAACAGCGGCCCGAGTCTAGTCGATAGGAAGAACAGTCCCAGCACGAACAGGATGTGGTCCAGTCCCAACGGCACGATGTGGTCGAACCCGGTGGGGATGTAGGCCAGCAACGTCGCCGCCGCCCCCCGGGCGCTGCCGCCCTGCAACGCGATCGGCTCGGAGGTCTGCCCCCCCTGCAGGAACGCGTCGTAGGGTTCATCCACGCCCTGCTGCCGCAGCACCAGCCCGCCCAGGCTGCGGTCCCACCCGACGCTCACGCTGTCCGTGCCGCCGGCCAGGGTCGCGCTGAACACGAAGGTGCCGGTGCGCGGCAGCTCGACGTCGCCCACCGGCGTCGCCGTGACGTTGTCCAGTGCCAGCGGCAGGCGATCGCTGCCGGAGGTGACGTCGATCCGGGACGCCATGCGTGGCCAGTAGTCGCGAAACGCCGTCTCCAGCGCTGCCGGATCCAGTGCGCGCAACGCATCGTACCGATCCGCCTGGGGCGCATCGTCGGTGTCGCTCACCTCGCCCTGGTCGATGTCCGCCAGGAAGGTTTCCAGGTTGGCATCGACGCTGAACACCAGCGCGCTTGCCGTGCGGGTCATGTCGGCGATGGCGGGTACCACCTCGTGCGCGTGCGCCGGGGATGCCACCATGACCAGCGCGAGCGCAACGCTCGACGGAAGGGCCAGAATCCACCGCTTCGCCACCGTGAGAAAGGAACCTGTCATGCGTCGTCTCGTTCTCCTGTTCGCCCTGGTCGCCGGACCGGCCGCGGCCCACGAATTATGGCTGGAACCCGAGACCTTCGCGATCGGGCCGGATGATGCCCTGAAGGCCGCGATCGTCAATGGCGAGGACTTCGACGGCCAGGCCTTTCCGTACCTGCCGCAGCGTTTCGTGGCCTTCGTGAACTTCTCGGCCGCCGGCGCGGCACCGGTCGAAGGCCGGATCGGGGACCATCCGGCGGTCCTGATACCCGACCCGATCGAGGGTCTGAACGTGCTGGCCTACCGATCTCGCGACAGCCAGGTCACCTACGACGACTGGGACACGATCCTGGCGTTCGTGGAGCACAAGGGCCTGACCACGTTCCTGGCCGATCACGCCGCGCGCGGCTTCGCCGAGGAGCCGTTCACCGAGACCTACTCGCGCCATTCGAAATCCCTGGTCGGCGTGGGCGACGCGGTGGGCGCGGACCGGCGCACCGGGCTGGAGACCGAGATCGTGGCCCTGACGAACCCCTACACCGACGACCTCTCCGACGGCATGACGTTCCGGCTGTGGTACGGCGACGCCCCCCGCGCCGGTGCCCGGTTCGAGGTGTACGAGCGTGCCCCCGGGGGCGCCGTGGCGCAGACGTTCCACACCACCGACGCCGACGGGCGGGTCACGGTACCGGTGCGCGCCGGCCACCAGTACATGGCGGACGCGGTGGTGTACCGCGAACCCTCCGCCGAGCTTGCCGAGGCATCCGGTGCGATCTGGGAGACGCTGTGGGCGAACATGACCTGGGCCGTTCCCGGCGCACCCTGACCGCGCGCGACCAGCGTATCTTCGGCCGCCGCCCCGTCCCGAGTACGCCCCCCCATGCCCGATCGCAAGCCGCCCGCCTTCGACGTCGCCATCATCGGTGCGGGCCCCGCCGGCATGGCCGCCGCGCACCGCGCACGCGAGTGCGGGCTGTCGGTGGTGCAGTTCGAGGCTCGCGACGTCGGCGGGACCAGCGTCAATCGCGGCTGCGTGGCCAAGCGGCTGTTCGTCACCGCCTCGCGCCAGGGGGACGTCATCCGGCTCGCCGAGCCGTTCGGCTGGAGCGTGCCGGGCGAGGCGGTCTTCGACTGGCCGGGCCTGCGCGACGTGGTCCGAGATCGGGTCCGTGCGGTCCGCGAGCAGCGTTCGGAACGGCTCCGGGCCGACGGCGTGACGCTGGTGCCGCGTCGCGTGCAGCTCGCCGGCGACGGACGGATCGTGGCCACGGATGCCGACACCGACGGCGATGCCGGTACCGCTCGCGAATGGCACGCCACCGACATCGTGATCGCCACGGGTTCGCGGCCGCTGGTGCCGGACCTGCCCGGCGCGGAACTCGCCCTGCTGTCGGACGACCTGTTCACGCTCGACACGTTGCCCGGACGCATCGCGATGGTCGGCGGTGGCTACATCGCGGTCGAGTTCGCCGGTGCCCTGCGCCGCTTCGGGGTCGAGGTCAGCGTTTTCGAAAGCCGCGAACGGCTGCTGGAGGGATTCGACGCGCAGGTGGTGTCGCACCTGGAGGCATCGATGCGCGAGGCCGGTATCGACATCGTCTGCGGCACGCGCGCGAAGGCGATCGAGAAGAGCGGATCGGGGCTGAAGCTGGTGCTCGACGGCGAGCGGGACCGCGACGGGTTCGATGCGGTCGCCCTGGTGATCGGACGGGCGCCGAACGTGGAGGGCATCGGGCTGGAGAGGGCGGGCGTGACCCTGACCGATGCCGGTCTGGTGCAGGTCGACGGGCAGGGGCGCACGAGTGCTGCGCACGTGCACGCGGTCGGCGACATCGTGGAGTCGCTGCAGCTGGCGCCGGTGGCCGCCGAAGGCGGTCGGGCGGTCATCGACGCCATCCTCGGCAGACGCGTCGAGCGCACGTGCGAGGAACACGTGCCGACCGCCGTCTACTCCGAGCCCGAGTGCGGCTCCATCGGCCTGAGCGAGATGGATGCCGAGGCGCGCGGCATCGCGCACGAGGTGCGGCGCGCCCGTTACCACCCGCTGGACGGCGTGTTCGCGACCGAGCCGGACCGGGTGCTGACCAAGCTGGTGGTGGAGAAGCCCACCGGACGCCTGCTCGGGTTCCACGCCTTCGGGCCGCACGCGGTGGAGTGCACGCAGCTGATGGCGCTGCCGATCACGGTCGGCCTGAGCGAGCACGACCTGCAGCGCACGATGCCGCTGCACCCGGCCCATGCGGAGGAGATCGTCAGTCTCGGTCGGGGCGGGGCACCGACGAACGGTGACGGCGCGAGCGGCGGTTGAGGGCATCCGGGCCGGGCGCCCGCGGCATGCGCATCTGGTTCACCCGCGGGTTCTCGCTGCAGGCGATCGGTGCCTGCGTGCAGCGGGCGCTGCCCGCGCACGAGGTGCTGATCGGCGGCACCCCCCGCCGGCCGGGCGACCGCTTCGTGCCGATCGAGGAACCCGGCGCCTGCGACGAGGACGCCTACCTCGACTTCGTCCGCGCAACGGTGGCGCGCGAGGGGATCGACCTCGTCGTGCCGACCCGACGTGCGGCCCTGCTCGACCGTTCGCGCGAGAGCATCGCATGCCGGATCGAGACCGCGGCGTCGGCGGCGTCGCTGGACACCATCGACGACAAGCTCGCGTTCGCCCGGGCGCTCGACGGTGACCCCGGGCTGCGGGGGACGGCTCTGCCGCCGGCACGTCCAAGCGCATGCACGGGCTTTCCGTGGGCTGAACTTCGTGCAGCTGGCGGCGGTCGGGACGGTGCTGGCGCGCTTCGTCTGATCGTGCGCCGCCTGTCGGGTGCGATGCCTGTCGGGGTCGGTTCCTGTCAAGTGAATGGCAGGAGTCCGTGCTCGATCAGTACCGGCGCCTTTCCGATGTACTCGGACGAGGTGGTGGCGCTCACCATGAAATCCGCCACGTCGGCACGGCGGATGACACCGTTCCGCCATCTTTCGGGGTGGGTGAGGATCCGGTACTTGCCGGATCTCTCTCCGTTGCGAAGCACGCCCGGGCGCGCGATCGTCCACTCCAGATCGGCCGCCTTGATCATGCTCTCCTGCTCGCCCTTGTCGTCGTAGGCCTTGCCGAGCACGAGTCGAAAGCCCGGGCGCTGCAGCGCCGTCACGGCCGGATACGAATCGCCCGCGCCGAAGCCCGTGAGCGCGACGATCCGTCGAACCCCCGCCGACTGCATCGCGGGCAGCAGCACCCGGGTGCTCTCCGAGAACAGCGTGATCGGTCCGGTGACGAGCTTCGGCCCCAACGGCATGCCGAGGGTCTGCAGCACGACATCGGCACCGGCCACCGCCCTGGCGACGTCATCGGCGTCGAGCGCATTGCCGTCGAGTTTCTCGAGCCGTTCGTGATCGATGTCGGTTGCGCTCGCCGAGCGGGCGAACATGCGCACGTCGTGGCCGCGCGCCAGCGCGTCCCGGACGCAGGCGAGCCCGACACCACTGCTTGCTCCGATGACCGTGATGCTCGCCATGCCCGATTCCCCTTCTTGCCGCTCGACCCGAACTCATCATCACCCGCATCGAAAGTCGAAAGGGGGTGCCGGGGAACTTTGCCCACCGCACGCCGGGCCGGCGGGCGGTCTTCATCCGGTCGCCGATTTCCGGGGCGTGCGCACGATCGACTCCGTCGCCGAGCTCGAACGCCTGGTGCGCGCCGCCGTCGAGGCGGCCGGGGCGGCGTTGCTGGACATCGCCTTCCACCAGTTTCCCGGTCACGGCGGCATCACCGGCTACGCGCTGCTGCCCGAGTCCCACGTCAGCGTGCACACCTGGCCGGAGCATGACTACGTCGCCATATCTGCCTGGTCGCGTCCGGCGACGGCGCGGCGCCCTCCCGCCCGATCGCCGACGAATGGTCCGCCATCCGGTTCACCGAACTGCACGAGATCGAGGATACCGACGGGGCCTACACGTTCGAGTGGTCCGCGCCGCGCGCATCGCCGTTCGGCGGGAAACGCGCCGGGTGCGAGCGTGAAGGGCGGGCTCGCGAACGGGACGATCGCGGAGGTGGCGATCGACCGGAACCGGGCGCGCCTGCTGCTCGCCTCGATCCTGGTGGTGGCGCTGTGCGGTATCGTCTACGAACTGATCATCGCCTCGATCGCGAGCTACCTGCTCGGCCACAGCGTGTTGCAGTTCTCGCTGACGGTGGGCGTGTTCATGTTCGCCATGGGCATCGGCTCGCGGCTGTCGCGCTACCTGGATGCGAACCACCTGCGCCACTTCGTCCAGGTCGAGATCGCCATCGCGCTGGTGGGGGGCGCGAGCGGCATGGCGCTGTTCGTGGCGTTCCCGTTCGCGCGGGTGCTGTTCGAGTTCGTCATGCACGGCTTCATCCTGGTGATCGGCGTGCTGGTCGGTGTGGAGATCCCGATCCTGACCACGCTGCTGGCCAAGGGGCGCTCGACCCGCGAATCGATCTCGGAGGTGCTGACGCTGACTACGTCGGTGCGCTGCCGGGCTCGGTGCTGTTCCCGCCGGTGTTGCTACCTTCCCTCGGGCCGATCAAGTCCTCGTTCGCCATCGGGCTGATGAACATCTCTCCGCGGTTGCCGTCGAGCTGCTTCAGGCGCGGCGCATGGCGCACGAATCGAGCGTCAGCGAGGCCCGGTTGCGCTCGCTGGTCGAATCCTCCCCCTGCGGCACGTTCGCCACCGCGGTCGAGGGTGCCACCGGGCGGGTGCGGCAGGGTGACGCGCCCGCCCGTGACCGGGCCCTGGAGACGGCTCGCGAGGTGGTCCGTCGCACCACCCACGACCCCCTGTCCGGGCCGGTCAACCGCACCGGGTTCGAGACCCGTCTGAAGGGTGCGCTGGAGCGGACGCGTGCGCACCGGGGCGGCGGTGCGCTGATGCACATCGACCTCGACCGGTTCAGGCTGATCAACGACGCCTGCGGCCGCGCCGCCGGGGACAGGCTGCTGGCGCAGGTCGCAATGCTGGTGCGTGACACCGTGCGCGGCAGCGTCACGCTCGCTCTGCGCTGTTTCGTGAAGATCGCGCGCGTCATGGGGCTGAAGACGGTGGCGGAGTTCGTCGACAGTCCGCAGACGTTGCGGCGGATCGGGGAACTCGGTGTCGACTTCGCGCAGGGTTTCCAGGTGCACCGCCCCCGCGCCCCGTCGATGCGCTCATCGACGAAGCGGGCCGCGTGCCGGGTCGTGCGTGTACGTCGGGCCGCGCGTCAGGACTTCGGTCCGAAGATGAACCAGGCGATCAGACCGACCACGGGGAGGAACAGCACGACCAGGACCCAGATGATCTTCGCGATGGTGCTGGCACTGCTGCCGACGATCTTGATGATCGCGTAGACGTCGAGCACGAAGATGATGAGGCCGAGAATGCCGCCGCCGATGCCTAGTTCCATGAGAGTCGAACCTGTAGTGGGGTGAGTGGGTTTCGAAGGGTCGATGATGGTCGTGGGCTGCGCCTTGCGGTATGGACGCACGAAATTTACAGTGCCGTCCACTTCTCACCCCCGTGCCGCCGCCCGACACGGGGGGGGCGCATCCTGCGGCGCGACGGAAAATCGGCGACGCGCCCGGTCGAGACGATCCGCATGCCGCATGATGGCCGGCCCACAGACCGGAGCAAGGCACATGAGCGACATTCCGAAGGACACCCTGGTGGTCGTGATCGACGGCACGCAGGGCACGACCTACCGCAACCGGTCCGAGGACGGCGGGCTGACATTGCGCGCGACCGGCGACCTGGAGCCGAAGGACCTCGCCGACGACGGCCCGGCGGGGTCGCAGCCCAAGGAGCAGTCTCCGGGCGAACTCGACGAGGCCACCTTCGCCAAGCAGGTGGCCAACTACCTGTACAAGCGCGCCCAGAAGGGCGACTTCCAGCACCTGGTGCTGGCAGCCGACCCGCAGACGCTGGGCCAGATTCGCCCCAGCCTGCACAAGGAGGTGACCGGGCGGCTGATCAAGGAGGTCCCCAAGACGTTGACCAACTCCCCGATCGGCGACATCGAACGGTCGATCGGCGCGGCCTGATCGCAGGCGGCGGGGTACCGGACGAGAGACGCGGCACGGCATGGCGGGCCAGGGCGCGGACGGGTACCGCACGTCGGAGGGAGCGCGTGCCGAGCACATCATCGACGAGGCGCACGCCCTCACCGAGGCGGAGGAGGAGAAGGTCGTCGAGCGGTCGGGCCTGCGCGCCCCACCGCCTCGCTGTTCTGGTCCGGCATCGTCGCGGGCGTGGCGATGGGATTCTCGATCCTGACGCTTGCATTGTTGCGCATGCACCTGCCGGATACGGATCGGGCACCGCTGATCACCTCGTTCGGCTAGGGCCTGTGAAGGAATGAAGCGACAGGATGCACCCTTTATTCCTTCACAGGCCCTTACTCGGCAGGCTTACTGGTCGTCGTGCTCGGTCGCCAGCAGCTGTTCACCGAGGACACCCTGACCGTGGTGCTGCCGGTGCTGGCCGATCGCAGCGTGTCCGCGCTCGGTCAGCTGGGGCGGGTGCGGGGCACCGTATTGCTGGCGAACTGGATCGGTTGCGTGCTGATCGCGCCCGGGTTCACCCACCTGGCGCTGGTGCCTGACGATGTCACCGCAGCCGTCTCGTCGACGCATCCGGTCACCACGTCCGGCTGACGGCATCCACCGCGTTCGTGCAGGGCATCGGCGGAGATTTCCTGGTCGCCGCGATGGTGTGGATCATGCCCGGTGCGGAGGGCTGGAAGTTCGTGCCGATATCGTTCACCGCCTGGTCGGGGTGCCGGCTCCGATAGCCGTGCACCCCCTTCCGCCCGCGGCCGTCGTGCCCGCTACGGTCAGCGACGAGAATCGATGGTGGTCGGGCGCATGTATGCAGCCCCGCTCAGTTGGCGATGTACTGCGTCAGTTCGTCGATGGTGCGCTTCTGCTCGGCAAGCTTGCTGCGCACCAGATCGCCGATCGAGACGATGCCGATCAGGCGCTCGCCGTCGAGCACGGGCAGATGGCGTATGCGGCGCTCGGTCATCAGTGCCATGCATCGATCGATGGTCGCGTCGCGTGCGACCGGCACGAGCTCGTCCGACATCACCTCGCGCACCGCCGTGGTATCGGAACGTCGCCCGGCGAGCACGACGTTGCGGGCGTAGTGCCGTTCCGTCAGCAGCCCGATCAGGCGCCCGCCCTCCACGATGGCGACGGAGCCGATGTCGAGTTCCGCCATCAGTCGTACCGCATCGAGGACCATCGCGTCCGGTTCGATCGTGACGACCTCGGCGCCCTTGGTGTCGAGCAGTTCTCGTATCGTGTTCATGCCGATGGTTCCCGTCGGATCGAGGTGGACAGTCCGGACACAGACTGCTCCGGGCA
>Ga0115031_1002039_pt1 | contig 14948 bp, 10 predicted proteins | sample Maine_Asex4_meta_FD_87301 | JGI IMG/M metagenome (GOLD analysis project Ga0115031, IMG submission 87301) | Marine algal microbial communities from Maine, USA - Maine_Asex4_metaG | ecosystem: Host-associated > Algae > Red algae > Unclassified | place: Maine, USA | collected 2015-01-05
AATCAGGTTTGAATCTTGAATCGTTGTTACGGGCTCAGGAACGGGTCACCAATGCCGAACGTGAACACGTGACATCGGTACTGACCTATAACTTGGCGATGATCAATCTTAGGAAAGCCAATGGCACACTTTTGATTGCTGAAAATGTCTCCATTGCTCGCACAGGCCACAACTGTGCTGGCGACGACTTGATCGTCTCCAAAGGGCAACCGGCAAACGCGATGCAAGGCGTAACGATGCAATCGTACCCTTCAGAGTCTCAGGTTTATGAGGGCAATTCTGTTATCGAAGACACAAGCGGTTTTACTATCGAAAACCCACCAATCTCATCGGGGGCTGTCGAGGGAAGCTTCGCTCCTGTTAATAGCTTTAACGCCACCAATGATGCCGCGGCACCGGCCGTATCGACATCGGGTTTTACAATCAGCCCTCAACCCATGCCGGTCGATTCCGGTAGTGACGGTGGAAAGTATCTGATTGAAAATGTTCAATCAACGACGTCTGAATAAGACGCTCGGCATCGTTGCTATTCTATCCTACCGCCGCCGACTCCGGCGAATCTTGTAAATGTGAGCTCACATGCACAATCTAGACATTAAGTGCTTGGCTTTCATGCTGATCAGTTGCACTATCTGCAACGCCCAGCAAGCAGAAAACCAAGCAGAAAACCAAGCAGTGGTAACCAAGAGTTTCACTGAACCAATCGAACAATCGGTCGTCGCCAGTAGCGAAGGCGGAGTTATCGTGAAAGCCTTCGTTGAAGAAGGCGATGCGGTGTCGGTGGGACAATCATTGGCCGTGCTGGACAACGAAGTCTTGGTTCAGGCGGAAAAGATCGCTGTGGCGCGATCAGAATCAACCGCCGCCCGAGACGCGGCCGCGTCCAGAGTCGAATTACTAAAGGCTCAGAAGGATACCATTGAGTCCTTGATCGACGGAGGCCATGTCAATAACTACGAGGTACAACAGAAGCATATCGAGTACGTCAATGCGATGGCTGAACTCAGAGCAGCCAACGACGAACTTCGGCTCAATAAAATTGAGGTCGATCGCAGTCGCGCTCAACTGAATCGGCGTACGATCAAGAGTCCCATCAACGGATTCATCACGACGATTCACAAACAACTTGGGGAACACGTTTCCAACACCGAACCTCAGTACGCAACGATCGTCAGAATCGATCAACTAAAGGTCCGGTTCTATTTGGATGCGGCCACATTGGATCGCGTTGAGCCAGGTACCGAAGTTGAAATTTTAGTCGGCGATGACCGAACCACGAAAAAAGCGCTTGTAAAATATGTTTCTCCGGTAATCGACCCCGACAGCGGCACCGGTCGCATCGAAGTCGTCATCGATAACCAAGACTTAAAGATTCGCAGCGGAGCGGCTTGTCTGTGGCACAATCACGGTGCGATCGAAAACAATGCCGGGCGACGGGCAAACTTTAATCTCAATTTCCGGCAAGTTCGTTAGTTCTAAGACATCAGCCTTTTATTAGGCCAGCATGATTTGAAAAACTATCGAGATCCAATCCAAAGACGGCGAGCTATGAAGACGGAAAACACTACAACGACTTCAAATGTGACGAATCTGGCCAGCGCTGCCACCCTTTCTGCTAAACCAGTAGAGCATTCGGTTGATAGCGTAAATGCACCGCATATTGATGCGCGGCGTTTCGCACTCAGGTCAAAGAATCTGGCCAACGTTTCTTCCTTAGATGAAGAATTGCTAAAAGTCGTAACCAGCAACGCGGACAACTCAACCGCCGATCGAGCGTTGAGGGGCATCGCAATTAAGGCCACCCAAGCTGTTGGCGCGGCTCATGTCTTACGCGAAAACGAACTTTGGACGCTCACCGCTGATCGAGTAACCGGACGAGTGCCGACCAACGACCTACTGGTGGAAGAATGCGACGATCGGCTTCAGGATTTTTTAGAATCCGAAACCCCAAGTGTGATGCAACTGGAGTGTCTTGAAGGTCTGCCAGCGGTTTTCTTGTCTTTGGGAAGCGCTAAGCAACCTGAACTTTTCATGGTCACACTCAAGAACAGCAACGACCTTGCCTTGAAGTTTTCAAAACTTCAAAAAGTCGTTGCTACACTACAGTTAGTCCGCAAAAACGCGGAGCTCAACAATTCGATGTGGCAGCTAAATTCCTTAGCGGCAATTATGGAACTGGTCGGTAAGATTGAGAAGAGCGACACGGTAAAATCTGCCACCGAGATGGCCAGTAACGAACTGGTCAGCCTACTGGGATGTGATAGCGCGGCAATCGCACTATTTAAGAAGGGAAAACTCCAGCTCAAGGCTATCTCAGGCATCGATAAAATTGATCGTGCCTCGCGTACCTGCAGAGACTATCAACAGGCCCTTTATGAATCGGTCGTCCGCGATCAGCAGGGAACTTATCCTGCACACGACACCGACAATGGTCATCTACTGCTGGCCCACAAACAGCTGACTTCGACCGTTCAAAGCCAATCCGCCATCAGCCAACCTTTAGCCATTGATGATGAAGACGCGATCGGCAGTTGGATCTTCACCGGTTCGCAACCGCAGCTTGCGTCAGAACATTTTGCTCGGTTTATCGATACCGCGACGCCGCACATTACAGGTGCGATCGATCTTCTAAGACGAGCCGAAAAAAGTTGGTTGAAACGAGTTTGGTCACTATTCACCCGAAAAACGAAACTTTTCACCCGGTTGATGATCCCCATCTTCTTCCTTGCCTTCTTCCTATTGATGCAGGTGCCTATCACCTACAAAGTTCGATGCAATTGCACAGTGGAACCTGTATTACGGCGTTTTGCCGTTGCAGCATTTGATGGCTTGGTCGAATCCGGATTCGTTGAACCTGGTGACCTTGTTGAGAAAGATCAGGTGTTGGCCGAAATCGACGGGCGCACGATTCGTTGGGAGCTTTTAGGCGTATCTTCAGAGCGTAAGCAATCACTACGTCAACGCGAAATCGAATTGGCTGATCGCAATATCCCCAAGACTCTCCTTGCAGAACTGGAGAACCGGCGACTGACGGCGGAAGAAGAAGTGTTGAAATACAAGCAAGATCACCTAAAGATCCGCAGCCCGATTTCCGGCGTTGTATTGAGCGGTTCGCTCGAACGCGCCGAAGCGGCATCGGTAAAGACCGGTCAAGTTCTATTCGAAATTGGTCCGATTGACCCCGTGAAAATCGAGATCGCCATTCCAGCAGACGATGCGTCACAGGTAAAGAGGGGTCACCCCGTAACGGTCTGGATCGAAGGGCAAGAAGATCGACCACTGGAATCTGTGATTGAGAGAATTCATCCGCGTTCGGAAATTCGCGATGCTCTGAATATTTTTGTCGCGGAAATACGATTTGAGAATTCAGAAGAAATGCTGAGACCCGGAATGAAAGGGGTCGTTCGCATAGATGCGGAAAAACGTTCGCTGGGGTGGTCGCTGTTTCACAAACCAATCAACTATATGCGATCGCGGTTGACTTGGTGGTAGCGTAGCCGAGGCTATCGCCCAGACGAATGACTAAATTTTAAACTCGCCCCCAACGCAACTCTTCCACTAAAACGCTCATGCTCGCCAACGAACAAACATTTCAATTCGGCCAAGCCAAACTCAAGGCGCGTGATAGCCTTCGATTCACGATGCGTCAATCAGGCGATGATGTAACTTACATCGTCGAAAATGAAGCCACCGCAAAGTTCTTTCAAATCGGATTGCCGCAATATACATTTCTGTCTTTAATGGACGGACACCGAACTGTCAGCCAAGCCTTGATGCAGACGGCCACAATTCTTCGGATCAACGCGCTGGACGAACAAGAGGCCGCTAACCTGTGTAAATGGGCGATAGAATCGGGACTGGTTGAATCAGAAAAGTCACGCAACGTCTCTCGCAAGGAACACGCAGAAAACATGGCGATGCGGCAATCGGCATCCCTGTTGAATCCGATCACGCTGAAAATGCCGCTGTTTAATCCCGACAGCCTGATGGAGACGATGACCCGCTACTTGGGTTGGCTGGTCAGTCCTGGCGGCGCAATGTTGTGGATAATCGTGATGGTGACTGGTTTCTTTCAGCTGATGAAACATTGGGACGCATTTGTTCTCAATCGAATCAACAGCTTTTCTTCTAACGACCTGCTTTGGTTTGGGGTTACGTGGTTAGTGTTGAAGGTGTTACACGAAACCGCACATGGCGTCGCATGCAAAAAGTTTGGCGGACAAGTTCACTCATGCGGAATGCTGTTGCTGTTATTAATTCCGCTACCTTATGTGGACGTCACCAGCTCCTGGCGATTCATCAACAAATGGCAACGCATTTTGGTTGCTGCGGCGGGCATGCTGGTTGAAGTTTTTATCGCGGCGATCGCGTGCATGGTTTGGGCAGCCGCTGAACCAGGCCCGCTAAAGTATCACGCTGGTAACGTTATCATCACCGCGACGCTGCACACGCTGTTCTTTAACGCGAATCCGTTAATGAAGTTTGACGGTTACTATATGATGTCTGACTTCCTTGAAATCCCAAACCTTGCCACACGAGGACGTGCCTATTTGAAGTCGGTTTTCAAATGGCTGTATTTTGGCACCAAGCCAAAACCAATCACCGACGTCGGTATCCGTGGAGTGATCGTGAAAGCCTATGGCTTTCTTGCAATGGCTTGGTTTTTTTCTATCTCACTGGGACTATCATTGGCGGCGTCCAGTATGTTCGAAGGATTCGGTTTGCTGGTCGCGGTCATGGGAATGATCCTTTGGTTCGGGATCCCCATCGTCAAATTCTGCAAGTTTGTTTTACTGGGATCAGAAACTGAGCAACCTAACCGAACCTGGTTTGCGACTGCCATGTCAATCACGTGCCTGGTGATTGGAGCATTCTTGTTTGCCTGCCCGAGCCCCTCTGTGGTATCGGCTCCCATCGTGATTGATTTTGAAGAACTGTCGATCGTACGCACCGAGGCCGCCGGATTCGCAAAGATGATCCATGTTGTTGACGGACAATCTGTAGAAGCCGGGCAACCTCTGATGTCATTGGAAAATCGTGAGCTCTCCACCGAACTCGAATCACTGAAGGTCGATGTCGAAATTGGTGAACTTCGTTGCAAAACGTTTCATACCACTGGTGATATTGCCGCGCTTAAGCTGGAACAGTCATCGTTGCAGTCGATGTACGACCGAGAAGCTGAGCTGACGACGTTGGTGAATAAGCTGGAAATCGTTGCTCCGCAATCGGGTGTCGTAATGGCCAGCGGTCTGAGCGCAAAAGCAAACACCTATCTTCATCCGGGAGACGAAGTTTTGTCCATCGGCATGTCGGATCAACTGCAGGCTGTCGCATTAACACGACAGCAAGATGTAGAGTGGATCGAAAAAACGCAAGCCAAGAACGTGCAACTGTTTGTTTGGGGACAAGATGAACAGCAGCTGTCACCCGGAAAGATCATACGCGTATTCCCTCGCGCCCGCGATGACTTTCCTCATGAGGCGTTCGCCGCATCCAATGGTGGCCCGCTGGCGGTGGTGCCTCGCAACCAAGTAGAAAGTTCTACTGATTCTAACGATGAAGAGCAGTCGCTGATGCTGACCGAACCGCGGGTTCAAGTCGAGATCGCGCTCAGCGCGGAAGATCGGCAACGATTGTTGCCGGGACAAAGCGGTACGATGCTGATTCGCAGCCGAGACGAAAAGATGGGGACCTACATCGCAGCGAACTTCATCCGATTTATCAGAAAGAACTCTTTCCGCAGCCACGGGCTGTGATGTAAGAAAGTCAGTGGCAACGCGCGAGCCGCCGGTTCGATGCCGACCGTTAACAGGCTACGATGTCCGCGACTCACTCTAAACAAAATCATCCGCCAACAGAAAATCGTTCGGTCTACCAATGGCAACCAGGGACCAGGGGCTATCGCCCAGCGGCTGATGAGACGATCAGTGTCGCCTGTCGCTCCACGACAGGACGCTTTTTCGCCGAGGGAATTGCGACTTTGACGCGCGGCTACTGACGAATCCGTTGCGCCCGCTCGGTGAGATGTTTCGATCGAGCTGATGCTGTGATTGAACTGCCGACGGGACCTCGACTCATGCTGGCTAATCGCGATGCCATGGGGGATGCCGCCGTGCATGACGCACAACCGCAACTTCCTTCTTGAACGCCTGCGGGAACCACGTTGCTATAGTCGCCAACGACGTGTTCGGTTGTGGTGTAACTACCTGAGTCACAAACACCGCCGCACGAAACTTCGCCACAGCCGCAAGGCAACGAGCTTTCGCTGCCCGAGCAGTCTCTTTTTCCATACAGTCCACGCAATAAACAACCGCGCTGACGACAGAAAGGTCGTGCCTTCACCGCACCGCCGACGAACTGATCATCGCAGCAAGGGTCGTTGCAATCCGGCGGTGTGCTGATCCATTCTCCAATATACGCTTCGCCACAGCCGCTGCCGCAGATCATGCCTCGCCGCGCGTTTCGCAATGCGCTTAAAGGACCGCCACGTGCCACGCCACAGGAACCACTACCGCACCCGCAGGAACCGACGCTGGTTGTCCCACAGTCTCCGCAACCTGCGCCGCAGCCTCTCGGGCCACAACAACCGCTGGTCGCCATCGCGATTACGCCAAAAACTAAAAATGCAATACGAACCATCTTTTGCTCCGCCGGTAATACCGCAGGTAGATTAAAATCGCTGACATACAAAGCCAGAAATTTGGCAGTGCGTCGACAGAATCGGCTGAAGAAACTCTTCAGTTATGAATTTCATCGTCAAAAGACTCGGCCCAATCAATTCAAATTGCAGAAACCACAAAATTTAACTCGATTACTTAATCAAACCTTCTCTCGTTTCGTACACCGCCATGCTTGAACTCATTTTTGCTAACCTAAAAACCTCCGATCGCTTCTGTCTTGGCGGATTGCCGATCCGGGTACCGATGATTGCAGCGATATCACTTTTGTTGCTATCAGGTTGCGTAAACGAAAATCGTCAAAAAATCGTCGGAAGCTGGACGATGATAAAAGCCGATAGACTTGCTCAGCGGGTCAACGAAGCGCCAGAATCATCAGAGGATGGTTCAGCGGAGAGCTTGGAAACGACTTCAGCCCAACCGGCCGCCGTTGAAGCTGAGCTACCGATGATGACGTTAGATTTTCGCAATAGCGGCCAATTGGTGACGACGACAAAGTTGGGGAAGATCAACAGCGCGAAAAACGGGCGATGGCGGATGGTCAATTTTGATCCTCCGTCAACGATGAACATTGAGTGCTTTTTAGATGAACAGAGTGACCAAGCCCGACAGTTGGAAGTGAAGTGGATCGACGATCAAACGATTCGCCTCACGCCACCGAATATGTCAGGGCAAAAGATGAAAATAAATTTTAAGAAACAGTAGACGACCAGATCGTCAGTTTCTTTTCGTGTTTACTGCAAAAAGGATTTTGCAATGTTTGCTTCTTCGACCTTTTCCCGCCTGCTTCAAACTGCGATCTGCATTTCTTTGGCCACTGTTGTCTGCGTTGGCTGCGGGAAACCCAAAGTTGTTCCAGCAACTGAAACTCCTGCTCAGGCTCCGGTTAACGAGACGAGTAAGTTTCAATTTCGCTCTGCCGAAGAAGCTCAGCAACTGCTGGCAGGTCTGTGGCTGGGAAAGGCCGCCATCAACGAAGACACGCTTGGGAATCTGCTGGCTCAGTTGCCGCAGCCGCAGCAACAGACGCTGTTGAAAGAAGCTCAAACGTTCGTGTCGACGCAAATGGCAATGCAATTAGCGACTGATGGCAGCATGGAAACAGCCGTCGAGGTTACGCCCATGGGGGCTCAGCCGATCCAAGGACAAACGGTTGCGCGCTGGAGCGTGATAAACGCTCAAGGCAATCAAGTCGTCGTCCAAGTAACCCAGCAAAACGAAAATGGCCAGGCGGTCACTTCTCAGACCGCTTACACCGTTTCACCTGATGGAAATCGCATCGCCATGCAAGCCAACATGGAAAGCGCTTTAGCTCAATGTGAACCACTGATCTACCTTGATCGACAAGTCGATGAACGTATGGCTCAATCGCCCAACGCCAACCTAGTTCGCTAATTAAAAGATGCGGCCCCGGTATCGAACCAAAGATTAGAATCGCTCGCTAGGTATTTCCTTTCACATGACAATTGCTTAGGAAATGCCTTTCGGATCAAAGATCCGAACTGCGTAAACGCGATGCTACGGTTGTAGGCATTTGGCTTGGCCTTCGTTGACCGTCAAGCGAATGTCAGAAATGCTAATCGATGCTTTGCCTGAAGAGTGGATCACGACCGGCGAAGTGACCGACTTGAGATTAGCGGCATCGCAGAAACACGACAGCTTCACTGACAGTTCTTTCCACTGACCGATTTCGGCGGCCGCGACTTCTCCGGCGAGTGACTGGCTGCCCAGTCCACCTTCTGGACCGTCCATCGCAAGACTTAACTTGCCTTCAGGCGCTTCGTTGATTCGATACCGCATGTACAACGCCATATCACCAGTTGATTGACGGGAGAGATCAACCGCCGATGAGGAGATGGCGAACGAAGACGGCCCGGAAAACTTAATCGTTTTAACATCTTCTTGAGCCTGATCGTCTTCGGAAATAAGCTCGAGAATCATGTTAGGCGAGCTTCCCTTGGCACCTTCCACCAAGGCCGATGAAACACCGTCGGCCAAATAGATTCGCCACGGCGCGACGGCTTTACCGGCCGCAAAGAAGTTTTGCTCGTTGGCCCCGACATAGTCGGAACCTGGATCTTCAAAAAGCAAGGCCAAATCGGTTTGATCGGCGTAGGTCAAACCAAATCCGTATTCAAACAGTGGATCGTAATCACGACTGCCTACATTAAGCGGAGTTTGGGTTGGCAGCTTAGGCCAAGAATAGGACAGCTTGCCTTTGAAATCGTTCTGTACATTGCCGTCAGCAGATTTGAGGATCACATCGGCAATTCCAACACCCTCTGAACCCGGCAACCAAGCCGCTACAAAAGCATCGCAAGCATTGAGTTCGCGATTGACCCACATTGGCCGGCCACTAATGAACACGGCGACCGTTGGAATGCCAGCGTCCTTGAACTTCTTCAACAGTTTGTAGTCTGTATCATCGGTGGGACTATAAGCCAACGTTTCGACGTCGCCTTGAAATTCCGCGTAGGGATCTTCGCCAAAGACAACGACAGCAACGTCAACCTTCTCTTCGGTTTTCCCATCCACAGCCAACACTGCTTTGCCGCCTGCGGCTTCGACCTGTTGCTTGATGCCATCGTAAACCGATGATCCGCCCGGGAAGTCCTTTTTCGTGTTTCCCGTTCCTTGCCACGTCAACGACCATCCACCGCTTTGCTTTCCAATATCGTCGGCGCCGTCGCCAGCGATCAAAATCGTCGATGACGGTGAAAGCGGTAAAACGCCGCCATTGTTTTTCAGCAAAACCAATGACTCTCGTACCGCTTGTCGCGCGACAGCACGATGCTCGGGCTTGCCCAGCTGATCGTATTGACCTGCGTAAGGACGAGTCGACGGCAGGCCAGCTTCCATTAAGCCCGAACGTATCTTAACTCTGAGAATTCGCCGCACCGCATCGTCTAAGCGGTCCATATTGACTTCACCGTTCTCCGCATGTTTAAGGGTTGTTTCAAACAAGCCCTTCCAACTGCCGGCGGCCATGTGCATATCCAAACCGGCATGTAATGCGGCCAAGCAATCGGTGTTGCTACTGCCTGGCAATTGGCCATGCCCTTCCCAGTCTCCGACAACAAATCCGTCGAAGTTCATCCGTCCTTTGAGCACGTCGGTTAAAAGGCCTTTGTGGCCATGTAATTTCTTGCCTTGCCAACTAGAAAACGAAGCCATCACGCACTGCACACCTGCTTCGACAGCAACGGGATAAGGGGCGGCCTGCAAAGTCATCAGATCGTATTCTGACATTTGGTTGTCGCCCTGGTCTTTACCGCCGGTGGTTCCACCGTCACCGCAGAAATGCTTCGCGGTCGAAATAACGTGCGCGCCTTTAAGAAAATCATTCGAACCTGCGTCGCCCTGAATTCCTTTGACCAATTCAGCTACGTAGCTGACGGTAACTTCAGGTGCCTCGGAGTAGCCTTCATAAGTTCGGCCCCAACGGTCGTCTCGAACGATCGCCACCGTCGGCGCAAACGTCCATTCCAAACCGGTTACTCTTGTTTCGAGTGCCGTGATTGCTCCGATCTTTCCCATTAGCTCCGGATTGCGAGCACAACCCAGCCCGATGTTGTGAGGAAAAAACGTGGCACCGGGAATATTGTTGTGGCCGTGGACGGCATCGGTTCCCCAAAGCATCGGAATAAAAGGGCCACCGCCAAGATCGCATTGCATACTCGCTTTGTAGAACTCGTCAGCCAACGCCACCCACTTCTCAGGTCCGGAGCGATTGTCACCACCAGGAGCTGAGTTGCCACCGTTGAGAATCGATCCAAGCGGATATTTCTTAACGTCTTCAGGAGTGACCGATCCGATGTCCCCCTGAATCACTTGCCCGACTTTTTGCCGGAGCGTCATTTTTTCCAGAAGACCATCGATACGCTTCTCAAGCGCAGGATCAACGGCAGTCGGCCCTCTTGTTTGTGGCCAAATTTCGGGATTGATTTCACCGGCGGCTGTCTTAACGTCAGCAGCAGCGGCAGGTTGGTCAGGAGTTACTGTTTGAGCCTTAACAGTGGCAACCGAAGAGGAAAGGACTTGGACAAGAAACGCCGCAAGCACAAAATTAAATCGCATCGAAAACTCCTCAAAACAGTAGCCATGAAAGCGGTTTCCATATTAATAGTTATTAAACTAACCGCAACGCCTTTGATGTTCCCCGAGCCGCAAATTCCAAAAGAATACGCGTCTAAAGATGAGATTCAGGCAGCCGCCGAATCCTTTCGGGGGGGATCGAATACGCTAACAAAACACTCAAGAAAAGGGAGCCATCTTCCCAACGATGGGTAGATAATTAAAGAGAGGCCAAATTTCAAAAAATTTGGCCTCGAATGTTTCAGTTATTAGGCGTTAAGCGTGGTTGGTCGCCTACTTCTTCGCGTAGCTTGCTTTTGCTGGCGAGACTTCGCCCATCGAAGCACCGCTGACCCGCGCGAATCTTTCTTTGCTACCGTTATCTAGGAAACGGTATCCTATACGTGTTGGCTTACTAGTCTTGGGACAAATCGCCATGACTTTACTCGAACGAATCGGCATTTCCTTGTGCAAACGGCCGCCCTGAGGGTTCCGCTGGCTCGGTTTAACATGGCGGTAAACCATGTTAACGCCTTCGACCAACAGTGTGTCTGTCTTGTGGTTGACCGAAATAACTTTTCCGGTAACGGTCTTGTCGCGACCGCTGATGACTTGAATTGAATCGCCAGTACGTATTTTCATTGTTTTTCCTCGGTGTTTGGAACCGCGAAATATGTTCGATCGGTCGAAAACTGTCAAGTGGGAAATTTGGCTACTGGCGGAATCAAACGATACTGCTGCAGAATTCTCTAATTGCCGTCAATTGCACGCTCAAGGGTGATGCCTAAGAACATCTTAACCATGAGGTTGCGCCCGATTCATTCCGACCTAAGAAGTCTTAACCCTCGCCGTCGATTCGCGGACGGTAACTTCAGCAGGCAGCTTGGGCAGTGAATAAGGCTTTTTGTTGATGATGGCGATGATCGCAGTGGCAGCCGCAACACCCATTTCAAACGCCGGCTGTCGTACGGTCGTCATAGGTGGCACCGCAAACGAAACTTCGGCTTGATCGTCAAATCCAATCACCGAAACATCCTCAGGCACCGAAACCGAATGTCGATGTAACGCCAACTTGACACCCATCGCACATTGATCGTTGGCCGCGAACACAGCGGTGAACTTCTTACCCCGTTTTAATAGATCCATCGTGGCATCATATCCTGACTGGCAATCAAACTGGCCTTCGCAAATCAGTTCCGGATCAATCGGGATTCCAGATTCTTCCAGCGCGCGTCGGTAACCTTCAAATCGGTGAATCGCATCCCGGTGGTCTTGAATTCCTTTGACGTGAACAATCGAACGGTGTCCAAGTTCGATCAAGTGCTTGACCGCATTGAAACCGGCCAGCTCATTATTAACGCAGATACATTGTTTTGCTGCGGTCTCTAACTCCATCCCAACAACAAAGGTGGGAACGCGGTCGTTAATTTCCATCAATTTTTCTTCGGCGAGCATGCCTCCGATGAAGATCAAACCGTCAATCTTTCGATCCAAAAAATTCTCTACCGCTTCATCTGCAATGCTGGGCTCATCATTGCAATCGGCGAACATCGGCCAATAACCCGAGCCGCCAAAATGGCTGATAATGCCTTCGGAGATGGTGTCGTAAAAAGAACTGCCCAGGTGTTGCGATAACACGCCAATCGTTTTCGATTGGCCACCTGCCAGTGAGCGTGCGAATACGTTGGGCCTAAAATCAAGCTCCTTCATCGCGGCTTCAACTGCCAGACGTTTCTCTTCGTGGACAGGAGTGGTATCGTTGAGGACTCGCGAAACTGTACTCTTAGAAACATTGGCCAGTTTGGCGATGTCGTCGATCGTAGATTTTTTTGGCTTCAATTGATTTCCCTTGGCCGACTGCAACCAACAGCTGTTTTCACTTGTTTTGGCTGATTGCCAGTTCCTTTACTATTTGTAACCGAATATTAGCACAATCTTCGATTCCGTGCCTCCAATAATTTACTTCCGGATTGCGTTGACGAAATTGCAGATAATACTCAAGAACATTCCAAAACACTACTAAAAGTTCTTAAGCAGGCTTGGCCAGAAACCGGTTTCATCCTGTTTACCATTTTTAAATCGTACCGGTACCGTGCCAGATAATCCCAACCCACAACCAATCGATCCTTCGTCGCCGGACGTATCGTCGGCGGCCAAATCAAACCAACGTTTATCAGTTGGTGAAAAGATCGGGTACGGCCTAGGCGACACTGCCTCAAATCTCTACTGGAAACTGTTTGAGTTTTTCCAGCTGATTTTCTACACCGACGTTTTTGGAATTTCGGCGGCGGCAGCGGGGACAATGTTCTTCGTCACCAAAATGTTTGACGCCGTCACCGATCCGATGGTGGGTTTAGTTTCTGACCGAACGGTGACTGCTTGGGGACGATTCCGGCCGTTTCTTTTATGGGGCGCTGTTCCGTTCGCGGTCACTGGCATCTTCACGTTTTATACACCCGACTTTTCGCCGACTGGAAAGTTGGTCTACGCGTATATTACTTACACCACCGTGTTCATGGCCTACACGTTTGTGAATATTCCCTATGGCGCTTTGATGGGTGTGATCTCATCCGACCCTGTCGAAAGGACCAGCGTTTCCACCTACCGGTTTGTCCTAGCGTTTGTTGGCGCTATTATCGTGCAACTTTTGACTGAACCACTGGTCGCATATTTCGGCGGCAGTGAAATTCGAATGATTGACGACGTCCAAACGACCGTTGTCCTTGATAAACAATCAGGGTTTTTCTGGACAACGGTCTGTTATGCGATCACAGCAGCAATCTTGTTTGTAATTACATTTTTGTCCACCAAGGAGAGAGTCCAGCCAGTCTCTTCCCGTTCATCGCTGTGGTCCCGCGATATTAAAGATCTACTTTCCAACGGCCCTTGGATGGTGATGTTCGCTTTCGCCATGCTCCGACTGTTGGCCGGTTGGATGCAAGGCAGCGCGACGGCCTACTACTTCACCTACTACGTCAACGCTACCTTCGGATACTTCATGGTCGCTGGCAGCGTCGCAACGATCGTTGGCATTCTGTTTGCCAAGCCGCTACGCAACTGGCTGGGCGCTAAAAATCTTATGGCGATTGCGACCTTCCTATCGGCCATCATCACCGCAGGGTTTTGGTTTATTGGGCCTGATCAAATTGTTGCGATGTACACGCTTCAAATTCTAAGTTCGCTGGTCGGCGGACCTTTGACCGTGTTGTTGTTCGCCTCCTACGCGGACATCGCCGACTATTCCGAGTGGAAAACGGGCCGGAGAGCGACGGGGTTGATCTTCGCCGCAGCTACGTTCTCACAGAAAATGGGCAGCGCAATCGGCGGAGCGATACCGGGTTGGTGCTTGGCCAGCTACGGTTTTGTCAGCCCCATCGACGGCGTGACCCAACAACAATCGCTCGTCACGATCAATGGAATCATCGCGATGATGAGTGTCTTCCCTGCGATCGCAACCGGCGCAGCAGCGATAGTAATCCTGCTTTATCCTTTGAATCGGCGCCGACTTGCGGAAATACAAGCGGATCTGGACGCTCGCAAATTGTTGGCCACAGACTAACTTAAAGCGGTTCAAATCAGAATTTCGCCACGGGTTGTCCCGACGTGGATGACGATTCGATAAGCGGTCTGATCGCAAAAATGAAACCACGATTCGTTCTGTTGTCCGCAGACAACAACACTGTAGATGACAACAAAGTCACCAAAATCACCGATCACAATTTCATCGCTGTATCTGGCAAGAAAAAGAACGCGCACAACAGCGTAGACAACGGCAAAACACAGTAGATCAAAATATCAGATCAATTCTGGGAGATGACCGATTCTGAACTGAGCAGCCGATTCGATCAAAAAGAATCGTCTTCTGCCAACTCGCGATGTTTTCACTTCTTTATCTGCCCGCCAAATAAATTTTGTTCCCGGCGATGGTTCGCATACGCCGCGCTAAAACACCGAACATATGATGGGACGCGAGCTACTTTTTTTATCACAATACAACCTGTAGGATGAAACCTACCGATCTTTCTTCGCTCCACTGAGGTTTACCCTACCAAGTGCGCTCAAAGGAGATTGCTATGCTGCGCGTTCTAAACTTCATCGGTCGGCGGAACTGAGTAGCTGATACAACTATTAGCTGCCGTGGGAGACGAAGAAGGCGTCAAAGGAGTATCTACTCCCCACTCCATACTTTCAATCGCG
>Ga0115031_1002040_pt1 | contig 14945 bp, 10 predicted proteins | sample Maine_Asex4_meta_FD_87301 | JGI IMG/M metagenome (GOLD analysis project Ga0115031, IMG submission 87301) | Marine algal microbial communities from Maine, USA - Maine_Asex4_metaG | ecosystem: Host-associated > Algae > Red algae > Unclassified | place: Maine, USA | collected 2015-01-05
GCACGTGATTTGATTCGTTCTGTGGAGGATACAGGGCCAACCAATGCAAACGATAGCAGCGAATCAATCAGAGCGCTGGAAATATCAATATTGTCGATCCTTGCATCGCTTTATCAAAAGGAAGAAGATAGCGCTAACCTGTCACGGACAAATGCCGAATTGTTTGCGTTGGCCAAAGCAGAAAATGACCTACAAATACAGAGCCAATTGCGTACCAAAATGGCAGAGAGCTTTGAGGCAATGGGCGATGCCGATGCAGCCTTGAATGAATATGTGGCTGCGCTTGCGTTGGTGCAAAAAGGAGACGCCATCGAAATGAATAAGTCCAGCACGGCTGCTGTTTTGCTGGATCGAATTGGGCAGCTTCACTGGCAACTTGGTCATTGCGATGAGTCGATTCGGGTATATGAATCTGCGCTTACGTTTACGCAAGATGAAGCGTTTCGCACGCGGTTACTGCGGCAGATTGGTGCTGCGTATCAAGATCTTGGTCACTATTCTGATTCTACGGCTGCTTATGAAAAGATGCTGCTAGAGAGCAGTGCTTCTGCGCAACTGTTTGATGGCTATGCGCTGCTTCAGTTGGGCAGTAACGCACGGCGCACGGGTCAACTGCGTGCCAGCCTGAAAATTTTTGACGAAGTAATTCAAACTGCTCGTTCTGTGGGTGATCTGTCAACCGAAATTGATGCGCGGATCGAAATCGGTCGCAGCCATCGTGCATTGGCGGAGCCTGTGGATGCGTTGCGGGCCTTGAATCGGGCGTTGGCGCTAACGGATCGTTTGGCCGCTGCGGATGATGTGGCCGTTCAACCGTTGCAGACTCGTTTTTCTTTTGTAAGGCTTGCGCGTACCGAGGCGCTTATTTTGCGCGAGATTGGGTTGGTGCATCTTGCTGCTGGTGAGTATGATGAGGCGATCCAGAATTTACGAGATGCGCTAGCCGCGATTGAATTTTCGGCGGCAGAATTGGCTGCTTCGTCCGAAGAAAGTGGGGTGCAAGCGACGTATAACACGCTTTTGCGGTTACGCCTACAAATTTTGATTAATCTGGCTGATGCAACGGGTACTCGTGGTGACAGTGCTGGTGCGCTGGCCTATTTGGATGAAGCAGCACTACTGGCACAGCAAGTTAAGCGTGAGCCGATCAGCTGTGCAGTGGCAGAGCGGAGTGAATTAAGTGCGCAGATTTTCCTTGAAAAGGCTCGTCTGTATCGTATGCAGGATCAGGTTGCGTTGGCACAAGAGGCGTATGCTAGTGCGCTTGCTACAACTGATGAGAGTTGGATAACGGCCACTGCACTGCTTGAAGTCGGGGATCTGCTGCGCCGGGCGGGGGAGGCGACAGAGGCATTGACGCGTTATAAGGGGGCACTTGACGTTGCGTTAGCGCAAGTAGATATGCCTATAGATGCACCACGTATAGATGATTCGTCACGTTGGGTGGAATTGAGCGCGCGATCTTATATGCGAATGAGTGCAGTAGCCGCTGAGGCCGACGGATATGAACAGTCGCTAGCGTGGTTGAATGAAGCGCTGTTGATCACGCAGGCTGCCGCTGCACCTGCGCTAACGAGTGATGTGCTGAGCGAGATGGCGCGCGTCTACGCGTTGCAGGATCGGTATACTCTGTCGATTAAAACGATGCAGCAGGCGCTTGCTTTGCTTGAGCCATCGGGCGCCATTACAGGATCTTATTCTGTTGAGACGGTTCTGAAGCAAGCCAAATTGCTGCACACAATCGGGTCACTTTATCAGGAGTCGACGCAACCCGATAAGGCGATTACGCCGCTTCAACAGGCACTGCAGCTTGTTGTGCAGAAGCTGTCACCATTTACGAGTCAGGCTGTGGCCGAACAGCGTGACTATGAAGCGGAGATGGTCGCGGAGATGGCCAATTTACATCTTGATATTTTGGTCGAATTAGGCCAAGCTTATCAAGAGAACGGCGAGCGTCCAGAGTCGGTTACCTATTTTAAGCGTGCGTTCGAGCTGATCGATAATGAAGAGAGCGATTCTTTGGAATTGCCGCAACGGACTATAAACACCATGAAGATCGATATTTTGCTGGCGATGGCTGACGCTCATTCGGCTTCTAATTCTTCTGGAGAAAGCAGCGCCGCGAAAAACTTGTCCGATAATCGCGCTTTGGTTAATTACGAGCGGGCACTGTCGCTTGCGCAATCGGCAGACATGCCACTGATCGAAAGCAATATTCAAATCGAGCTTGGCCGTCTTTACCGCGACAAGGGCGAATTCGGCAATGCGGCTGATTATTTTCGCGCTGCTTTGCTCCTAACTGAGTCCATCGGCGACATATCACGCTCGACGCAGGTTCGGCTTGAACTTGGGCGGGCGTATGCTCAGATGGATCAAACCGATGATGCGATTGATGTGTTCAGATCTGCTCTTGATGATGCGCGTAAAATTGCCGATGACCATCTTGTGCTAAAGATTCAGAGTAGCCTAGTGCAAAGCTATCGCTCAATTGGCAACTGGGAACAGGTGCTGCAATCGTCAACAGATGCGCTTGATTTGGCACAGCGCATAGAGGATCGGTCATACGAAGCGTCGTTCCTGCGGATGTTGGGGGAAACATACGTTGATCTTGGCGACTATGAGGAAGCAACGAATGTTTTACAGCAAGCTTTGATGGCGGCAAGCGAACTGGGCAATATTGAGCGCGAAATCCGACTGAAATTAGAGCTAGGAAACTTATACAAAACGTTTGCCGATAGTGGGCTTAATCGAAGAAATGTGGATAGCTATGAACAGGCATTGGCCTTTTATGACGATGTGCTCGATTTGGCTATTGTACAATCCGATTATAGTGGGCAGCATGATGTGCTTTTAAAAATGGGACAGCTTTATGCGGAGCGAGGCGACTTTGATTCTGCGCTGCAAACGCAAACACGCCTGCTAAAGTTGGCGCAAGTTGCAGACAATCGTCAATGGGAAATAAACGCCTTAGAATTACTTGGCCGTGCTTATCGCGATAGCGGTCAATCTGCCAAAGCAGTCGAACCGTTTCAGCAGGCGTTGCTGTTGGCGCAGGAATTGTCGGACCGCGGGCTAGAGCAGAAGATGTTGGAGAATATGGCGGCGCTCTATCGCGATGTGAATCAGCCAAACAAAGCGATTGTCGTTTACGAACAGCTTTTAGATTCGGCTGTGCTTTATGGTGACCCGGTGCTCGAACGGAAAGCACTGGAAAACATTGGTAAGCTCCACCGTGCTGTCGGTGCAACCGATAAGGCTATTGACGCATTGGTACGGCTGCTGCGCACCGCTCGCACGTTGGGCGATGTTGGCACAGAACGGATCGCGCTCGTCAATCTGGCAAAAGTACGTGCGGATCAAGGGCATATTGACGATGCGCTGGCACTTCTCCAACAAGTTCTCGATACGACTCAGATAGAGGGCTATCAACTGGGAATCGGTCAGGTGGGAATTGGTCAGGTGGGCACTAGCCAAGCGCGAAATAGTCGAGCGCGGAATAGCCAATTTACAAATGGAGCGTTGATCGCTCTGCAACCGCAGCCGATTGCGCGCTCGGGGCTATCTGCTACAAACGAAAGCTCCTCGACAGAACATCTGGCACTGGCTGCAAACACGCTGCGTGAAATGGGTAAACTTTATGGTCATGCTGGTCAATATAACGAAGCGTTCACCTTTTACAACAGTTCGCTTTATTTATGGCGCGATATTAGCGGGCTGGACAGTAGCAAGAGGGCCATGAACGGCTCTAGTGTAGATATCGTCAAACCTGCAACGTCGTCGCCGATCTATTCAGAGGTGCAGCGCGCCAAAATAGAAGAGGCGCGTACGTTGCTCACCATCGGCAGTACTTATGTAGAGGTAGACCAATATCGTCACGCGCTGCAATATTACAAGCAGGCATTGGAGCTCTTTCAACCTACCTATGATATTACAATTTCGTCACTGGCTCTTTTCGTTAAGCCAATCCAAACGGATTTGCAAGACGATACGACCATGCAGCCAACAGGCTTGCAAAATATAGATGATACGATTACGGCATTTGCAAACATTGCTGACACCTATTACGCCATGGGAAATTACGATGGGGCATTGACTGTTTATGAGCGGGCTGTGGGCATAGCACGGTCAGAAGGAATGGCCGCGCGCGAGCAAGAGCTTTTGTTAGCGCTTGCCAAAACACAGCGCAAACGGCGTAATTTGGGCGCAGCGCTAGAGCTCTATAAGAACGCTCTTGCTACGCACACACAAAGCCGCGAGTTAGGCGACGGGTTGGTCGAAAATAGCGTAGATTCGGCAATTATCCTCAACGAGATCGGACATACATTTAATGATTTAAAGCGCTACGATCAAGCAATTGCGAATTTTTCCGAAGCATTGCAAATCTCTCATGAGCTGGAAGAGACACAGCTCGAAGCCAAAATTATGGTCAACACGGGCAACGCATATCGAAACAGCAAAGAATATGAAATTGCGCTGGAGAAATACGCCGCAGCATTGGGCCTTTACCAGAATATTGGCGACAAATTATCCGAATCCGACACGCTAAACCGCATGGGTGTTGCGCATCTAACACTCAATCAACTTGATGAAGCGCTTAGTCTCTTTCGAAGCGCGCTGCGCATAGCAGAAGAAAACCAAGAAGCCGAGATGATCAGTAAGAGCCTCATCAACCTTGCGCTGACTTACGAGCAGCAAGAAGATCTTACAGCAGCTACCCAAACCTATGCGCAGGCAATTAACACCCTCTCGACAATGCCCGTTTCGCTCGACGTCTATCAAGAGATTGTTGCGCTGCTAATTGAGGGAGAACGTGGTGAGGATGCATTCCGGTACGTGCAGCACGCATTGGCCCAATCCTATTTGCACCCCAAAGGCAACCCGTGGATCGATTATTCAGCTGGACTCTCTACACGACAGGCTCTCACTGATACGCAATCGCAAAGCGCTGCGTCGCTTCTACCCGACGAGAACGTGGCGCATCTTCAGGACTTGGTCGACCAAGAGCAGACAATCCGCTGGCAGATGGCTGGCGTTCGTCGCGCTCAAAACAGGCTGCGCAAAAGATTAGATCTGGCATCGTCTAGTCAACAAAATCGCGTGCTGGTTAATCGTCTACAAAACGAACGTATCCGTCTTGCCAACGAGCACGAAGCGATCATCTCCGACCTGCAAACGAGCTATCCAGGCTACGCAACCTTTTTTGACGCCAGCACGATTGGTATCGAAGAGATACAGCGTGATCTGCTAGACGAACAGACAACCATCATCCAATATTTTATTTTAGAACGCGAAACGGTCGCTTGGGTCATCAATCAAGACAGAGAATATCTAATCCCGCTCGATGTGACCTATACCGAATTGGCGGATCGAGTTGTGCAGTGGCGGCAGCAATTGGAGCATCCAGCAGAAAAATCCGTAGGGGGCGAGCAGACCAATAGCGAGCAAATTACCAATGAATTGTCTGCCACCTTGGCCGAAAGTCTCTTTATTCCGTTGCGCTCATATGTCGATACAGACAATGTCATTATCATTCCGCACAGCGTGCTCAGCCACATTCCCTTTAGCGCCTTGTGGGATGCCGAACGCAAAGAGTATCTCGTCGAGCGTTACGCCATCAGCTACGCGTCATCCATCACCCAACTAAAGCTAGCCCGCGCCAACCGCAATCAAGATGGCGACCAGATGGTGGCACTGGGCAATCCCACCACCCGTCAGCCATTGAACACAGCAGAATTACAAACCGTGGCAAAACGCTATCAAACAACTGCTTATTCGGGCAGCAACGCAACCGAAAGCCAACTGCGTTTACAAGCAAAAGAGGCGGATCTTTTGCACCTCGCCCTTTCTAGCACCCTTCAGCCACATCAGGTGCTGTTCGATACTTTTGAACTGCGAAGCGAGGGCACAGCAATTTGTACTACAGCCGCTTTACAGGATGACCAAGATGGGCTGCTCAGCCTCTATGAGCTCTACGAACTAGATCTGTCGCAGGCGGATCTGGTCGTCTTTTCGCAGAGCAACACAGCCGTTAATCGTCAAAGCACTGGTCAAGAGCATTTCGAACTTCAGGCTGCGGTCCATCATGCAGGTGCGCCGACCCTTCTCTACTCGCTCTGGGCTATGAAGAATGACGCGCGCGTGCAATTTTTCGACACCTTCTACCTCGGGATGCAAGAGCAGCTTGCCCCAACCAAAGCACTTCGTCTGGCACAGCTTACCATGCTCGAAGAGAAGCAAACGCGCGATCCATACTACTGGGCAACCTTTGTCCTCACCGGAGACCACACCGGCGCAGGACGCTCGCTCAAAACAGAACCGGTCTTTACACCGACCCCTATCCCCACACCCCACCCTACACCAACACCCTTTATCTTACCACCAGTTTGGGAAGATGAAGCGCATAGCCCAACAAATGATGCGCTGGCATTGCTCGATTTTAGACCCTAATTTAAAACCAAGAACCAAGACCACCCAAATAAAGGTTTAGAGAGGTTAACATCCTTAGATGCGGTTGAACCCACGGTTATGCCAGAGAATATCCGTATCTGAGGAACCGCACAGTTGAATTTCTTCACTTTAATATCAGTGACTATAGCAGATACAAAGGGAATGCTCTTCCTGCAACTTGCCCAACCACATGTACCCTCCGATACTAACCCCTCTTATTTAAGGCTAAACCAGAAAAATAATTATACGTATTTTAACAGTTTTCTGGAGTAGCTTGCGGCCATACTGTATATTTCATGTTTTGGAATGGCCTAAATGATCTTAAATTTAGAACACGATAGCCTCTCCCATCGATTTCGGGTATACTTACCCTATGCCAAACACCCACCATCCATCCGACACCCAAACTGGATTCGAAATTCTTGACAGCTTCGAGCGCTTTAGCCAACGCGACGATGTCTTTAGCCGCTCCTTTTGGGATCCAGAAATCCGCTCCGATAAATCCGATCTCTTCTACACGACCTACCGCAAACCCTTGGATCGCTGGCGCAAAACTGAAGGCTTTACGCAGAAAGATTATGCGCTGCGCAACGCGTCGTGGCACGTAACCGACATCTTTGCCGAATTGAAAGAAGAGAGTAATCGACGTGAAGGCTTTCTAGATGAATTTACCGTGTTGCGCGAAGGGCCAAGCGAAAAAGCGCCCGTCGAATCTCCCGCTAAAATGAGCGCAGAGATCAAGCACGTGGCCAAGCTCTTTGGCGCGGATCTGGTTGGCGTTACCCATCTTGATGAGCGCTGGCTCTACACCCACAAATATAGCCGCATGGGCGAAAGCGAAAAGCCGCAAGAGATCCCGCACGGGCCGCCCAATGCGCTCCCCAACGCAATCGTGATCGCCCAGTCAATGGATCGCGAACTGATCGAAACAGTCCCCTCTGCGCTCAGCGGTGCGGCCACTGGTCTAGGCTACTCACAGGACACATTGGTCTTGCTAGCACTTACCCAGTATATCCGCAATTTGGGCTATCAGGCCATCGCCAGCATGAACGACAGCGCGTTGGCGATCCCGATGGCGATTCAAGCTGGGCTAGGCGAATATGGCCGCCACGGTCTACTCATCACCAAAGAATTTGGCCCCAGAGTCCGCCTCGGCAAGATCTTCACCGATCTCCCACTGAGTCATGATCAACCAATCCGCTTTGGCGTGCGCGAGTTCTGCGAAACCTGTCGCCGTTGCTCAGCTGCATGTCCGGTCAAAGCCATTCCGACTGGTCCACCATCTGTCGAACCGCTAAACCGTTCGTCTATTCGGGGCGTGCGCAAGTGGTCGGTGGATGGCGAAAAATGTTTCAGCTTCTGGGCCAACCAAAATAGCGACTGCTCGATTTGCATTCGCGTCTGTCCCTACAATAAAGATTATTCAAAATGGTTCAACCGTGCCGGTCGCTGGTTGGCTGGTACACCGCTGCGTGGATTTATGCTCAATCTCGACGAGAAACTCGGTTTTGGGAAACGTAAATCACCTAATAGCTGGTGGCGGCAAGGGCAGTCTAAAGTGAACAGTAGAGAATAATGATTCTTGACCAGTAATGAGTCCACTGCAAAAAGACTAAAATCGCCATAAAAATAGAGAAGACCTAGAAATTTACCCCACTAAATCTGACACTAGCATAGAATTAGAAATTTACTTTATGAATTTTGTGGCTACTCTAAGATTTTTGCAGCAAAATCAGTAATTAGAAGAAAAATGAAGGAGAATCAATGAAGGCGATCATCTGTAGCGAATGGGGCAAACCCGAAAAATTGACGTTAGGCGAACTGCCTTCCCCAACAGTAAAAGCTAGCGAAGTTCGCATTGGCATTCACGCCTGTGGCATCAACTTTGCAGACACATTAATCGTGCAGGGGCTCTATCAAGAAAAACCGACATTTCCCTTTACGCCTGGCTCTGAAATTGCGGGAGAGGTGCTAGAGGTGGGCGCGGGCGTGGCTCACCTGAATGTGGGGGATCGAGTCGCCGCGCTGTGTAGCATCGGTGGCATGGCCGAGGAAGTAGTTGCACACGCCGCATCGGTGGTGCCGATCCCCGCTGAGATGGAGTATCCAACCGCAGCGGGATTTATGGTTGCTTATGGCACGGCACACGTTGCGCTAGAGCATCGCGCCAAGCTGCAAGCGGGCGAGACGCTTTTGGTCCATGGGGCGGCGGGCGGCGTTGGCCTAGCCGCAGTCGAGATCGGCAAGCAGATGGGCGCAACCGTTATCGCCACGGCGAGCACAGCTGAAAAGCTGGCAATTGCCAAAGCCCACGGCGCGGATCACCTGATCAACTACCGCGATGAGCCAGAGTTCCGCAACCAAGTTAAAGAATTAACCAATGGCAAAGGCGCAAACGTAATACTGGATCCGGTTGGCGGCGACGTTTTTAACCAATCCATGCGCTGCATTGCGTGGGAAGGGCGCTTGTTGGTGATAGGTTTTGCCAGTGGCACGATCCCCAAAGTGCCAGCCAACCTGACGCTGGTTAAGAATGTGAGTGTGGTGGGTCTCTACTGGGGTGCCTATAACAAACACGATCCCAAGGTATTAACGGACTCGCTGTCAACGCTCTACAAATGGTTTGTCGCCGGGCATCTCAAGCCGCACATTTCGCAGACGTTCCCTTTAGAAGAAGCAGCAGATGCACTCAACTTTTTGATCGACCGCAAGGCAACAGGCAAGGTAGTGGTGGAGACGAGATAGATAGGTCGTGTATTACATTGGCTCAAAATCATCCAACTCTAAGCCATCCTCATAACCTTCCAGCGTTGGATCAATGGAATCAGCCTCATCAAAACGGGCAATGTGAAAAATTGCATCGCCACGGTGGACAAGGGGCAGATTGAGGCTGCCAATGACGATACCGGATGTAGGCGAAAGAATGGGCTCTTCGTTTTCGCCACCGGGATCCGAAACAATGCTCAGTAGATCGCCCTTATGCACGTGCGTGCCTAGTTTCACGCTGGAATGAATCATCCCACTTTTGGACGCGCGTATCCACTTGGTAGACCGAGCAACAAGTGGTTCAACTACACCTTTTTCTGCCGAGCGCGTCGGTAGCTGACCGATGGCGCGCATCACATTGATGATACCGCGCAGCCCGACGCGGATTGATGCCTCATCAAAGCGCAATGCCTCGCCAGCTTCGTATAGCAGAATTGGCACCCCAAATTCGTTCATTGCCTCGCGCAGAGAACCATCTCTCAGATTGGCATCCAGAACGACGGGTGCGCCAAAGGTTTTTGCGAGACGCGCGGTTTCGGGGTCGTCCAAACAGGCCCGAATTTGGGGCAGATTGGTGCGATGATTTGAGCCAGTATGCAAATCGATGCCGTGGGTGCAGTGTGCGGCAAGCTCATCCATAATCAGGTGAGCGATTTGGCTGGCAAGTGATCCATTCGACGTACCGGGGAATGAGCGGTTGAGGTCGCGACGATCCGGCAGGTAGCGAGTGCGGCTAATGAACCCATAGACATTGACTACAGGAACAACAATCAATGTCCCGCGCAGTCGGTTGAGTAGCTTCATTTTTAAGAGGCGGCGGATAATTTCCACGCCGTTAATCTCGTCGCCATGCACAGCCGCGCAGACCAAAAGAACTGGTCCGGCGCGTTTGTTGCGAATTACATGAACAGGCATGTTAATGTCTGCATATGTATATAACCGAGCGAGCGGCAAATGGATCGTTGCTCGCTCTCCCGGCAGAATAGTTGTGTTCCCAATTTGGAAACTATCAGTCACTGTTTTGCGCCCATTCGCCATATTCTCTGTGTGTCCTTTACTCTATTTATCCCTTGCCGCGCGTGCGCGTTTTGTTGGGCTTTGCATTCTTTTCGATGTGCTCAATAATTAATCCAGCTACATCCTTTTCCGTTGCCTTTTCAATCCCTTCTAGCCCGGGCGATGAGTTCACTTCCATAACCACCGGCCCGTGATTTGCGCGCAGCAGATCAACGCCTGCTACATTTAACCCCATAATCTTTGCCGAGCGCACCGCGGTAGAGCGTTCTTCCGGCGTGATGCGAACAACCTTCGATGTCCCGCCGCGATGAAGATTAGATCGGAAGTCTCCTTCTTTGCCCGTCCGCATCATGGCCGCCACAACCTTTTCGCCAACCACAAAGCAGCGAAGGTCGCTACTTTTGGCTTCCTTAATGAATTCCTGTACGAGAATATTGGCTTTCAGTCCTTTGAAGGCTTCGATAACGCTTTCGCCACTCTTTTCGGTTTCAGCCAGTACGACACCAATACCTTGCGTTCCTTCGAGCAATTTAACGACTAGCGGTGCGCCGCCAACCATCTGGATCAGATCCTGCGTGTAGACCGTTGAGTGAGCAAATCCCGTAACGGGCATACCGATGCCGCGGCGCGCCAGTAGCTGCATACTGCGTAGTTTGTCGCGCGAGCGGGTGATGGCAACCGATTCATTTAAGGTATAGACGCCCATCATTTCAAATTGACGAACAACCGCTGTGCCGTAAAAGGTGATAGATGCGCCGATCCTAGGAATAATGGCATCAAATCCGGTTAGCTCTTCGCCACGCAGATGGATGCTAGGATTATGCGAGGTAATGTTCATATAGCAAAGTAGTGGGTTGATGACCTGCACTTCGTGTCCGCGCTCTTTGGCTGCCTCGACTAGTCGATTGGTTGAGTATAGTTCTGCTTTACGCGAAAGGATACCGATTTTCACAATTTTTCTCCGATGAATTAGTTGGGTAATTAGATAAGTGACTGGATAAACAAATATAAGAATTTAACTGTACGCTCGCCTTAACTTTCGGCCATTTGCGTATGAAATTGACGGATCAACGACTATACGGTTACGCATGGCTGTCCGCCCAAGCAACATGCGGAAGCTCATCGTGTCTCGATTGGTCAACGTCATCTCGATCTCCCATGTAGTCTGACCGACCATAATGGGTGTAGAGATAACGTAGCGTTCTTCGCGGTGACCACCAGAATCGGTTACGAAGCGCTGATCGATGACGTCAGCCACGCAGAAAAGCTCCATATCGATGTTCCGCTGTAGTGGATGAATACCGAAGCGTACCTTGGCAACGCCGTTGTCTTCAAATGCCTCCAATTCAAATGCGTGGAGCGCCGACGTTCGCGCACCCGTGTCTACTTTGGCTTTAACTGCCGGAATGCCTAGCTGCGGCAACGCCACCCATTCTCGCCAGCCAACCGTTATTTTGTTGTTATCGATTATATTCGTCATTAACGCAAACCCTTGAGGCTATGTTTCATGCGCAAGATTTCTCGCTCAGCACGTACCGATCAAACTAAATTTTTGTTGTTTTTCATCGGCTCATTTTTTAATCTACTGTATTTTCTTTTGCAATTTCAAGCTAAATCAGCCAGTGTAAGAAATAGGTTGCCAGCCCCAAAAAGATAGCAAAGCCCATCACGTCTGTCGTGGTTGTAACAAAGACGCTAGAGGCCAAAGCCGGATCAACGTTTAGCCGCTTGAGAATCATCGGGACCACAACTCCTGCAACGGCGGCAATGACCAAGTTTGCGAGCATAGCAACGCCGATGATGAGACCCAGCATAGGTTTCCCCGCCCATAGCCAAGCAATAATTCCAATACCTACTCCCAAAATAAGACCGTTTATCAGTCCCACTAACGCTTCGTGGCGCACAGCCTTCCACCATTGCGAGAGCCTGATTTCACCTAGCGCCAGCGAGCGAACCATAATCGTCATGGTCTGATTGCCTGCGTTGCCCCCTTCGCCTGCAACAATGGGCAGGAACGCGGCCAAAATCGCCAAGCGAGCGATGGTTGTTTCGTAATAGGCAACAATCGCCGAGGCAAGTATTGCCGTCCCCAAATTAATGATTAGCCAAGGCAGCCGATTGCGAATCGCGCGGGGTACAGGGCTAAAAACTTCGGAATTCTCACTGACCTGCGCCAATCGATAAATATCTTCGGTGGCCTCCTGCTTAATCACGTCGATCACATCGTCAATTGCAATAATTCCAACGAGCTGCTTGTCCGCATCGACCACCGGCACGGCTAGCAGATCGTAATGAGAAAGTATCTGTGCGACGCCCTCTTGATCCATATCAACATTGGCAGAAAAGACGCGCCGCACCATAATGTCGTCGATCGTCTGGCTCGGATCAGCAAGAATGAGCGACCGCATGTTGACAACGCCCGATAATGCGCCATAGCGATCAACTACGTACAGATAGAGCATGTCGTACTGATCTTGGAAGTGAGTGCGTAGGAATGTAAAGGCTTCTTCAATTGTCATTTGGCGGCGCAAGGCTGGCGGTGGCTCATTCATAATACCGCCTGCGCTTTCGGGGGGATAGGCTAACAGCGATTCGACCACGACCGATGTTTCCATCTCGGTCAACAGACTCTGGCTTTCATCGACTTCTAATTCACCCAAGAAGTCGGCTGCTACATCCGCCTCTACTTCGTCTAAAACATCGGCCAGCATCTCTACATCCATATGCTGAGATAGCGCCGCCATTTCGGTGCTGTCCATCTGTTCGAGAGCGCCCGCAATGTCGTCTACTTCTAGATGCTCGACAAGGATGGCCTGCTGCGCCTGATCAAGGTTCAAAAAGAGGTCGGCACCGTCCGAAGGATGAAGTTCTCGAAAAAACGCGGCGGCATCTTCATGGTTTTGCTCGTCCAGCATCTCTTCTACGATGTTTAGAGCGGTTTCGTCTTGGATGGTTTCAACAACAGTCGAATCTATCTTGTTTTCGTGCATGAAAATTTCTCGTTTTTAAAGCTTTGCTCGTATTCTCTCGAAAAATGGTGCGTTTTCTTATTCTGTTAAAATGGATGGGATGTGGCAAAAAACGACCGGCACTGATATACCTAAATAGTACATCAGTGCCGGTCAAAGGGACGAATATAATTTTTGTGAAGAGATACTTTACTGGTCGGAGCGCCTATTCAAAAATATCAACTTTTATTTTACCGTTTGAATTACGGCGTTTGTCGTTCGATTTTGGCTGTCGATTGTTTCTTTGACTGCCTTTCCCGTTGCGACGACGGTCGTGAAGTGGCCCATACTCATTTTTGCGACGATCTTTGGCAACTTTCCATGACCATAAATTCTCTTCATCTGCTTCGTATAGCTCTTCTTCGGATTCCATTAATTGATCCCAAGAGGAAGAAGTTTCATAAGTCCAGTCTAACTCCACTGGTTCAATGTCAATTATTTGGAATCTGGCATCGCAACTGGTGCATTCAACCACTGTTCCTACACCTTTTTGATCTAGTTTAATGGGGTTGTCACAGTCCAAACAATAAGCTACGTTCATTATCGTTCCTTTTTGATACACTAACCTCGGATGGAGGTTACAATAAAATTAAAATTTAGAAGAAAGTAATTGAGTAATGCGGAAGGGAGATATCCGATTCATTAATTCATGAATGATGGTAAAAAGCGCAGAATCACGACCATTTCGATAAGACCACAAGCGAAAAGTGTATAAAGCGCATACTGAAAAAGATTTGATACCAAAGTGCTGCTATTTCTCATGAATATTTCCTAAAAACATCGATTTATAGTTTATATAACGAAAAAATCAGATGCTGCATGGTCTGACATAGACCCCAACGCCCTATTATGTGAGAGGCTTCATTCTTTTAGAAGCCCCATCAGTTGGACATAGTGTAATTATATAGCGCTGGTGTGGAAAAAAGGTGTTAGAAGATGTGCGAAATTTGTGACAGAAATAGGTAATTTGTACACTTTATTCTTGATTAGGAACGGCTGTTTTAAAAATGTTCGGATCTCGGGCCGATTCGGCGTTGGTACGCTCATCAGCCCTAGAGGCGACGGTCGCAGTCGAGCGCCAAGAGATAGGGCCTGAGTTGGCGGAATTTTCTGCCACAACAGCAGATGGTGCGGAGCGGCATGTTTTTAACCAAAGTCGTGGCACGTTTAGCGGGGAGAGATATGGCTTATTTCATATCAAATTAGTGTACTGGTTTACTTTAACGTACCTTTTTTATTCGAGCTATATAGGTGTTGCGGAATGGACATCTCTAGGCCGGTAGTCGTAGCGGAAAGATTTTGCGTGTGGATGAGGATGTGTCGGTGGATGTTAGATCAGGCTATGCGCCTTTGGTGGTTAACGGTGCTCCGGTAGATTTTGCACCGGCGGAAGATGGTAATCTATGGGTTGCTGCACAATATGAGCTGTGGCAAATGGGTGTTGACTAGTCGCTGCGCTATGACATTTTGGCGTCTGGTGTACTAGTCTTGGCGTCTGGTGTACTAGTCGCGGATGATGAATTCGCTTGGATAAATATATGGTATGGGGGATAGTCGCTGTTGTTTATATAGTGGATGGTGTGCTCATCCACTATAACTATGATGAGAAGCTGCTCGTTTCTGCTAAACAGGCGCAACTGATTTTGCTGATGAATCAATAAAAACGAGCATGCACTCAACTGGCGAATGCATGCTCGTTTTGTTAAA
>Ga0115031_1002045_pt1 | contig 14924 bp, 12 predicted proteins | sample Maine_Asex4_meta_FD_87301 | JGI IMG/M metagenome (GOLD analysis project Ga0115031, IMG submission 87301) | Marine algal microbial communities from Maine, USA - Maine_Asex4_metaG | ecosystem: Host-associated > Algae > Red algae > Unclassified | place: Maine, USA | collected 2015-01-05
CCGCCGCGGACCGGCCGGCTGGAATCCGACGATCTCCGCTGGCCGGTCCGGCATCCAGTTCACCGGGACGTGATCGGGCGAGTGGTACGAACGAGCGCGCGAGGTGGGCGCAACAGGGCTGTGCTTCGGAGCTGCCATCGCTGTAGTTCTACAGGATCCTGGCGCCGTTCGCGACGACGCCGTCGGCGCCAGCGTCTGTGCCCGCCGTCGACTGCACTGTCAGGCCGTCGTCAGTTGCTGGCGGAGATGGTTCACCAACACCGACGACATCGCAGCGGTGTCGGATTCCAGAGCACCGGCGAGGAAGTCGAGCGAGGCGAACTCGAACGCCATGTCCGCTGCGACCTCGACGAGCCGTCGGGTCCGTGGAGCCACCGTCGAGAAGTCGGCTTCGAAGACGACGCTGGGTGGAGCGACGAACACTGGCCGAGTGCCGGCGTGCTCGAGGCCGGCATGTTCAGGGCCAGCATGCTCGTGAGCCGGATCGAGTGGCCGAGCAAGCCGTTGGACGGCGCGCACGACCGGAGCGATGCGACTCCATGTTCGGATTCGGTGCTCGACAAAGGCCTCGATACGACCGTCGACTGGTCCGACGTCGATCTTGATCGGGTCCTGTGCTTCTTGGCGGTCGAGCAGATGCCACAGCGCTGCTTCGATCAGACCTTCGCGGTGCTTGTAGTACCGGTAGATCGATCGCGTCGAGACCGTCGACAGGGCCGAGACCTCGTCCACTGCGGGTTCGAACCGGCCCCTGTCGAACATGTCGAGGACCGCATCCAACACCAGGTCTTGATTCCGCTGCCGTCTCGCGACGCGTCCGTCTGTTGTCATTTTGTCTGTCACCTTTGGTCTCCGCCCCGTACGGGACAAGTGTGACAGGCCAACGTTTGCAAGGGCAAATGCTGGAGGCGGATACGCACTCAGAGTGCGACAATGCCCACTTTCCGGCTCGTCGACGAAAAGTCAGCCCGAGACGGCGTGCAGCAGGCCGTACACGAGGCTGTCGTCGAGTGCGCGCCACGACGCTTCGATGATGTTCGGGCTGACCCCGATCGTCGTCCAGTCCCGCACCCCGTTGGTCGCTGACAGCAACACACGGGTGGTCGCTCCGGTCGCAGAGCCACCGTCGAGAATACGCACCTTGTAATCGACCAGATGGATGTCGGCGAGTTGTGGGAGCGCGGCGCCGGCGGCCATCCGCAACGCCGTGTCGATCGCGTTGATCGGACCGTTTCCTTCTGCGATCGAAACGTGCCGTTGCGCCCCCTCGTCGTTCGGTCCACCCCCGACCCACAGCTTCACCGTTGCTTCGGTGCTGAACGAACCGCCAGCCACTTCGTCGGTGATCACACGCATTGATTCGATGGTGAAGAACTCGCGGACTTCGCCGATCGCGCGGCGCATCAGCAGTTCGAGCGAGGCATCGGCAGCTTCGAAATGATAGCCCTCGTGTTCCAGCCGCTTGAGCTGATCGATCACGTCATTGATCTGCTGGCCGTCGAGCGCGAGACCGAGTTCGTCGGCCTTCATCTGAATGGTTGCTCGCCCCGCCATCTCCGAGACGACGAACCGCGTGCCGTTGCCCACCTGGACCGGGTCGATGTGTTCATAGGCATCTTTGGCTCGAGCGATCGCAGACACGTGCAAGCCCGCCTTGTGTGCGAACGCTGAAGACCCGACGTACGGCGCCTGCGGATCGACCGCGCGGTTCAGCGTTTCGGCCACACGGTGGCTCACTGCCGTCAGCCGTTCGATGCGGCCCACTGGCAGGCACTGGTATCCCTGCTTGAGCTGCAGGTTCGGGATCACGGTCGTCAGGTTCGTGTTGCCGGTGCGCTCACCCAGCCCGTTCAGCGTTCCTTGTACGTGGCGGGCGCCGGCACGCACCGCTGCCATCGAGTTGGCGACTGCGCAGCCGGTGTCGTCGTGACAGTGGATCCCGATCACGGCATCGTTGCCGACGTGGGCCTTCACGTCGGCGACCACGGCCTCGACCTGGTGCGGCAGCGTCCCACCATTCGTGTCGCACAGGACGAGATGCGTCGCACCGTTGATGACCACGGCCTCGATGACGCGCAGCGAGAACTCGGCGTTGGCTGCGTAGCCGTCGAAGAAGTGTTCGAGGTCGACGAGCACTTGTCGGCCGTTGCCGTGCAGGAAGCGCACCGAGTCGGCGACCATCGCCACCCCTTCGTCGAGCGTGGTCTTCATTGCTTCGACGACCTGGTACTCGGAGCTCTTCGCGACGATGCACACCGCTGCCGTGTTCGCCTCGATCAGATTGCGGAGCGTCGCGTCGTCATCGGACTTGCCGCGCGGTCGACGGGTCGAACCGAATGCGACAAGGGTCGATGTCTCGAGGTGCAATTCGGTCTGGGCTCGAGCGAAGAACTCGATGTCCTTCGGGTTGGCGCCGGGCCAACCACCTTCGATGAAGTGCACACCGAGGTGGTCGAGTTGCGCTGCGATCGCAAGCTTGTCGTCGACGGTCGCCGACACGCCTTCGACCTGCAGGCCGTCGCGCAGGGTGGTGTCGAACACTTCGACCAGGGAGTCGGCTGCAGGTTCCATGGGGACGAGTCAATCATCTCCCGACTGCTCCGAGTCGAATTCCACCGGTGCAACATGTGGACATGGCTGTGCACGAACGGTGCGCAAGAGGGGGACAACTCGGTCAGAACTGGGGGTAACGGAAAAGGTTCGGGGATAACCCTGTGTCTTTGTGAAAACCCCTTGACCGATGATTTCTCAAGGTCTTAACTGAAGATTGTTCCGGAGAGCGCACGCCGACCGGAGCGATGAGCAGCGAGCTTCGGCCCGCTTGCACGTCGCTCACGAGGCACAGCGGACTCGGGACAGGACAGAGATCACCGCCACCTCAAACCGGGTTCGCACTGCACCTTCGGGTGAAACGTGAACAACGGGGAGTCGGCACCGGATCCGGGAAACCGGGCGAGGCGTCAGGTCCAACCGGGCCGTCCAATCCCTTCGGGGAATGAACGGTGACGAGGGTCTGCAGGGTTCCACGGGAAGCCGTGGGAGTCGGCGAGGCAACCGAACCGACTGTCGGCCTCCGGGCCGGGGCGCGGAGACGGAGCAGTGGTGCAGGACACGAACATCGAATGCCACCCCAACTGGCGTTCGGTCGGACGGTTCTGATTGGCACCAGCCTTCTGATGGCACGGGCAACCGGGTCAGCGTGAATTGGTGACATCTCGGGTGCGGAGTCGGCTTGCCGACGACGTGTCCCGAAAAGCGGCATCGCCCGCTGCGCCGCATCGGCCAGTTTCGACTGGACGACGCGAACGCAACGGGCGATGTGACTGATCGTGACGCAGGTTAATTCCCGTCGATCGACCAGTGGTGGATCTGTCCACATTGAGTGCCCCGAAAGGTGCGCCGACTTCGGTCTGGCTGCGCCGGACGGGGCATTCTACTTTTTCGGCTCTGCGGCAGTCGCTGCTTCGCTTGCACACTCCCACCACCGCAACCTCCCCCACCACCGCCACGCCATACACACACACAAATCTTCGGCTGGTTTCTCGCTGAGTGGGAACTGAGCCGAAGATTTCGGACCGCGCTGCGGCGAGCGCCCGGCAAGTACGTTGCGGAGATGGGTGCTGCTCCGAATCTGGGGATGTGTTTCGACCGGTCGTTGCCAGCGGCTGCCGTCGCTGAGTTCGCCGAGGCGCTCGAGGCAGGAGGCGTCGATCAGTTCTGGGTGATCGAGGACTGCTTCTACACCGCCGGCATCTCGCTGGCCGCCACCGCGCTGGCTCGAACCGAGCACCTGACGGTCGGCATCGGCATCCTGCCCGCCGTGGCGCGCAATGCTGCGGTGACAGCGATGGAGATCGCCACGTTGGCCGAACTCGCACCCGGACGCCTGATCGCAGGTATCGGCCACGGCGTGCAGGAGTGGATGGAGCAGATGGGCGCCCGCACGCCGTCTCCGCTCACCACGCTCGACGAGGTCATCACGACCGTGCGCCAGTTGCTGCATGGCGAGACCGTCGACTTCGACGGCCGAGAGGTGACGATGCACTCGATCGCCCTCGATCAGCCGCCCACACAGGTCCCGCCGCTGATGGCAGGTGTTCGCGGTCCCAAGTCATTGGCGCTCGCCGGGCGCATGGCCGACGGCATCATCCTCGCCGAGGGTGCCGGCCCCGCTTCCGTGCGCGCATCGATCAAGCAGGCTGGCTCGCCCGATCAGTTCCGCACCTCGGTCTTCAGCGCGTTCTGCCTCGTCCCTGACCGCAAGGTGGCGCATCAGGCCATGACACCATTCGTCGTCGGCCTGCTCGACAATCCGGAGGCAGCCATCAGGGCGCACCCCCACTTCGACCAGATGGTCGAACGGGTCACTGCCCACGGTGCCGAGGCTGTCGTCGACTTCCCCGACGACTGGTGGATCGACATCGGTGCGATCGGCGACATGGATGACGTGGTGGCCCATATCGAGGCCCTGGCCGACGCCGGAGCGAACGACGTCAGTCTCTTCCCCGGCCCGACGCTCGAGTTGGCTCGCGAAGACCTCGAATCAGTGGTCGCGATCCGCCACGCCCTCCCCGGCTGACTTTCGCCTCCCGCTTGCAGACCAGCGACGCATCGCCGACGACGCGTCGCTGTCACGTCGATGGCGAAAAGGTCAGACTGCGAGTTCGTTCCAGGCTGCGTACTTGGGGTTCTCGCCCCGGACCGTGGCGAGGTAGGCCTCGGACAGCGCCAGCGTCATCGGGCCGGGGCACGGGATGCTGCGCTCGTCGACCGAGTTGATCGAACTGACTTCTGCGGCGGTGCCACAGACGAAAGCTTCTTCGGCGATGTAGAGATCGCTACGGGCGATGTTGTCGACCCGAACTTCGTAGCCGAGGTCTTCGGCCAGCGACGTGACCGTGTTCTGCGTGATGCCTTCAAGAGCACCGGCGGACAGCGGCGGTGTGAGCAGCTTGCCCTGGCGGGCGACGAAGATGTTCTCGCCCGTGCACTCGGCCACGAGGCCGTTCGGAGCGAGCATGATCGCTTCGTCGTAACCCGCCTTGAGTGCCTCGACCTTGGCGAGCGACGAGTTGACGTAGTTACCAACGGTCTTTGCTGCCGGCGGCATCGTGTTGTGGTCGTGACGCGTCCACGACGAGATCTTCATCCGGACGCCCTTCTGCACCGCATCGTCACCGAGCAGCGCACCCCACGGCCAACACGCAATGGCGACGTCTGTCTTGCAAGGCAGCGTGTTCAGGCCCATCTCGCCATAGCCGAGGTAGGCCAGCGGGCGGACGTAGCAGGAGCCCAGCCCGGTCGAGGCAACGGTGTCCTTGCAGGCTTGGACCAGATCGTCGACGGAGTACGGGATCTCGAAGCCGAGGATCTTGGCCGACGAGAAGAGGCGCTCGATGTGCTCGGTGAGGCGAAAGATCGCTGGGCCGTCAGCGGTCTCGTAGGCACGTATGCCCTCGAAGACACCCGTGCCGTAGTGCAGTGTGTGGGTGAGCACGTGGACCTGGGCCTGGTCCCAGTCGACGAGGTCGCCGTTCATCCAGATCTTCGGTGTGGGTGTGATGGGCATGAGATCAGTTTCCCACGCGAGCAGCGATCGCGTCACCAACGTCTGTGGTGCTGCCGATAACCGGCTCGACGCACGCGGCCCGAATCCGGTCAGCAGCGGTACCTTCGTCGAGGAAGTCGAGCATCAACGCCGCCGACAGGATCGCCGCCGTGGGGTTCGCCTTGTTCTGGCCAGCGATGTCGGGAGCCGAGCCGTGTACCGGTTCGAACATCGACGGACCGGTGCGCGCCGGGTTGAGGTTGGCCGACGACGCCAGGCCGATGCCGCCCGAGACGGCGCCCCCGAGGTCGGTGAGGATGTCGCCGAACAGGTTGTCGGTGACAATCACGTCGTAGCGATGCGGGTCCTGCACGAAGTAGATGCACGCCGCGTCGACGTGGTTGTACGCAGTCTCGACCTGCGGGTAGTCGGCGGCGACCTCGTCGAAGGTGCGCTGCCAGAGGCTGCCGGCGAAGCTCAACACGTTGGTCTTGTGCACGAGCGTGAGGTGCTTGCGCTCGCGGCCCGCCGCAAGATCGAAGGCGTAGCGGATGCAGCGTTCGACACCTTTGCGAGTGTTGACCGAACCCTGCGTGGCGACCTCGTGTTGGGTACCGACACGCAGTGCGCCTCCCTCGCCGACGTACGGGCCTTCGGTGTTCTCGCGGATGACGACGAAATCGTGCTCCGTGTCACCACCCGGTGCGGTACCGAGGAACGGCCGCTGGTTGATGTAGAGGTCGAGGTCGAAACGCATCTTGAGGAGCAGTCCTCGTTCGATCACGCCCGGCTGCACGTCAGGGTGGCCGACGGCCCCAAGGAGGATCGCGTCGAACGGCCGGAGCTCGTCGAGCGTCTCGTCGCTGAGGATCTCGCCGTCCTCCAGGTAGCGGGCGCCGCCGAGATGGAAGTCGGTGGTGGCGATGTCCACCCCGGCTGCCTCGATCACCTTGATGGCTTCGGCGGTGACGTCCGGGCCGATGCCGTCGCCACCGATCACTGCAATGTTGTGCGTCATACGACGAGCGACACTAGCGGCGCCACCTGTTTCGCTTTGGGGTCAGACCCCGAAGCGAAACAGGTTCCTCGTTGCGCAGGCATCAGCTCGGTATCGTTTGACCGATGGCAGGAGCGAAATTGTCCAAGTCCGCCCTCGAGCGTCTCCAGGCGGAGTTCCACGACCTCACCACTCGCGGCCGCATCGAGGTCGCCGACAAGATCGAGCGAGCCCGCGAAGAGGGTGACCTCAAGGAGAATGCCGGCTACCACGCTGCGAAAGACGAACAAGGCCACATGGAAGGCCGTATCCGCCAACTGGAGTATCTGATCGACGAACCCGAGGTCGTGGAGAACAACCTGTACGCGATCGTCTACGACGGCGACTCCGACGACATGGCCGAGCGCTACATGATCGGCAACATGGAAGAAGTCGTCGACGGCGCCGACGTGATCAGCGCCACCTCGCCGCTTGGCGCCGCCCTCGAGGGTGCGTCGGCCGGCGACTCGATCACCTATGACGCCCCCAACGGTTCGCTCACCGTCAGGGTGTTGAGCGTCGAATCACTCTGATCAGCGCATCCACCGACCTGTGAGCAAGCACGATCTGAGCGACGGCGACGGCGAGGGAAACGACGACGAGGGAAACGACGACGGCGACGGCGCAACCCACGTCGCTGAACACACGAAGCCAAGGATGCCTGCTGGCAAGTTCGTCCACCTGGCTGACCGCGGCGACGTGCTCGTACGCGACTTCGGCGGCAAACCCGGTGCGCCCGTCATCGTCTTGCTCCACGGCTGGACCGCGTCGGCTGATCTCAACTGGTTCCGCTGCTACGAAGCTCTCGGTGAGCACTATCGGGTCGTCGCGTTCGACCACCGTGGACATGCGGCGGGGCTGCGTACCCGCCAGACCTTCCGACTCGAGGACTGCGCCGACGACGCCGCGGACATCGCCACCGAACTCGGTATCGACCGCTTCATTCCCGTCGGCTACTCAATGGGTGGGCCGATTGCGCAACTGCTGTGGCGACGCCACCCCGAGCGGGTCGACGGGCTGGTCCTGTGTGCCACCGCTCCGTTCTTTTCCAATCGTCGGCCCGAACGTCTGTCGTTTCTCGGCTTGGCAGGCCTCGCGACCATTGCCCGCTACACCCCCGAGCAGACGCGCGAATGGCTGACCGAGCAGCTGTACCTGCAACGCAAGACCGAGCAGTGGGAACCATGGGCGGTCGAAGAAGCGTCGAGCCACGAATGGCGCACAGTGCTCGAGGCCGGCAAGGCGATCGGCCGATTCTCCAGCTTCGACTGGATCGGTGATGTCGACGTCCCCACGTCGGTCCTGATCACGATGCAGGACCGCGTCATCCCGTTGGCCCGCCAGGTCAAGTTGTTCGAGTTGATCCCGCACGCCGAGGCGTTCCGCGTCGATGGCGACCATGATGCAGTCGTGGCTCATGCACATCGTTTCGTCCCCACACTGCTCGACGCCCTCGCCTCGGTCACCCGTCGCTCCGAACGGACCCGCACCGCCACTGCTTCAGGTACTGCTCCGGGGACCGCAGCACGATGACGCTGCCGATCAAGCGCGTCATCGGCTTGAGCGCTTGCGCAGCGCTCGTCTCCGCAGCGGCCCTCGCACTCTCGCGGCGACTCGACGGCAACGAGCTCGGCCAGTCCTGGATGGGTCGCAACGCACGCCTGGCACGGATGGGGGCCAAAGTCGGCGGCACGTACGCCAGCACAGCCGCACGCAAGACGTTCGCATCGACCGAACGTCGCGACGAGCTCGACCGTGAGCGCGAATTCAAGACGGCGCAGCAGGTCGCCGACGAGCTCGGCCAGATGAAGGGCGCGCTGATGAAGATCGGCCAGATGGCGAGCTATCTCGACGACGGCCTGCCCGAGCCGCTGCGGATCGCGCTCAGCCAGTTGCAGTCGAACGCTCCGCCGATGTCGTCGGAGCTCGCTGTCGCCACCCTCGAAGCCGAGCTCGGCAAGCCACTTCACGAGTTGTTCGTCGAATTCGACGTCGAGCCGATCGCCGCAGCGTCGATCGGCCAGGTCCACCGAGCAATCATCATCGACCCTGCAAGTGGGGCCGAGCGCGCTGTGGCAGTGAAGGTCCAGTACCCCGGCGTCGACGAGGCAATCACGTCGGATCTGAAGAACGCCGACATGCTCGGCGTCATCCTCAAGCAGGGGTTCGGGGGGCTCGATCCCACCGAAATGGTCGACGAGATCAAGCTTCGGCTCGCCGAAGAGGTCGACTACACCCTCGAAGCGACCAATCAGCAGACCTTCCACGAGTACTACGCAGGACACCCCTACGTTCGGGTACCCGAGATCATCCCGACCTACTGCACGCAGCGGATCCTGACGTCCGAGCTCATCGATGGCTTCACGTGGGCCGAACTGCTCCAGCGTCCGCAGGCCGATCGCGACCACGCCGGCGAAGTGATCTTCAGGTTCGTCTTCCGCAGCCTGTATCGTATGGGCGCCTTCAACGGCGACCCGCATCCGGGCAACTACCTGTTCCACGACGACGGCACCGTCACGTTCCTCGACTTCGGGCTCGTCAAGCACTTCAGCGCCGACGAACTCGACACGTTCGCCTCGATGGTCGAAGCGGCTGCGGTCAAGAACGATCCCGGCTTGTTCCGCCAGATCGTGGAAGAAGCGGGGATGCTGCAACCCGACGCTCCCGTCGACACCAGCGATGTCGGCGAGTACTTCTCGCTCTTCTACGACGCAGTCGCTCGCGACGAGCACATGACCTGGACCCGCGAGTACGCCAACAAGATCGTCCGCCACACGTTCGATCGGGCGAGCCCGATCAGCCAGTACGCCACGGTGCCGCGTGCGTTCGTGTTCATCCAACGGATCAATCTCGGGTTGTACGCACTGCTCGGCGAGCTGCACGCGTCGGGCAACTACCGCCGTATCTCGTCCGAGCTCTGGCCGTTCGTCGATGCCGATCCCGATTCCCCGATCGGTGTCGCAGAAGCCGACTGGCTCGCAGCGCGCGACGACTCGCTCCGATCGACGTAGTCCGCCGCCGGTCTGGTCGACGATGATCGCACCAGAGTCGCGTGCGATGCTGGTGAGATGACACGCAGCATCTGGTCGAGCGGCACAGTCTTCGACGGCACCGGAGCGGCGCCGACCGTTGCCGACATCGCTATCGAGCGCGGACGCATCGTCGAGATCGGCACGGGGCTCGACGGCGACGAGTCCATCGACTGCTCGGGCCAGCTCGTCACCCCGGGCCTGTTCGACTGCCACGTCCACTTCATGGCCGATGGCGACTTCAGCGCCAACACCCACCTCAGCACCCCGTTCTCGATGAACTACTTCAAGGCTGCTGAACGCATGGCGCGGACTCTTGCCTGCGGCGTCACGACAGTGCGCGAGGCCGGCGGATCCGACCTCGGCGTGAAGGAAGCACAGGAGGCCGGCCTGATCGCCGGGCCCCGCATGCAGCTGTCGATCACGATCCTCAGCCAGACCGGTGGCCACGGCGACAGCTGGGAGGTCTGCGGCGCACACATGCCCGGAATGATGGACGCCCACCCCGGCCGTCCCCACAACATCGTCGACGGCCCCGACGAGATGCGCAAGAAGGTCCGCGAGCTGATCCGCGCCGGCGCTGACGTGATCAAGGTCTGCACGTCGGGTGGCGTGATCTCACCACGCGACGATCCTCAGCATCCTCATTTCATGGCTGACGAACTCGACGTGCTCGTTGCCGAAGCAACAGCGGCCCACCGCTTCGTGATGGCCCACGCCCAGGCCACCGAGGGCATCAAGAACGCCGTCCGGGCCGGCATCCGGTCCATCGAGCACGGCATCTATCTCGACGACGAGGCAATCCAGATGATGCTCGACGCGGGGACGTACCTCGTACCGACCCTCGTTGCACCGCTCGGCGTGCTCGAGGCCGGTGATCGCGGCGTTGATCTGCCTGCCGTGATTCTCGACAAAGCCCGTGCCGTCGTCGACGTGCACCGCGACTCGATTCGCAAGGCGATCGATGCCGGCGTGAAGATCGCCATGGGAACCGACTCGGGTGTCACGCCGCACGGGCAGAACCTTCGTGAACTCGCTCTGATGGCCGACCTCGGCATGTCGCCGACCGCCGTGTTCGAGTCATCGACCCGGGTCGCAGCCGAATTGATGGGGGTCGAGGACGACCTCGGCACACTCGAAGTCGGCAAGATCGCCGACGCAGTGATGTTCAGCGGGACCGACCTCGATGTCGCCGACCTGCACCCACGCGTCGAGCGAGTCTTCCAAGGCGGCGATCGAGTTCGTTGATCGCCTCCGCTGCGTGGGGTCAGTAGGCGCCGAGGAGGTCGACGACGATGACGACGTCGGTGTCGGCCGGAAGCCCGATCTGCGGGTTACCACCCTCGCCGAAAGCGAGTGACGGCGGTGCGGTGATCGCCCGCCGCCCGCCGACCTGCATGCCGGGCATCCCTTGGACGAGTGCGGCGAACCCGTTCGCGTCCATGGGGATCTGAATCGGCTCGACCTCCCACGTGCTGTCGAGCAGCGTTCCTTCGTCGGCACGGAACAGCACGAGGTTGAACACCGCGGTCTGACCCTCTTCGAGTACCGCTCCGTCACCTTCGGTGAGGTCTTCGAACGACAGCTCGGTGGCACCCTCGGAGGCTTCGACGCCCGGCTCGGTTGGCGCGTCGTCGGGGTTCGGTTGCTTGATGACCGACCGGACGTCGATGACGAACGTCAACGGCTCGTTCTCGCGGATGACGTCACCCTGGTTGCGCTCGCCGTAGGCCAGATCACTCGGGATGTCGAGCTGCACCTGGGAGCCCGCCTGCACGCCGATGAGCCCGTCGTTCCAGCCCTGGATGACCCCGGCTGTTCCGAGCGGCCCGACAGCAAAGGGTGTACCCCGGTCGTAGCTGTTGTCGAATTCTTCGCCGTCGAGGCTACGTACACCGATGTAGTCGACAATGACGGTGTCGCCGAGCTCTGACTCCGGTCCTGATCCATCGGTCAGCACGGTCACATCGAGTTGCTCGGGCGCCGCTCCGGGGATGTCGATGTCAGTCGGCTTGTCGGGATTCGTCGGAATCGGGGTCCCCTGCTGGATCGGATCGTCCGGGTCATCGGCGTCGGGGTCGCTCTCCGAGGCGGTCGGCTCGTCGGCGTCACCGGAATCGGCGGCGTCACCGGAATCGTCAGCGTCAGCGGAGTCACCCGACCCCGTTGTCTCAGGAATCGAGATCTCCGTGTCCGTCCCCCCGTCCGAATCCGACCCGGCGGTGCCGGAATCCGATCCGGCGCACGCGGCTCCGAGCAGTAAAACAATGGCAATGAGGGGAAGCGTCCGACGCATGGCTGGCACGATACCGGCGCCACGCCGTGCGGGTCGGTCACCCTCGGCGGCTCCCGCGCACGACTTCTCAGCAGGTGACCGGAACCTCAGGCCAGGACTTCTTGCAGGTCCAATCCGAGGTCGAGCACCCGCGCGGAGTGCGTCAGTTCGCCGACTGCGATCAGGTCGACGCCGGTCTCGGCGACCGCGCGAGCGGTCTCGACGGTGAGCCCACCACTGGCTTCGAGGCGGACCGATGGATTCAGACGGTTCCGCAGCTCGACTGCTGCGCGCATCTGGTCGGGTGTAAAGTTGTCGATCAAGACGTCGTCGGCGCCCGCTTCGATCGCGATCTGCATGCCGTCGAGTGAGTCGACTTCGATCTCGACCGGAATCGTCGCAGCGAGCGCCTTCACTCGGGCGTACGCCTCGGCGATACCTCCCGCTGCGGCGACGTGATTGTCCTTCACCAGGGCCATGTCGGACAACCCCATCCGGTGGTTGGCGCCGCCGCCACAGCGCACGGCGTACTTCTCGAGCGCCCGGAGACCCGGGGTCGTCTTGCGTGTGTCGCGCACTGTGGCAGAGGTGCCTTCGAGCGCGTCTGCCCACTCACGAGTGAGCGAGGCAACGCCGGACAGATGACAGAGCAGGTTGAGCGCGGTGCGCTCGGCGGTGAGCATCAGACGCGTCGGTGCTGTGACACGGGCGACGTCGGTACCGGCTTGAACGCGCGATGCGTCGGCGACCAGGTAGTCGACATCGCTTGCCGTGTCGCCGCACACGGTTTCGATCACCGCAGCGACGACGGGCAGGCCAGCAACGACGCCGGCTGCGCGGGCGCCGAACGTGGCGACGCTGCGCTGATCGGCGGGAATCGTGGCGGTCGAAGTGACGTCGATGCCACCCATCAGATCTTCGGCGATGGTCTGCCGGATCAGAGTGGCGAGTGCATCTGGGTCGAGGCCGGCATCGAGCAGATGCCGTCGGGTGGTCTCCGACAGAGGGTGGAAGACGAACATCGCAGCAGTGTACGAGTCAGGCCCCAGCGGGGATGCCGGTGACCTCGACCGCTCCAGACGAGTCGAGTGCGACGTCGAGGTGGGTCAGCCACACGTCCCGACGGTCCGGATGGTCGGTGCGGCGGTGACAGCCGCGACTCTCGGTGCGTGCCTTGGCCGCCTCGACGATCGCGACTGCCATGGTCAGCAGATTCGTGCCTTCCCACGCTCGACGTGACGGCTCGGCAGGTTCGTCGCCCGTTCCGAGGGTGCGGGTGATCGACTCCAACGCGTCACTCGCAGCCGATAGGGTCTCGGCACTGCGCAACACGCCCACGTGACGCGACATCACCGAGCGGACCGCCGCCAGCCTTGACGGATGCAGCAGCGGCGGCGCCAGCGGATCTGCCGCTGCTGGCATCGCGTCGGGCCGAACTGCATCGGGGAGTTCCCAGGCCAGGTCGCGCCCGACACGGGTGCCGGCGACGATCGACTCGGTGAGGCTGTTCGACGCCAAGCGGTTTGCGCCGTGGACGCCGGTCGAGGTCACCTCGCCGGCGGCGTACAACCCACGCAATGCTGTCGTGCCATCGAGGCCAGCGCGGATACCACCACACGCGTAGTGCGCGGCGGGGGCGACCAGAATGCGATCGGTCGCAGGGTCAAGCCCGACCTCGCGGCAGGCAGCGGTGATCGACGGGAAGCGTTCGTAGAACCGCTCGCCCATGTGCGTGGCGTCGAGGTACACATGGTCGTCGACACCGGCGGCCGCTTCGGCCATCCGCCGGCTGATCGCGTCGGCGACCACGTCGCGCGGTGCGAGATCTTCCTGCGGGTGCACCCCTTGCATGATCCGCTCACCAGCGGCGTCGAACAAGATCGCCCCTTCGCCACGAACGGCTTCGGACACGAGCGCTTGCTGGCCGGTCGCATCGGCGCCACGCCACATCACCGTGGGGTGGAACTGGACGAACTCGACATCGGTGACCGGCACGCCTGCCCGGAGCGCCATGGCAACCCCGTCGCCGGTGACGGCGGGCGGGTTCGACGTCGACGCGAACACCTGGCCGTAGCCGCCACACGCCAGGACGACGGCACGAGCCGTGATCGTGCCGACCGAGATCAGCGCTCCGCTTTCGTCGGTCCGGCCGATACGGACGCCGACCACCTGCCGCTCACCGTCGGCGGCGGTGCCCAGGATCAGATCGAGGGCGAAGGCGCGCGCCATGACATCGACGCCGGCACCCAGCGCCGACTCATCGAGAGTCCGCTGGACCTCGGCACCTGACCGATCGCCGCCGGAGTGCACGATGCGGTTGTGGCTGTGGCCGCCCTCGCGGGTGAGGGCGATGTCGGTCCCTCCGTGCTCCGGGTCGAAGGCCGCGCCGAGCCGCATGAGGTAGCGGATCGACTTCGGTGCCTCGGTGACGAGCTCGCGCACGACGTCTTCGTCACACAGTCCAGCGCCTGCTGCGAGTGTGTCGCGGACGTGGTTCTCGATCGTGTCGGTCGGGTCGAGCACGCCGGCGAGGCCACCTTGCGCCCACTGTGTCGAGCCAGCCGAGAGAATGTCCTTGGTGACGACCAGCACGCTGCGGACCGGCCGACACGCAAGCGCAGCAGAAAGCCCAGCGGCGCCGGAACCCAGGACGACCACATCGACGTCACGCTCCCAGGTCGGTGCGGGCGCAGCGAGTTGACGAGGCAGCATCACGGTCTTTCTAGCCGGTGACTCGACGCTCGTACGAGTGGCGTTTCAGTCGGCGGACGCAGACGGCGTGCCGATGGCGATCATCCGCTCGACCGACTGGCGGGCCCTCGCGGCGATCTCCGGGTCGACGGTGACCTCGTCGGTGAGGGTCTTCAAGCAGTTCAGCAGCTTGGCCGGCGTGATCATCTTCATGTACTTGCAGACCGCAGCGCGATTGACCGGCTCGAACTCGACGTGCGGTGCGGCCTTCTGCAACTGATGGATCATGCCGGTCTCGGTGGCGACCAGCACCTTGCTCGCGGTGGTTTCGCGGGCGGCGTCGAC
>Ga0115031_1002046_pt1 | contig 14919 bp, 16 predicted proteins | sample Maine_Asex4_meta_FD_87301 | JGI IMG/M metagenome (GOLD analysis project Ga0115031, IMG submission 87301) | Marine algal microbial communities from Maine, USA - Maine_Asex4_metaG | ecosystem: Host-associated > Algae > Red algae > Unclassified | place: Maine, USA | collected 2015-01-05
CTCGGGTTCGCCGATCGACGTGTGTGCCTGGGGCGACGACCGACACGACTTGCAGCGGTCCTACGTGCTGCTCGACAACGACGCCCTCCGCGACGTCCTGCGTGCCGATGTCGCCACGTCGGCGCACCGTGTAGAGCGCATCGATTCCCAGGCTGACCGTCACGTGGTCCAACTGGCCTCGGGTGAACAGATCGCGTCGAGATTGGTGATCGACGCGACCGGCTGGCCTGCCGCTTTCGCCGTTCGCACCCACCGCGAGCAGGCCCCGTTCTGGCAGACGGCGTTCGGAGTCGTCCTCCCCGAACCGCCCGGGGGCGAGCTCGGCCAGCCCACGCTGATGGACTTCCGCGAGCCGCCGCGCGTCGCAGCAGGACAGCGGGGCACACGGACCGCCACCACGTTTGCGTACAGCCTGCCCGTCATCGACGGCTGGCTCGTCGAGGAAACGGTGCTCGCAGCGCGTCCTGCGATCGAGCCGATCGCGCTCGTCCCGCGCCTCGCCGCCCGGCTCGGACTGGACGCCGACAAGATGCTCGACGATGCGATCCGGACCGAGTACGTGCGCATTCCGATGGGCGGTGCCCGACCCCGACGCGACCAACCTGTCGTGGCCTTCGGTGCAGCCGCCAGCTACGTCAACCCCACGTCGGGCTACTCGGTCGTGCACTCGATACAGATGGCGACGCCGGTCGCAGCAGCGATCCAAGCAGCGCTTGCAGCACGTCCGAGCACCCACGTCGGTGATTCGCTCGCCGTATGGAACGCTGTCTGGCCGGTGGCGCATCGCCGCACCCGCGTGCTGCACGACTACGGCCTCGACATGCTCAGCAAGCTCGATGGCCCGGCGGTGCGCGAGTTCTTCGACGCATTCTTCGAACTGCCGACGCCGGCCTGGTCGTCTTACATGCGTGCCGACACCGCGCCCGCCGAACTGAGTGGCGTGATGACCAAGCTGTTCCGCTCGGCGCCGTGGTCGACCCGCCGCCGACTCGCCCGCGGCAACCCCGCTGCCTTCGCTCGCCTGATCCGCCCCGATTAGGCCCGCAGCTCGGCACCGCACGAGGTCGCTGCGCTCATCGACCTGACGCACGCCGCCGAGTCGCCAGAGACCGCCGCACCGCGAGAACCCAGCCGACTGCCACGGCGGCAGCGAAGATGAACCACTGCACGGAATACGAGAGGTGATTGCCCTCGCTCAGCTCGGGCGGGTCGAGCAGGGTGGGGTCGTCCGGGCCGACTGCCGGGTCGCTCTGCAACAACACGACGTACATCGGCACCAGCTCACCATCATCTGCGAGCTGACCGAGTTGGTCGAGGTCGACACGGCGCACCTCGGTGACGACTTCCTGCTCGGCGTCGGTCAACGACCCGCGCTCGCGTGATTCGGATGGGCGCAGCCGCCCCACGATCTGCACCTCACCGGGGAACGGCACGGGCGGCGCCACGCCGACGCCGATGGCACCGCGATTGACGATCAACGTCGAGGTTTGCTCACCGTTGCCGCCCGGCGGGAGCAGCAGTGGCGTGAGCACGTTGTCGACCGCCCGGCCACCCTGCGAACGATTGAACAGGACGACCTGGTCGGGGGAGTATGTGCCGGAGACGATCACCCGGCGATTGACGACGGAGTCAGGATCGGTGCCGATCGTTGCTCGCAGATCATCGAACGGCACGGCCGGCTGCTCGATCTGGGTGACAAATTCTGCGTTGTTAATCTTGCGCTCGTCGAGCCGGCGTAGCTGCCAGAACCCGGCGGCGAACATGGCGACGACCGCAACGGCGCAGAGCAGATGAAAGCCAATCCACATGGGCCGAGCCAGGAAGCCGAACCGCGACAACGACGCCATCGCTGAGTGACGGTATCGGCTGCTTTGTTACTGTCCGCTCGATGGGACCCGATGACATGACGACCACGCTGATGTCGGAGTTGATGGGCGCCGACATCACCGCCGTCGGCACCAGTCGCATCGGCGACGGCCTTGTTGGTCTCAACTTGCGAGTGACCCTCGAAAGCGCTGATGCGGGTGTTCCGGCGACCGTGGTGATCAAGCTGCCGTCCGACGACGCGACGAGCAGGGCAACCGGCGGTGCGCTCCGCAACTACGAGCGTGAAGTGAAGTTCTACCTCGAGGTCGCTGACACGATCGACATCCGTCTCCCGCACTGCCACCACGGCCACTGGGACGAGGCGACCGGTGACTTCATCCTGGTGCTCGAAGACATGGCACCCGCTGAACAGGGCAACCAACTCATCGGCTGCACGCCCGACATGGCGTTTGCGGCCGTCGAGGAACTGGCGGGGCTGCATGCGCCGCGTTGGGGCGACGCCTCGCTCGACGAGCTCGACTGGCTCGGCCGTCGGAGCAGCGCCGATGACGTGAGAACCATCGTCGGGCTCTGGGCGATGTTCCTGCCGGGTTTCCTGGACACGTACACGCCGCACCTCGATCAGCCGCAACTCGACCTCGTCCAGGCGTTCGGCTCCAAGCTCGATGCGTGGATGGGCGACCGAAGCGGACCGAAATCGGTCACACACGGCGACTATCGCCTCGACAACCTGCTCTTCGGCGACGGCATCACCTCGCCCGTGGTCACCGCCGTCGACTGGCAGACACCAGGACATGGCCCGCCCGTTGCCGACCTCTCCTACTTCTGCGGTGCAGGCCTCCTCCCCGAAGCTCGGCGCACTCACGACCAGGCGCTGGTCGATGCCTACGCAGCAGCCCTCGCCGGTCGGGGTGTCGACGTCGGCGCCGACTGGTTGTGGGAGCAGTACCGCCGCGAAGCCTTCGGCGGTGTCGTGATGGCCGTCGTGGCCTCCCAGATGGTGGGGGAGAGCGAGCGCAGCGAAGCAATGTTCGCCGCCATGGCTTCCCGCCACCTCCAACACGCCCTCGACCTCGACTCACTCGACTTGATCTGATGTGACTCGTATGGCCCTCACCCGAATGGCCCTCACCCGAATGGCCCTCACCCGAATGGCCCTCACCCGAATGGAGATGACATGAACGAAGACGACATCGAACTGCCCGACTTCCACATCCCCCACGCCGAGAAGATCGAATGGATGATCGAGACCAACGGGTGGGCGCTCGAACCTGTCGAGGCGAACCCTGACGCCGATCCGCCGAAGCCGGCCTACGCCTATTCGATCGGCATGCCCGGTGCCGTCGATTTTTCCGACGTGGTCGTCTTCGGATTGAAGCCGGCGGCGGCGAACGGTCTGGTCACCCTTGTCGCCGATGCCTGCCGTGGGGGCACCGAGATACCGGTCGAAGTCGAACTCGTCGGCTTCCTCGACAACGAACTGCGCTGCTACTTCGCTCCGGTCGACGTCGAGGTGCACGGCGCCTTCTTCGGAACAGCGGCTGCGTGGTACCGCGGTGAATCGTTCTCGATGGTGCAGTTGTTGTTTCCGGACCGCAACGGGTTCATGCCGTATGAGACCGGCTACGAGCAGCGGATGCGGCTCGCCCAACCGATACTCGGCACCGTGGGCTGACCAGCGCGGGTATCGTCCGCAAGGCATGTCCGACCACCTCGCGCTTCCCGCCACCGGCGCGTGGCGCCCGGGCGACGAAGCCGGCCAGCGCCAGTTCTTCACCTTCGCGACCGACCGGCGCTTCGCGCTCGACTCCGGTGCCGCACTGAGCGACGTCGTCGTGGCGTACGAGACCTGGGGTCGGCTCGATGCTGACGGGTCCAACGCCGTGCTGCTGTGCCACGCCTGGACCGGCGACAGCCACGCCAGCGGCCCGGCGGGCCGTGGCCACGACACGCCCGGGTGGTGGAATGAATCTGTGGGCCCGGGCAAGCCGATCGACACCGACAAGTACTTCGTCGTGTGCGCCAACGTGCTGGGTGGGTGCCAAGGCTCGACGGGCCCGGCGTCGCCGCACCCGGACGATGGCAAGCCCTACGGCTCCCGCTTCCCCGTTGTCACCATTCGCGACATGGTTCGCGCCCAATCCCGCCTGATGGATCACCTCGGCATCAGCCGCTGGATGTCGGTCATCGGCGGTTCCATGGGTGGTATGCAAGCCCTCGAGTGGGCAGTGATGTATCCCCATCGGGTTCGCTCGCTCGTGGCCATCGCCACCTGCATGCAGGCAACCGCTCAACAGATCGCGTGGGGTGCGATTGGTCGCCGAACAATCGGCCTGGACCCGAAGTGGCGCGGCGGCGACTACTACGACGCCGAAGACGGTGACGGGCCATCCGAGGGTCTCGCAATTGCACGCATGGTCGCTCAGGTCACCTTTCGCAGCGACAACATCTTCACCGATCGATTCGGCCGCGAATTGGCTGACAAGACAACCGTTGGCGACACGCTCGGCATGTGGCAGCAGTTCGAAGTCGAGCGCTACCTCGAGCACCACGGCAACAAGATCGCCACCCGCTTCGATGCCAACAGCTACCTCGGCATCGGCAAGGCAATGGATCTGCATGACGTCGCCCGTGGTCGCGGCTCGTTGGAGCGGGCGATGGAACGTGTCACGGCGCCGACTCTGGCTGTCGGGATCTGGAGCGACATGCTGTACCCGGCCTACCAGCAACGCCAGATCGCTGAGATCCTGGAGCCACGCGGCGTACCCGTCGACTACGTCGAGATCGACTCCCCCCACGGGCACGACGCCTTCTTGATCAACAGCGACCAACTCGCTGAGCCGATCGAGCAGATCCTGGCGTCTGTCTCGAAGTCGACGCTCTGAGCGCTGACAGCCCGGATCCGTGCCCGAAGGACTCGAAGCCGAGATCTGGCGCCGCTCGATCGAGGTCCTCGTCGGCCGAACCGTCACCGACATCTGGTTCGATGCTCGAGTCTGCGACCACGGAATCCCTGCCCTGATCGGGCAGACCGTCGAGGCGGTGACCCGCCGCGGCAAGGTCGTCCAGGTCGTCGTGGGTGGCGAAACACTCGGTCTCCACTTCGGGATGACCGGTCGTGTGATCGTCGACGGCGATGCGCCGATCGAAGCGCTCGAATACTCCTCGACTCGTGACCGCCCCGAGTGGGACACGTTGCGCCTCTATGCCGAGCCAGCGGTTGGTGGTGCCGCCATCCCGGCGTTGCGTGTCAACGACCTGCGCCGGCTCGGCCGGGTCTCACTGGATGCCGACCCGAGCGCGCTCGGCGTGGACATCTTCGACGTGTCCGAACAGACGTTGAGCGCGGCTCTGGTCGGCCGGCGTGCGGCCATCAAGTCGCTGTTGCTGGATCAGTCGGTCATCGCAGGTCTGGGCAACCTGTGTGCCGACGAAGTGTTGTGGTGGGCAGGCATCGCGCCCACACGCCCGGTCGACGGCCTGCGGTCATCTGAAGTCGGCGAACTCGCGTCCGTGATCAGGCGACGCCTGCCGATCATGCTTCGTCGTGGCGGCTCCACGACTGGCGTGCTGAATCCCGACCTCCGCCGCACCGCTGGACCGTGTCCTCGAGACGGATCCGCGCTGGAGCGATCCACCGTTGGTGGCAGAACGGCCGTGTGGTGCCCAGATCATCAGCAGTGAGACACGGTTTCGGACACGCGAGATGGCACACTCACGGTTGGTGAACGTGGAGGGGCTGACCGATCTCAGTGCTGTGATGGCGACTGCGAGTGTTGGATCATCGACGCGCACCGTGTACGGCATCGTGATCGCGCTCGGGTTGATCGGGTTGGGCTTCGTTGTCCTGGCCATGTGGTTGATCAGGCAGACACGGCCGGAACGGCAGCTCCTCGCTCCGCTCGAGCGGATGGACGATCGGTCGTGGCGGGACCAGGAACCCACAGCAATGCGACGCGACCTGGACTCGCTGCGGCCAACCGGCGCACGGCCGGTGATCCGTGAGCAGGTAACAGCCGAGCCTGTGAGCGAAATCGGCACTCCCGAAGACACCCTCGTCGACGACGCAACGCCCGAGACAGACAAACCGGACGGCGCTGACGGTGCTGACGGCGTTGACGACGACACCGGCGATCTCGAAATCGACGACTTCGGCATCAGCTCGACAGTCGTTCCGACCGCAGACTGACGTCGGCCATGCCGGTCGCTCGGTGCGGCCGGGCTGAACTGGGCTGGGCTGCGGCGAGCGAGGCGGATACGATGTTGGCGTGGCAACTCTTGACCTCGACGCAATGCTCAAGCGATTCCGTGAACGTGCCAAGGCGGTCAAACAGCGGCCGCTCCCACCGGTCGGCGGGGACGAACGCGCAATGTTCATCGAGCAGCAGCAGGCCGATTTCCAGGACTACGCCATCATCGGTGACGCAAACGCGTCACTCGAAGACGGCATCTTGACGCTCACGATCGATCTACGATCACCCGAGGAGCGATCCGCCACGACCGAGTGACGCACGAGGGGTTCTCGAACCCGAGATCTCGTGTCCGGTCCGCGGATCGGAGTGCTAGATTCAAAGATCGCAATACGGTTCCACATGCGGATGTGGCTCAGTTGGTAGAGCGCAACCTTGCCAAGGTTGAGGTCGCCGGTTCGATCCCGGTCATCCGCTCCAGAAGCTCCCGGTCCACGCCGGGAGCTTCTTTGTTTTTCACGCTGCTGTGTCTTGGCAAGCAGCACGAACCGTCATGTGTCTTGCATCGTCGCGTAAGATCGGACGTCCGCTCGAAAGGAATACCTGAATGACCTCGAACTCCGTGATGAAGCACCGCAACGTGGGCGTGCTGTCGATCGAATCCGTCGAAGCACCTGAGATCGTCACCTCGGCGTGGATCGACGAGCAGCTCGCCGTCACCTACGAGCGGACCGGCATGAAGCCGGGCACGCTGTCTGACTTGGCAGGCATCGAGTCCCGTCGCTGGTGGCCTGCGGACGTCACTTTCGACAAGGCCGCTGCGTTGGCCGGCCGCAAGGCGCTCGACGCGTCTGGCATCGACCCGCAGAAGGTCGGCATGCTCATCTCCACATCGGTGTGCAAGCACCATCTCGAGCCTTCGATTGCCTGCTCCGTGCACCACCAGCTCGGCCTCGCAGCGAGCTGCCTGAACTTCGACGTCGGCAACGCCTGCCTGGCGTTCGTGAACGGCATGCAGATCGCCGCCGCAGCCATCGATTCCGGGGCAATCGACTACGCGCTCGTCGTCGACGGTGAGGGCAGTCGGTACACGCAGGAGAAGACGATCGAGCGGTTGCAGCAGCCGTCGACCGAGGCATCGGACATCTTCGCCGAATTCGCCTCGCTGACACTGGGTTCGGGTTCGGCGGCAGCGCTCCTCTGCCGCATGGACAAGCATCCCGACGCGCACCGCCTCATCGGTGGTGTCGCCCGTGCGGGCACCGAGCATCACGAGCTGTGCATCGGCGACCTCGAAGCGATGTACACCGACACCCATGCGCTTCTCATCGCAGGTCTCGACCTCGCAGAGGCGGCCTGGAAGAACTCCGGTGAGCACTTCGACTGGGAAGCCGGGATGGACTGGTACATCGTCCACCAGGTCAGTTCGGTCCACACCCGTTTGCTCTGTGAGCGCCTCGGCATCGAGCACGGCCGCGCGCCCCAGACTTTCCCGACCAACGGCAATGTCGGGCCTGCTGCGATCCCGATGACGTTGGCCAGCGTCGCGGACAAGATCGCTCCGGGGCAGCGCGTCCTGCTCATGGGTATCGGCTCCGGGTTGAACACCAGCTACACCGAAATCGTCTGGTGAGCTCGGCCGCGGGGCGGTCGTGGGTGCCCGACGCTCCGGGTGCCGACGATCTGGCTTCGTGGAAGCTCGATCCTGCCTGGTCCCGAACGCTCGACGTGTCGAGCCACGACGGCAGCACGTACCGGTGGCACGTCCTCGACACCGGTCCGGCCATTGCCGCAGCCGGTCAGCGACCCGTTGCGACGATGGTGTGCGTCCATGGCAATCCGACTTGGGCGTATTCCTGGGCCACGTTTTTGCGGACCTTCGGTGACCGCGTTCGAGTCATCGCCGTCGACCAACTCGGCATGGGTTTCAGTGAACGCACCGACCTGCGGCGCTACGCGACCCGCGTGGCCGACCTCGGGGACGCGATCGGCGCACTCGACATCGACTCGGGTCTTCCGCTGCTCCTCGCTGCCCACGACTGGGGCGGAGCTGTTGCGATGGGTTGGGCCGTCGACCACGCAGACGAACTCGCCGGAATGATCCTGTGCAACACCGGTATCGCAGTTCCCGCCGGCCGCCGATCGCCGGCGATCATCCGGCTCGCCGCCAGCGCCCCGCTACGCGACTTCGTGTGCCGCCGCACCCCGACCTTCGTCGAAGGTACGACGCGCCTGTCAGGCCGCAAGATCGACGCCACCGATCGCGCTGCCTTCCGTGCGCCGTACCCGACTGCTGCACATCGTGCCGCAGTTGGTGACTTCGTGGGCGACATCCCGCTGCAGCCAGGAGGTGGCCACCCATCCGAAGCCGCACTCGACGACGTCGCCGCCCGGCTCGGCGACGTGCGCTGCCCGGTGCTGCTCGCATGGGGCGCTGCTGACCCGGTGTTCAACGACGACTTCGCCGCTGACCTCGCCGACCGCCTGCCCAACACCCGCATCCAGCGCTACCCGCGGGCCAACCACCTCGTCATGGCCGAAGCCGATGTGGCCGCAACGGTCGACCTCTGGCTCGCCGACGTGCTCGCTCATCGTGGTCCAGGTGCTGCCGCCGACGTGCCCAGTCGCGCTGTCGGGCCGAGCAACGGTTCAGCTCGCAGAGCACTGTGGAGCGGTCTCCGCGCCCGGCGAAACGACCCGGCCGCCGCCTTTGTCGACATGGCGGCCGGCAGTGAGATCACCTGGATCGACTTGGCCGAACGAGTCGACCGTATCGCCGTCGAACTCGCTGCCCGCGGCGTGCGCCCGGGTGACCGTGTCGCGATGATCACGCCACCGGGCGTGGAACTCGCTGCTGCGATCTACGGGGTCTGGCGAGCGGGCGGCGTCACGGTCGTCGCTGATCGAGGTCTCGGCCTCGTCGGTCTGCGTCGCGCCATCCGGAGCACCCGCCCGAGCTGGGTGATCGGCCCCAAGCAGGCTTTGGCGGCCTCACGCAGTCTGCGGTGGGCGCCAGGGGCGACGGCGATCGACATCGCCGACCTGATGGCCGTCGGTGCAGGTGCACTCCCTCCGACACCGCGAGCGGACGCCGACGCCGCGATTCTCTTCACGTCAGGGGCAACCGGCCCGGCCAAGGGTGTGCGTTATCGGCATGCGCAACTCGAAGCGCAGCGAGACGCACTCGCGGCGACGTACGACATCACGCCCGACGATCGGCTCCTTGCTGCGTTCGCGCCGTTCGCCCTCTACGGGCCGGCTCTCGGCATTGCCACGGTCCTACCGGACTGCGATGTCACCACGCCCGGCAGCCTCACCGCAGCAGCCTTCTCCTCCGCCTGCAAGCGGCTCGACGCCACCCTCGCGTTCGCATCGCCCGCCGCCCTCACCAACGTGCTCGCCACGGCCGCTGACACTCGGCCAGACGCTGCGCTGCAGCGGCTCCGGGTGGTGATGTCGGCCGGTGCTCCGGTACCTGCCGAGACACTGGCAGCATTCAGCGAACTCGCTCACAACGCCGAGATGCACACGCCATATGGCATGACCGAGGTGCTGCCGGTGGCAGACATCGACCTCGCGGCCATCGAGTCGGCGGAGGTCGACGAGCCCGCCGGGGGAGTGTGCGTCGGCCATCCGGTCGAGGGTGCCACCGTGACGATCCTTCCACTCGGTTTCGATGCGGCCGATCCGCCCGCCCCGGTCGGAGTGGGCGTCACCGGCGAGATACTCATCGACGCTCCGTGGGTGTCCGACGGCTACGTCGGCTTGTGGGCGGTCGAGCGCACCGCCCGTCCTGGCCGTGGCGACGGCAGGCGTTGGCATCGGTCCGGCGACGTGGGCCATCTCGATGCTGCTGGCCGTCTGTGGGTCGAAGGTCGAGCGGTCCACACCGTCGACACCTCGAACGGCATCGTCACCTCGGTGCCGGTCGAACGTCTCATCGAGCGCAAGCTCGACCTTGCTCGTGTCGCTGTGGTCGGTATCGGCCCGGCGGGGGTTCAGCAGCTCGTCGTCGTCGTCGAAGACGCCAGCGGCACCGACGGCCTTGCATCAGCAGCCCTCACCGAGCGCGTCCGCTCGGTGGTCACCGATCCCGTTGCTGCCGTTTTGTCGCTCCGAGCGTTACCGGTCGACATCCGGCACAACGCCAAGATCGATCGTCGTCTCGTCGCTGAGTGGGCACATGACGTCCTCGCCGGGCAGCGCGCAACCGCTCCGGGCAGTTCACGCCTGCCGTGGCGGCGTTGAGCGAACGCTCGGCCATGCGCATTCTCGTCACGGGAGCATCGAGCCTGATCGGCACTGGTTTCGCCCGGGCGCTCGCGTCACGCGGCGATCAGGTGGTGTGCTTCCAACGGCGCACCGTCGATGCGCTCGTCGGCCTCAGTGGGGTTGAACAACGCCTCGGAGACGTTCGGGATGCGGTGGCACTGGCAGGGGCAGCGACCGGTTGCGATGCGATCATCCACCTTGCTGCACGCGTCGGCGTCGTCGGCTCCGAGGACGACTTTCGCAGCGTGAACGTCGGCGGTACGCGCAATGCGCTGGCTGCAGCCCGCGAGCACGGCATCTCGCGCTTCGTCCACGTGTCGTCGCCGTCAGTCGCGCATGGCGGTGAAGCGATCATCGGCGCCGACGCCGACGAACCCACTCTGGGCCGTCGCCGTGCGTGGTACGCCGAAACCAAGGCGTTGGCCGAGATCGAGGCGCTCGGTGCAGCGTCGGACGAACTGGGCGTGGTGGCGATCCGTCCGCACCTGGTGTGGGGTCCCGGCGACACACAGTTGGTCGGCCGCATCGTCGACCGAGCCAAGCACGGCAGGCTCGCCCTCGTCGGTGGCGGCCGAGCGCTCGTCGACACGACCTACATCGACAACGCAGTCGATGCGCTGGGCGCCGCAGTCGATCGTGTCGGGCCGGGAGCAGCGTGCTCGGGCGAGGCGTACGTGATCGCCAACGGCGAACCCCGCCCCATTCGCGATCTGGTAGCCGGCATCTGCGCTGCCGCCGCCGTCCCGTTCGAGCCACGCGACGTATCACTGCCTGCTGCTCGGACCCTCGGCTCGGTGCTGGAGCGGGTGTGGCCGCACCTTCCCGAACGTCTCCGCGACGGAGAGGACGAGCCACCCCTGACCCGGTTCGTCGCCGAGCAGTTGGGCACGGCTCACTGGTTCGATCCCCGCCCGGCAGCGACCGACCTGGGCTGGACTCCGAAGGTGTCGATCGACGACGGTCTCGGTCGATTGGCTGAATGGTTCGCCGAGCACGACGACTGATCGGCATCACTGGGCCGCTATCGTGCAGATACCTGGCGACGTGGCCGAGTGGCTTAGGCAACGGACTGCAAATCCGTGTACATGGGTTCGATTCCCATCGTCGCCTCCAGAAGATGTCGTACGACATCCAAGAATCCCGGACTCTCCACGAGGGTCCGGGATTCTTGCTTTTGAGGCGCACTGCTCGAGATCGTCCGGTCGTGCTCCCTCATGTTTCAACTCGACCGTGAACGCACCGAGGCCTTCCTTGGTGGCTATCGCTCGATCTCATCGCTGTCGCCAGATGAACTCTTCGACGGTGCTCGCGCCTGGGGCTGCTTCGCCGACCACCATGTCTGGGCCACCGAGGAGCGTTACCTGCACGGAAACCGTTCTGCGGAACGATTCATCCCGCAGCAACCCTTCCGACCCTTTGCCAGAGCGTGGCACGAGTTGGGATGCACGTAGTGACGAATCATCGGTCTCGAGCATTCGGAGTAAGCGAAGTGCCGCTGGCTTGGACGCGGTTGCGTAGCTTGCAGAGGTGACCACACCGGAGGCGTCGAAGCATCGCACTGCTTTGACCGCCGGGATCTTCGTCGTCGCCTACGGCACCAACGTCTCGACGCCATTCCTCGTCGAGTACCGGCGCCGCCTCGACCTCACCGAATCAGCGACTGTCGCGATCTTCGTCGTCTACGTCGTCGGCATCCTCGCATCCCTGCTGCTCGCCGGTTCGTTGTCGGATCGGTTCGGCCGTCGGCCGGTCGTGTTGCCGATGACCGCTTTATCCGGCGTCGCCTCGCTGGTGATGATCGCAGGTCGCAACGAATTTGTGTGGCTGCTGTTCGGTCGCTTCCTGCTCGGCGTCGTCAGCGGCGCTGTCCTCGGTGTCGGGACAGCTTGGTTGCTCGAGCTGTACGGCCCCGGCGAGGAGCAGCGCGCTGCGGTGCGGACCACGCTCGTCACGTTCGCGGGCTTCGGTATCGGCCCGGTGATCTCGGCGTTGGCGTTCTGGCTGCTCCCCGGTCCGCTCGTGTTGGCATTCATCGTGCATGCGGCGGCGGCGGCGTTCGTGACCAGCCTGATGCTGCGGATTCCCGAGACGCACCCCGGCGACGCCGCCCGGCGAATTCGCATCTCGCTCGGCGTGCCACCAGCAGCCCGGCGAGCCTTCATCGTGGTGATCGTGCCGGCAGCCATCTGGGTCTTCGGGTTCCCTTCGGCGGGATTCGCGCTCTTCCCCGTCCTCGTCAGCGACTCGATCAGTGTGAGTGACGTTGCCGTCGCCGCTGCGGCGGGCGCACTGACCGCTTGGTCCGGGGTCATGTCGCGCCCGCTCGTGGTCCGCATCGGTGCGCGAGCCGCGTTGCCGGTCGGCATGGCGATCGGAACGGCCGGATACGTCGCGGGCACGATTGCCTTCGCTGGCGACGTCTGGCCCCTCGTCCTGATCGCCGCACCACTCCTCGGGGCAGCATCGGGCACGATCACGGTGTCGTGCTTGTCGCTCATCGGCGTCATGGCCGACGACGCTCGACGAGGTTCGCTGACCTCGAGCTTCTACCTCCTTGCCTACCCCGGTATGGCCATGCCGCTCCTCATCACGACGCTGGCCGAACTGAGCTCGACATCGGGAGTGCTCGTCGGGGTCTCGGTCGTCGCAGCCTGCTGCAGCCTCGCCGTCCTCGCCGCCTCACGCAGCGATGTCATCGGCGCGTGATGTTGCTTGGAACGGCGATGTGCTCCTCGATCTTGACGACGACCGGATAGGCGAGGTTGTTGTCGATCACCATGTCCGCTGAGGAGTTCGCTTCGCAGCACCAGATCCCAGCGACCGTGTCGATCACCAGGTCAGCAGTCGGCCATTGCTTCGAGCGCGTTGCAGATGAGGGAGTCGGCGCCTGGACCGAGTTCACCGAGTCGACGAACCAGCATCGATCTCGGGACGACGTCGAGATTGTCGAATGACGCCACGCAATCGCGACTCAGCCCCTCTTCGCTCCCAAGCGGAATGCAAGTTGGGATCCGACGTACCGTCGAGGTGACTGGGGCAACGGTGACGGCATTGAGAACCGGGATCGCCCGATCGCGCGTGACGATGAGAGCAGGCCGGGCCTTACCCGAGCGGGTGTCGCTCAAGAGCCACAGATCACCCTGCTTCATCGTCCCCCTCCTGAAGTGCTGAGGCCATCCATGACTACCGGGCTCACTCCGGTGCGGACTCGTACTCTGGCCACGATTCGCTGTCGAGGAGAGCGAGAGCCCCGACGCGAGCAGCGGTGATCTCTTCCTTGGTTTGGGGCATGGCCTGGTAGCCCGAAACGATCTCGTCGCCGATCTGCGCTCGGTGGAGCGCATCTTTCATTCGCTTGATCGAGAGTCGGATCGCGTCGGCTCTGCTGCTTGCCAGGCCAGCGCTCACGACCTCATCGAGCGTGGCGATCTCGCCCTCGTCGAGCCGTGTCGGGATTGGTGTTCTCGACGTCACGATGTCAGTGTATACCAATCGTAGACCACCCCTCGCGTCGAGGATCAGGCAAATGCTTCGTGGGCGGCGGGGATGACGGCTTCGAAATAGGCGTCGAGTGCGTCGTCGTCGACGGGAAGACGGAGTGCCACGTTGACGAGGTCGGCGCCGGCGTCACGGAAGGCAGCGATCTGCTCCAACGCGTCATCGGGCGTGCCGGTCAGCGCACCGGTGGTCACCCGCTCAGCCATCTCCGGGCCCCACTGGTCGATGATGCGCTGCAACTCGCCGTCAGCTGCATCTCGTGTCGCTCCCATGTGGAAGGCGAGGTTGACCGACCGCTCCAACGTGACCGGGTCTCGGCCGATCGCTGCGCAGGCCTCGTCGAGTTGCCGATTGAGACGGCCGAACTCCTCGGGCCCGACGTAGGGGACGTTCCAACCGGAGCAGTAGCGCGCAGCGATCGCTGGTGTCCGCTTCGGGCCACGGCCGCCGGCCCACAGCGGCATCGAACCGTTCAGTGGGCCTGGCACGCACGTGACCTCGTCGACGGAGAAATGGTCGCCCTCGTACGTCGTGGTGGCGCCCATCGTGGTGTCGCCGTCGCACATGCCAGTGATGATCTCCAAGCCGTCGGTCAGCATGTCGAAGCGAGTGCCGAGCGACGGGAAGTCGTAGCCGTGTGCCTTGAACTCTGGCTCATGCCAGCCGGCACCGAAACCTGGTTCGAACCGTCCGCCGGACACATGATCGATCGCCACACACGCCTTGGCCAGCAGCGCCGGGTTGCGGAACGGCACGCAGAACATCAGGCAACCGAGCCGAGCCTGGCTCGTGACCGCAGCCAATGCTCCGAGCGTCGCGACCGCCTCGTAATGCGGCGTCGTCCCGCCATTCGGAGGGGCCTCGTACAGATGGTCCCACACCGAGATCCAGTCGACGATTCCGTCCATGCGCTGCACGCGCTGGATCAGGTCAGGCATCATCGTGTTCTGTTGGCCGACGTGGATGCCGAGTTGCAGTCCTGGCCGGCCGCGGCGAGGTGGCAACGACGTCATGACGCGCCCGCTGCGTCGAAACCGTGCAGATCGACACCGTGCAGATCGACACCGTGCAGATCGACACCGTGCAGATCGACACCGTGCAGATCGACACCGTGCAGATCGACACCGTGCAG
>Ga0115031_1002048_pt1 | contig 14913 bp, 20 predicted proteins | sample Maine_Asex4_meta_FD_87301 | JGI IMG/M metagenome (GOLD analysis project Ga0115031, IMG submission 87301) | Marine algal microbial communities from Maine, USA - Maine_Asex4_metaG | ecosystem: Host-associated > Algae > Red algae > Unclassified | place: Maine, USA | collected 2015-01-05
CCGTCCGATCACAAGCGATCGTAATGAGTGCCGGCAGACAGATAAGACAGGCAAGCAAACAAACAACAAAAATAAACAAAGCGGAAGTAACCCCCCAAAGGGCTTGCCACAAGCCGAGTCACACAAATCCGTGGATTCAGCCAGTCAAGGGGGCTACTCGTGGCCAGTTGCCAATTGGGAGCAGAGACATGCTACATGAAGACTTTTCATGGACTGCGTGAACAGGTCTACGGCAACAACAATTGCCACCCAACGGGGCCTGGAAGAGGTCGCGGCGGTGGCTTTTCCGCAGCCGGCGCGCAAAGGACCTCGTCACTTTCCCATGCTGCGCTGTCGTGGTCACAGCGCCCCACACTCTTCTTCGTGGTGACCCTGCATCCAGTACAAGCAGAAATGGTGCTACCTGAGGGTGCCATGGCCGCGCCCATTGCTGCTTCCCAACAGCTCAATGTTGGCGGCATGGGTAATAGCGACGACGAAGGGGATGAGGTGGAGGACTTTGGGCCGGGCGCCGTCGACCCTGGGCGATTGCATGTGGAGGGCGCTCCAGCGGTTGGGCAACTTGCCTTTGAGGTGCACTGTGCGGAGCAAGCGGCTTGACGTGCGTCGACAAACAACGCCGCGTCCTATGCCATGACGGAGATGTCTTGGTCAGCAAATGACCGTGCCGCAGCCTGCTTCTTGAGCTTCCTCGCGGTTGCTAATGGGCAAGAAGAAGGGCCTGGCGCCGAGCCGCTAGAGCAGTAGGCAATGCGCCTCGCTACAACCCTGGACGCCACCCTTCCCTACCGGTTGTGCCGCTTCTTTGCGATGCTGCGGGCGAGCAGGAGAAATACAGGCAATGACAATTTGAATTCCAATTAGCTCGAGTCCGACGGAACCAGTGTTAAAGTTGTCAAGCATTGCGGTGAACGTGGTCACTGGGGCGCAACGTGGAGTTCACAGGTGATCGTACCTGCGCGCCGTCTTCTGTTGCGGCGGCGCGTCGGCGGTTGCTGACGCCATCAAGCGGCGCGGTAACAGCCGCCTCGTCGGGCGGCGGTCGGACCCACCCGCCCGCCCGTGCGCCGTGTCGGCCGCCCTGCCCGCCGTGCACAGTTGCGCTGCGCGGCAAAGTGACAGCCTCGCCCGTGGGCGCTGCGCGACGCTGGCGGGCCGCCGCCGCTGCGGTGGCGAAGGCGGCACTTCTTTTCCCGCCAGACGCCCCCCCCACCACGGCAACGTGGCTGTACGTGCCCCCGTGCGCGCTCGCGGCCTTAGAGCCGGCCGGCGTGCCCGGTTTCAATGCGCCACCGCCCTGAAGGCCAGGGTATTACACGCACGTGCCTGGAATTGCTTTCACACGAATGCTGTGAGCAAACGATGTGAGAATGTGGGGGGTGGCGGGGGGGGGCGCCCTTGAGGGGGGGGGAGGGCGGGTGCTTAATTGGACCGTGGTTCAATTATGGACCGGAATCCATCGCGAAATTTAGTCAGCTGCCTGTGATGGCCATGGATTGGCGGCCGCCACATCATTGACAAGGATGGGCTCCATGATATTGGGGCCCCGGCGCTTTGCGCGCGCTCCTTGGCGGCCGCCGATTAACGGTCTTGCGGCGCCCTTGGGCGCCACGTCGGTGGGTGCATGACGTCCCGACAGCGAGCATGACCGGGCCACGCGGGCGGATTTCTATGTCTTGCACTGCGTTGCTGCCGGGTAGTCCTGCTACTGGGCTCTTCGTGCCCGACGAAAGCGGTGTCGCGGCGGTCTTGGTAGCGGGCTCGGTTGCTTGCCGGTAACGCCCTCGTTTGCCTCGGCTGTGGGATCCCTACGCGGTACTGGCGATTTCGTGGGGGGGGGGTGGGACATTGTGGTGGTGACGGTGGATTGGACAAGAGACTGTTGCAGGGCTGTACTTTCGCATGGCTTTTCTGCGTGCGGGGTACGGGGAGCGCCACCTCGTTTTTTTTCGGTGCACATTCTTGTTGCTGCCTCGTTCTATTTCTCACGCTCCTGCTTCATTTTCAGTTGCCTTTTCTTTTGTATGTTGGTCTCGTGGTGCTGCTGTTCACCTGTGCTCGAAAAACTGTCATGGAGCCGAGCACCAACGCTGTGGATCCGGGCACCAACGCGGCGGAGCGGCGGCTGTACGTGCAGTTCTTTTAGCATCTTGGCATCACGGAGTAAAAGAACATGACCTTCCTTTTCTTGTTTTTGCGCAACCTGTACGACGCGGCCTCCAAGCTGGATCTCCACCTCGCGCCCTACGGCACCGCGCTCCATTGTGCCGTCAGCCGAATGGTCGTGTCGACAAACCCGCAAGAAGCGCCGACCCATCGCTGGATCCGGGTGGTCGACCGGCTGGGCTTCTTCACGGATGCCAGAAGCCCCGAGCGCATCTGCAACCTCAGCCTCGCCTTCGCCTACCGCCATCTCGAAGCGGACGCGCTGGCCGAGGCCAATGCTTTGTTGCTGCGCAAGTCCCAGCCGGCTTCGAACTAGCAGGTGGCCCCTGCAGCAGGCGCTTTGCCACGTGACTGGGCTGTTGTGTCGACAACGACCAACGACCCGGCGGCCGCTGCCCGTCGTGTGGAGCTGGGGCCTTGAAAGATGGACGGGGGTGGTGACGATGGTGAGCAGCAAGTGACTATGGAAGGCCGCGTCATTTCCGCTAATGGACTGGCGCATGGTCGTGTCCAGTATGATTCTTGCGCCCGGGTCCTTCGGGGTCGCCGGAGACGCCCGACGATCTGGTGACTCCGGCAGTGCCGGCACCGGCGACGACGCCAATGACGCCGACTCGTCCAGCATCCACGAGGCAGCAGGTGCCGGTTCCGCGGCCGATGTGGACAACACGGAGGTTGTTGACGACGGCGACAGCTGGACCATCCCGCCGTAGGCCATGTTTGAAGAGCAGCCCACCGTACACCTCTCCGCATCCGCCGTCAAGGTGGTCGTCTCGGTTCTGCGGACGGTTATGGACTAGCCTGACGGAAAGGACGTGTTGCGCAAGCTGCTCATTGATGGACTTCTTTTCCTGGAGCGCTCCCAGCTGGAGCCTTCTCCTGCCGGTACCACTAAACCAACCGGCGCCAGGCGGGAGCGGACGCGATCTGGCGCATGTGTCGCGCCTGTTGGCCTCATTGGAAAGCCCCGCAACGTCTGGGCAGCACCAAACCCCAGGACGGTACGCTGGCGTTTTTGCTCAACCGCAAGCGCCTGGCAGCATCCTCCCGGTGGGCCATTCCCGTCAACATGACCGGCACCAACAGCGCGCTGGAGGACTTGAGCGTCAAGACATCTCGCTTTTTCAAGAAGAACGAGCTGCTCACCGTCGAGTGCGTGCAGCCCGTCAGCGGCAAGGCGCCAATGAAGTTGACGGTCGTCGTCGCCTGCCTGTTGCTGATGGTGACAAAACAGGAGGGCTTCAGGCCTATCCTGACCGACTTGGCCTTTGCCGGGCGGTCCGACGTCAATAAGAACGCGCCTTTGACAATGGCATCCCGACATGAGTTCTACACCGCCGGGCTGCGGCCGTCTTCATCTACTCGCGGCTCGGATCAGCATGCCCGCTCGACTTCTACTGGTGGTGGTCCGGCTGCCCCGGCAGCCCCATCTTTTTACGTGCCCGCGCTCCAAGCTAATCTCCCACAAGACCTCGATGTGGAGTATGCCGCGATGGAGTCCGATGTGGCAGCCGACAAAAGCAAGGAGGCGACCAGATGTCGGGAACAGCGGAAGAAAATGCTCATGGAAAAGCCGCGTCCTCGTACTGGTCGACCTCCGACCATCCGCACTGCTTCCGCGGCATCCGAATCCACAGCCCCCGCAGGCTCGGCGGCGGCGCCCGCACCTGCATCGACCATGCCAGGCTCTCACGGGGCGATGCGGTCGCCGGTGGCAACGCGGGGACGCCATCCTCCCCGAGATTTTGCTGCAGAAGAGGATCCGTCTGGTGGTCCGAATGACGGTACGACTGTCGTACGGGGCGGCGCCTCGTCCACCGAGCCTCAGAAGCCACCCAACGGCGCCAAGAAGGCGCGCGCTCCCCGACAGCGGAAGGTCTCTGCAAGCACTGGACAGCAGGCTGCCCCTGTGGTCACTCCTGCGCGTGACGGTGCTCAATGTGGTAGTGGAGTAGCACCGGCTGGGGAGTCCCACCTTCCCTAGCCCTCGTGGAAGGAGCCGGCCAAGGCGCCCTCGCGGGGCATGCTGTCTCATCTGCAGGTGCAAGTCAACCGAGTGATGTGGCTAGAGCGTGGATGCGTGACGTACCCAATGTGGTTGTTGGCGCTGGGGTTTCTTCTTCAGCATTCACTGCAGCACTGCCTACCGTATCTCTTACGTCTTCCAGCTTGCCTGATCAATCCATTGAGACAGAGGGGGGGGGGTAGGGTCGCAAAAGAACTGTCGAGGAGGTGCAGCAAAGCCATGGCGGTTAACCTGACAGACGCTCAAGCTCATCATGTTCGGCCGACCCCAGTGCGCTCTGATGGTCAACCGCGGCGACAAGGAGAGCATTTCCTGTCCCCATAGCGATTAAAGGAGTAGTATCTGTTCCTTCCAGAGACTCTCTGTGACCTACAGCCGGCACCACTCTCTATACTCAGAGCAGCTTGGTCGGCTCGCGAGCGAGACGCCACAAAAGACTTGATGTGCAACCCACTCTTGGAAGGCACCCGGCTCAAAGCCCTTTGCACCATGCCCGCCTCAAAACAATGGGCCAAGTCCAGGACCGCACAAGAGATACTCAAGCTTTGGGACATGTGGATGGTTGTAGCACAACCCAACACAAACGGAACTTGCAAACGCACAGCAAGAGCGCCAGGGTCAGCAAGGATGCGGGCAGTGAACTGGACAGGAGGGCAAACAACTTCAATCCAATCATCAACCGCATGGTGCACTCCTGCGCTCTCCCGCTCGACACCAGACGGCAGCCTGTGGTTGACCAGCCGGACAATGGGGATGGCGCCGTCAGTGTATGAAGAGATAAACCCAACGCTCCCGTGGCAAATACCCATCGCCTTCGGCCGGTTGTTGTTGATAATGACGCAAGCGTGCACGCAGTGTGGCACCGCCGCCGGGGCGACACAGTCTACGAGCGCGGCCCTCCATGACGTCTCGGACACAGCCGCGAGTACAGGTCTGAGAAGCGAGGTGTCCCGGTCGGGGTTTGCCTCAACGTCGTCCACCGCTGAAAACAGAGCCGGATGGGTACCGGACGTGAGGCGCTGTAGGCAGGCACGGTTGTGCGCCAAGACCCCCTTGTGATGAGGCATCAGGTGGAGGACTTTGTTCTTCATGCTCTCGTACTTGGAGCCGTCGACCCAGCACTCTTTCACCAACGCCTGGACTGCGTCGGAGCTTTTGCCAGCGCGCGCGTTACGGACGGCGCGGATGGAGCCCGGGTCACTATGCCAAAAGGAGCCGGGTAGGTCCAGGAAGGAGCCGCCAAACAACTGGCGCCAGCACAGGCCTGTGCAGACCATTGCGCCTTTGACAGAGCCCACATGCAGGAAGTCCCAGAAGGCAAACCATACGCAGGGGCGGGCAGAGACAGACCGCGACTGGCAGAGGAGCTCGTGCATAATTCCCAGCTTGTCTGCCCCGACGAGAGAGACCTCATCCAAAATCACGGCGCGGACTCGGCCCAACCGTGTCGTGATGGGGTGGATCCGGTCCGTGCGCACTAGGCGGGCAGCTTCAACATTCGGATCGAGCCGCACCCGGTAGTAGTCCCGCACAAACCCGAAGAACGAGTGGTACATCATGCCGTCGGCCGTCTTGGCCGCCGTACCAGTGGGGGCAAGCACCACAACATCCCCTTCTTCCGGGTAACGTTGCCGCGAGAAGACTTGGAGGCGCCGCAGAAGGGTGGACTTTCCGGAACCAGGTCCCTCAGAGATGCAAGCGCTATTCACTCGCACAAAGAGCTGCTCGCAAACTTCGTCCCACGTCCCGCCGCCAACGAGAAGGCCAATCGGCCCAATGCCGTCGGGAGAAAGCAAGGAGCCCTTGACGCGGTCGTCTCCACAGCGTGTGGAAGCACGCCGTAATCCAGCCCGACCACCAGCGCGACGGGTGCTCGGCCCGTGTCGGCCATGCTGCTGCATTCGGCCAGCAGGATCGGCCGCAGGCAGGGTAGGTTGCTGCCCGAAGTAAGCACGCGCTGTAGGCGTAACCATGTGACTGGCGGCATAAAGCAGGTCGCTTGCGTCAGAGGCTGTCCAGTACGACCGAGGCGCACTGGCGCTCGTCGAACGCGAGCTGGCCGGCCACGAAGGGGCTTCTTGCGTGACCACTGGCAGCCGCCGACGCTTGACTGGGCTGCCGCCGGTCAAGTCCAGCCCTGCGATGGGCCTTTCCGTGGCCACACGCCGCTCGGGAGATGGCACCGAAATCGTGCACGCTCCGAGCTCGCGCAATGCCGGGGGTAATGTGCTTGCCAGCGCGACGGTGCCACCGGGGGCCATGACGCGCTTGCCAAGCAAGAAGGCCCGCACTGCCTCCGGCGGGAATTCGCCACCATCCGACTCCCTGCCCCATGACACACAGGAGCTGTTTATAATATCAACTTCCGGCATACGCGGCTTGGCCAGCGGCTCCTTGATGGCACCAGCCGCCTTATTGGGGGCAGGGGCGGCACATGCAGTTGAGCGCGCGGACAGGAGCCTTGCGGGAGAACCGAGGCGGGACGAGCACAGCGACTCGCGGGCGGGAGTGGCAAGAGACGCATCGTCCTCCACCGGCCACCGGATGACGTCAAGAAAATTGCGTCCAGCGTCGCTGGCGAGCCACCGCCAGGCAAGCGCCGCAGCGGAAAACCCGTGCAAGATGCAGGCACCGAGGGCCGGGTCTCGCACCATGGCCAGCGTCGACGCCATACCAACCGCGTCGGTGCCAAAAGAGCAGGAGCAAGATTGTGTCACCACCGCGATGCGGGCGACGCTGCCGTCAAAGGAGATGGTCTCGGCCCGCTCAGCGAGTACGGCGGCAGTCGCCACCGCCTCAGTGTGCACGGGGTTTGGGAGCCAGCATAGAGCATCCCTATGGGTAGGAAAGCATCGCGTAGCTAGCACGCTTTGATGCTCAACCGCCACCAGGCGACGCGTAATGTCGACCGCGTCCGACAGATTGTGGATGACACACACAGCGAGTGACAGCACGGCGACGTACCGGCACGCATTTCCGAAAGCGACGGCAATGGCGCGCGGGCTCCGAGTCGGGTGGAACTACTCAAACCGCAGCGCCTCTCGGACGACGCTTCGGTTGTTGACCTGTCTGTGAACCATGAGAAATTCCAAAGCGCGGCAACGTGAGAGCAAAAGAGACCACGATGCCCTGCTTTGAGTGACCCAACACGACCGCGTACGATGTGAAGAGGCAGGAGCACATAAGTCCAAGGACGCCACAGAGGGAAGACAGTACCGTGCATCCACACAGAAGCATATCGGCACTGCCAAGAAAACAAGACCCGCAGCTCCCGCAGGCGGTTGTAGCGGGAGGACCCCGGCTCATGAAAAGAAAAGTGCGCCGTGCAGGTCTACCATGGAACAGGAGCAGTCGGGCAGGAGCTGACAGGTAGCAGCGGCGGTGTCAGCTACGGCGACGGCTCGCGGGACAACAAGCGGTTGGAAAAAGAAACGAGTAGGGGAGAGCGCGAGAAAGAGATGCTCGCGTGGGCACCCAACACGTGAGATAGACCCGTTGCAACTGCGGACACCCCGGGCGTCCGCCCTGTTCAGTCCGTTCCGCTTGTCAACTGTACTGCCGAGGCTACTTCAATCACGTGTCAACGGGGCGCGGCAGTCCTTACGCCATCGAAGATCGCAGTGCAGCAATAAATAGGGTACACGTCATCTCATTCCCTTGGCGAGTGGACTGCTGCAGATCAGGAGCCGGCCTTCCCGGAGGCCTCCACGACCCGGTCCCACCAGCCATGAAAGTGCCGACTTCGGCATACCGCCTGGGCATGGCTGGCTGACCCGTGGTACTGATAGAGACGGCAGCGCTTCGCGACGAGCAGGTTGCAGCTCTATGTCCGTGAAAATGTGGTTCGGAGCAATACCAGCTGGCAGTTGGCTGCCCGCGTGCACCCCGTTGTCCATCTGCCTCTTCTCGTCAGTGCACTCACCTCAACCACTTCACTACACACTTGGTGCGTGCTACATCATTCCGACGTCCTGATCAGACGGAGGTCTGATGTTCTCGAGCCTGTGGTGTGCAGACCTTATCATCAAGTTTCGTAGCCAGGCGTCGTCATTGTCACGATGGGATGCACCTCCACCTGGTTTGCCGCTATGTACTCTGAGCCTTGAGTCGGCCTTTGGTGCAGATGTATTCCAATACCAATGCATATCGCTGTGCATCGCGATGCTCATTAGAAAGACCAAGAGACTCTTTCGTTGTGTATGTGCATCTGTCATACAGGCGTCAATATGTGAGGAGGGGATGCTCGTGTGACTGTTCCACTAGTGCGGCGCACATGACCCTGCTTAGTCTCGGCTGTGTCGTAATCTCAGGGTCTTGGCTCCCGCGCGAGCACACTTTCTTTGATGCTTTTGGGACCATCGCCCTTTATGACCGCGCGCGTCTGAAGAGGGTGTGCTGCTCCCCGATGTGCACCACACGGTAGGTTGTCTTGGGGTTTGTCCCCGTGGTTGTGCATTGATATTTCCCATGCCCGCACTATCCCTTCGCGCTGTTCCTGTCGTCTATGTAGTTAGACTATGAGTTGGTGGCCTCCCACGTGCGAACTTCATGCTTCCCTGTCCCAGTACATTCTTGCGACAACTGGACCTATCGGTTTCGTACGGCGTGAAGCCCCCCAGGGATCCCGTGAGTGGACATGAATACAGACGATGGGTTGTGTGCTGCACGCTATATCTCAAAGGAAGGCACAGACCGCATGGCTCGCAGTCATAGTCCATCTGGGTGCACTGCGGCAGGTCACATAGTTTATGCCACACAGGTCATATGCACTTTTGTGGTGGCGCTGTCGGTCTTCGTGCCCACTGAACGTTGTGGCGTCGCTCTGGTTGCACTATCCCATACACATCCACTTCTGGTGCATATCAGAGACCGGTGTCATGGACCAGACAGGCTGGCACAATGATAGCAAAAAGCATAAAAAGTACCGAGAAACCGTTCATTCTTCTACTACAACGCCTTCAAAATCAGACGCCGGCGGCGTGTCACTATCAGGCAACTGTGACAACACGCTCAGCCCACTCCGCCCAATTGGGGGGAGGGCGAGCCAAACCGTGTCGCCGGGTAGTCCTGTCGGGGAATACCGGCCCCGGAAGAATTCCCCGAAGAGCACACACGCACGGCGTCGACCGGGAGGAGACGCCCCGAGCGACAAACACGAGTTGTGTGACCGGAAGTTTACATGCTCGCATCGAAGGCATCGAGGCGACACTCACGCCTCGCCCTCTTATCCCGTTCGTTCCCATCGGACCCTCCGAAAACCCTTCTCAGACACCCTCAAAGGACCCTCGGAAAGCCCTCCCCTCAGGGCCTACGGGGCCAGTCTTAGCGGAGGACGGCCGAATCTTCGAATACCGCCTTGAGAAGAGGCGGGCGAAGGGTGCTACGTGACACCCTCGCAGCGTCCCGGGGTCAGGGGCGCGGCGTAACATATGACGATAATCCAAGTCGGGTGTACACAAAATGAGATCCTCAGTAGGGGCCCGCCCGGGGGGGTTACGAATCCCAGGGAAGTATTGGGATCGCGGTTGTGGTTGGTGAGCTACGAGGTGATCACAAGTGGGTCGCCAACGGAGCAATTTGAAATATGCGGTAGTGGGACATACTTCCGGGGAATCTGGTTCCCCGAGTATGGTGGCCATGTGCCGGGCCGTCACAATTCCGCCTTCTCAGTGAGTCGCCGTCCCGGCAGCCAATAGGCAGGGGGGCGGGCCCGCACAAGTGTGGCGGGCGGGATAGAACGGCTAGCCGGCGGGCTCCCCAGTGTGGGGCCCGGGTGCTGCCCCGGTCATCACAATCGGCGGGCCGCCCCGGATCGTGGCGGCGCTTCCTCCGCGGGCAAGAGAGTACGCGCCGTCGCCGTGCGGTTGACACGGCGGCGGGGTGCCAGGGGCGCGGCCGCGTGTCCGGGGCGGGCCCGCTAACCGTGCCCGGTGGGCCAACAGGGGAGGCGCCCAGTATAGCGCCCCCGCCCACCTCCCTGGGGGGCTGTCTTGCAGGCCCCCCCCTGTGGAGAATCGTCCGGGGGGAGCGGCCTGCGAAGCGTGGCTGCGGGGGCCCGTAGGGGGCCCCTACCCGCCCCCAGGGGCTCATGAAATGGGAAGTAGGCGAGGGACGGACGGGGCGGCCGTCCACTACCGGCCGCCACCGTTCCCTCCGTCGCTACTCCAGTTGAGAGCCCCCCCTCGTCCCTCTGTTCTCATTGTGTCCTTCTCCCCCTCCTCCTCGCCATCCTCCTCGCCGCCCCCCTACTAGGGCGCGGCGGCTATGAATTTCTCGCGGGCGACGACAGTGGCGCCGACTGAGGAGATGGCTTCCCCACGTGCGGGGCGCGCCGTGCCGGCGTCTAGTGGGACGCCGGCGTCGGCCACGGCCATTTCGGGCAGGCCTGCTGCGGGGACCCCGCGGGTTGGCGGGGCGCAAGGCAGTACGGGCGCCCCTAAGGCCAAGAACTCGACGGCGGCCACCCTGCGGGCTGCCGAGGCGGCGGCGTCTGCGCCTGCTACGCCGGCCGGCGCCACTCACTCAAGTGGCGCGGCCTCAGCGGCGGCGCGGAGGAAGGCGGCCCTTCGGTCGCGCCTGTCCAACGGCGCGCCCATGAGTCGGGAGTCCTCGGCGGCGGGGAGTCAAGCGACTCAACCGCCACCGCCCCCCCTGCCGGTTCACGTCAGCGGCGGATTCGGCGTCGGCCTCTCGCGCGTCGAGCTCGGTGACGCGTTCGGCTGACGAGGACGCGGCCGTGCCCCGTACGGCGGCGGCGCGCGTGCCGCTGCCGCCCAGCTGGCCGGGAACTCCCCCGGCGGCGGCCATCCTCGCTACCCAGTGGGTGCTGGAGGTGGCGGGGTTGTGATATGCCTCCTTCCGTACTATGGGATACCTCTGGTTTCTGCCCGCCGCCGTGGTGGGCCGCCTGGTGGGTCTCCGCCTCGCCGACGTTGCGGAGGGGGCGGGCCCGGACGCGCATGCGTACCTCAGCGAGTTGCTGGACCTCCACCAGTCGTTGGAATGGGAGGCTGCCGGGCCCTACCTCGCCAGCCGAGTTGGCTGGGAGGAGGGCGAGGCGCCTCGGGCGTTCGTCCACTGCGACAAACGCCTGGTTGCCGGGCGCATAGGCCTCCGTGAGGGCCTGGGTGACCTTGCCTAACCCTATGCTGCGGGGGTACTGGCGACGTCGCCCCCGCCCGGATCGGGTTGGGGTGTCCCGGGGGTATGTTCCCCCCATCAGCGTAAGCGCACCCGGGGTACTGCCAAGCGCCCCCCTGCTCGTGGGGGCGCTGTCCGGCGGACCAACCGGGCGGGGGCGTCACCCGTGGGGCGGTCGGGCCGTCCGACATTTGCCACGCCGGGGGTCCCGTGCAACCCCGGCCCTGGGGGCGGGGCAGAGCCTCAGCTGGGGGTCAGTCACCCCGCGGTGCGCACACGCCCTGGCGTCCACCTACCCAAGTGTGGCGGGGGCGCTTAGGGCGGCCCATGGGGAGGCGATAGTGGCCTGTCCGGTGGACACCCCGGCGTGGGTTATTCGGAGGGCGGGGGCCGTACTGCGGGACTCCTCGTCCCCCCGTACTGCCACGGCGGAGCAGTTCCTGGTGCACATCACCCCAGAGGCCATCGGGTACCAGATGGCTTCCCGCTTGAAGGGGTACGGACAGCGGGTGGCGTCTGGGTCCGCAGTGCCTTCGGCGGGCGGGAGCTCCAGTCGAGCCCCGTACCCCGGGGAGCCGGCTGACTCGGCCGCGCCCTACCATGGGAGCGGCTACCCCACATCCGCTGGGGGGTATGCCGCCGCGGGGGCGCCGTCGAGTAGGGCGCCGCGCTCGTCGTGGGGGCCGGGCCCCTCGGACCGGGGGTCGGCCCAGGAGTACCCGGTGGATCCCCCGGGCTACGACCACTACGGGGGGTACGCCCGCGACGACCACCCGCACTCGCCGGGTAGGGAGTAGTCACCTTTGTCCGGGTAGGGTACCGGGGCGTTGAGTTATGGGTAGCCCCGCCCCCAAACATGCTTGTCCCTAGTTGGGTTCGATCTATTGTCGGGGGTGTGTGTGAGGGGTACCCTGTACTGGGGTTTTTTAGTTGTATTACACCCTTCTCCTCATCGTGAGCCGGTGCCGCGCACAGTTCTGTCGGGCCTTCTCAGACGGGAGGTCCTCCACATAATGCCAGGAGTCTTCCCGGGGTCCATACCCGAACCATCTGGCCTTGAGCATGTGTCGCTCCTGGTCGTCGTACCCCTGCCCGACAAAGAGGTCGAGGACAGCCTCAATCGGTTAAATTGCAGATGAGGGGAGGGAGGGGACCCGCCACGCGGCCAGTGCCCGTACCCACGTCGGGTCACCCTCGGGTGGTTCAGGGGCCCGGGTGGCGTGGTTCCCATTGATTGTACGGATCCCATCGTCATTTTCGATGGTGAGCCGACGCCCATCGGTCTTCAAGATCTGGTAGGGTCCCAGTGTCTTGAAGACGAGCTTACCCCCCTGGTTCTCATGGGACTTCACGAATACCCAGTCTCCAACTTGGAGGGCTTCGCGGCGAGTCTGCACGCGCTTTTCGAAGGCTCGTTTGTACCGGGCCTGTGCCTTTTCCATGGTATCCCGTACTAGGGGGATCAGGGAGTCGAGGCGCTTGAGGAAATTCTCCTCGGCTCGCCCGGGGGTTACTATCTCCCGGGGGTTGGGGCCCGCTTCAAGTCGCTCGATTGCCACGGGAGTAAGCCGTCGGGTACTCACGAACGTGAACGGGATTTGCCCGATGCTACAGTCGTTTTCCAATGCTGTCCACCCTCTATGGCAATCGTACGACCAGGAAGTAGCCCACATTTTTCGTGCAGAAGGCGATGATCGGGAGCCACGATCGCCGTTGATTATGCCGTAGAGGCCGGTCGACCGCGTTCGTTGCTATCTTCCCCTGGACAAGAACGGAAGCGACAAGAATGGAGAAAGACTGTACTATGCCCTTGCAAATTGTAAGCTGTAATTACCAGGCTGAAGTATCGGGCCCACATGACTACGTGGTCACTTTCGTAGTGTCGTCGTAGCTTAACTAAGGTCTTATTAAATCGTTCGACCTGCCCATTAGTTTGGGGGAGGTAAGGGGTGGCATAGTTAGTGTCAATACCCAGGGTCTTGAGCACCCCTTGCCAGAGTACAACAGCAAATTGGGGTCCGTTATCCGATAGAACTGAATCGGGGATCCCATAGCTAGCAACCCACGTGTCGAGGAAGGCGCTGAGAACATCCAGAGCCGTGATGTCTCGAAGCGGGACAGCCCGAGTGAACTTAGTACATCGGTCACATATAACAAGGATCTACTCATATCCTGCGGGGTTCCGGAACAGGGGGCCAATTAAGTCAATGGCCAGCGCTGCGAAGGGTTCCGTCGCGGGGAACAACCTCATGAACGCTTTACTCTGCGTACCCATGAGCCGCTTCTTGGCACAGGTGGGGCAAGCTTCCACATACCCAAACACGTCCATCGCCAGCAAGGGCCAGTAGTATTGGACCCGCAGGGTCTGGTATATGCGCGTCCCACCTGGATGCGCAGCCAAGGGGGAGGAGTGCTCCGCCCGTAATACGTCCTTGACTAGGGCCTGGGGGACCAGCACTTGCTGGGTCCCCTGTCGGTGTCCGCGACGGCACAACAACCCGTTCGCGTTCTCATGGAAGCGCGTGGGCGAGAGGGTGTCAAGTAACTTTTTAAACCCCTGACAGAACTCGTCTGTCGCCTGCTTCTGGGCTAGTTCGCCCAGGGGTATGCGGGCGGTCTCCCTGTTCTCGGGGAGTCCGGGGTCGAGTACCGCCCCCGACCTTGTCGTCACCCCGACTGTGGGGATCTCCTGGGAGATGGGTCCCGTGTCCAGCCCCTCAGTCGAAATGCGGGACAGTGCGTCGGCCACCGCGTGTTGGGGGCCGGGCTTGTACTCCACATCATAGTCGAACTCTGAAAGGAGGATGCGCCAACGATTGAGTCGATTGTTGGTGCAGGCCGTCGTGGTTAGTATCCACTTCAGTGCCTTGTGGTCACACCGGATGAGGAGCTTGGTGCCTTCGATGTACGGTCGTAGTAAAGAGACCGCCCACACCACACCTAGTCACTCAATCTCGGTGACGGTGTAGTTCTTTTCCGCCGGCAGTAGGCCCTTACTGAAGTAGCCTGCGGGCAAGTACTTGCCATCGGGTTGCTGCTGTAGTAGGCAGCACCCTAGCTGGTCGTAGTTAGCATCCACATCTATGATGTACTTCCCCTCCTTGCGCGGTATCGCAGGGATGGGCGGGTGGCATAGCTGGTCGCGTAGTTTGTCGAACGCGGCCTGTTCCTCCGGGGTAGGGGGACTCAACCGCTTCGGAAGCTTCTCGCTGTTCAAGTTGTTCAGCGGTTTCGCTGTCTTAGCGAAGTCTACCGTGAACCGACGGTAGACATTGCACGTACCCAAGAAACTCCTTAGTTGGGTTTGGGTCTGGGGGAAGACGGCCTTCTTGATGGCCTTGAGGTTCTTCTCGTTCACACTCAAGCGTCCTGGCCTCAATACATGGCCAACGTACTCCACCTCGTTAGTAAAGAGGTGGCACTTCTGTGCCTTGAGGGTGACCCCGTGCTTCCCGAGTAGGGTGAGCACTGTGTCCAAGTGGGACAGGTGCGACTCGGCATCGGCGGAGAAGATGATGAGGTCGTCCAAGTAGACGAGCACATTCTGCCACTTGACTCCGGATAGGATCATGTCAATAGCC
>Ga0115031_1002050_pt1 | contig 14896 bp, 15 predicted proteins | sample Maine_Asex4_meta_FD_87301 | JGI IMG/M metagenome (GOLD analysis project Ga0115031, IMG submission 87301) | Marine algal microbial communities from Maine, USA - Maine_Asex4_metaG | ecosystem: Host-associated > Algae > Red algae > Unclassified | place: Maine, USA | collected 2015-01-05
GACGCAGCCCTCGACACCATCGCGGCGTCGGTGACGCGCTTCGCCGATCGGGATCGGCGCTACGACCTGCGCCACCCGGAGGATCGCGGCTTTCACGTCGCCATCGCCGAGGCCAGCGGCAACGCGGCGATGGCGCGGCCCGTCGTCGGGTTGCGGGACATGCAGCGCGGCGCGCTCCACCAGCGGCTGGAAGATCACTTCTCGACGGCGCCGATGCGCGATCTCGCCATCGAGGACCATCGACGCATCGGCACCGCGCTGGCGCGGCGCGACCCCGAGGCCTGGCACGACGCGATGCACGCCCACACCGAGCGCATCCACGTGAACCTGTCCACCGGTGAACGCGGAGCGGCGCATTCCGGCGCCCGTCCCGGGAGCCTGGGCCGAGCTGTCGAGAGTGGTCGGTCGTTCGACGATCGATGACAGTCAGCGAGACGCCGACCAGCTCGTCGACACGGCAGGGCAGCTGCGCACGCAGGGGGACGGCATCGAGATCCGCACGATGGTGACCGATCTGGTGAGCATCGAGACCGCGGTGCGGGACGTCACCGATGCGGTGGGCGGTGCTCCGCTCGACGTGCTGGTCAATGCCGCCGGCATCACCACCCGCGGCGGCCTGGACGACATCACCCTCGCCGACTTCGACCGCCTGATGTCGATCAACGTGCGCGCACCGCTGTTCCTGGCCCAGGCACTCGCGCCCGGCATGCCGCGCGGTGCGACGATCGTCAACCTCACCAGCATGCTCGCCCACGGCGGCCCGCCGTTTCTGCTCGGCTACGCGGCGAGCAAGTCCGCGCTGGTGACGCTGACCAAGGGAATCGCCAACACGCTCAAGTGGCGGGGCGTGCGTGCGTTCGGCATCAACCTCGGCTGGACGCTCACCCCGGCCGAGCAGCAGGTGCAGACCGGCCGGCACGGGCTCGAACCCGGGTGCAGGATCGCCTCGCTGTCCCGGGCGACGATCATCAGCACGTCGATGCCGCACGAGATCGGGGATTCGACATCGCTCGCCTGCCGGGCGCTGGAACTGTGCGCGTCGGTGCTGACCAGTTCGCCGTCGAGTTCGGCGAGCCGTTCCTCGAAACCCGCCCGGTCGATCTTCCAGCGCTCCTCCTGAAAGGTGGGCCAGCTCATGCCGACGGTGGGACCGTCGGCGGCGAAGGCGGCGGCGATGCAGACCACCGCCGTCACCGTGTCCGCTGACTTCCAATCGCGGCCGACTTCGCGAGCGGCGCGCTCCTCAAGGCGTCCTCCGAGCATGGAATCGAACCGGTGCCGGTTCATCCCTGCCGTATCGAGCGGGTGCGGATTCCAGCTCGGGTGCGGGCGCTGATCGATCATCCGTGCCACGTACTCGGCCCCCGGGAACGCGTCCCGACACGTCGGAGGGCTACCCCGAACCGCGCCCGCTACCCATGACTCCGCACAGGGGATCAGGCCAACCGCTCCCGAAACCGGCCCATCGCCTCGAGCGCGCGCTCCAGGTCCGCCTCGTCGGCCGCATAGCTCAGCCGCAGGAAGTCGTTCGCCCCGCCGGCACCGAAATCCAGCCCCGGAGTCAACGCCACGTGCGCCTCGGTGGGCACCAGCCGCGCCCGGCCGCCGAACCCTTCGACGAAGCGTCGATTGCAGGGGTAGGAGGGATCGCCCACCAGCACCTTCTCACCGGGCTCCACCAGGGCTGCCGCCAGCAGCAGCAACGCCGCGGACGCCCCGGCGGTCACGATCACCCGCGAGGCGTCGACATCGCTGCCGAACGCCTCGCGCTGCCAGGCGGCGATCGCCCCGAGCAGCGCCGGCAGGCCGAGTGCGGGCGTGCACGGGCACCGGCCGGCCGATACCGCCCCCCGCTCCCCGACCGATCGACGGCACGCGCCGCATCGGCCGGTGAGCGGCGCCGTCGCCGGACCCGTGGGGACTCGGCGTGAGCGCCCGACCCCCGGACCCTGTCCCGATGAGCCGTCGACGTCGCCATCGGCCCGGCCTGCGCAGGCCGGTGGAAGACGTCCTGGCTGTCGTCGTGGACGGTCGCCCTTCCGGCCGTGCTGTTCGTCGACAGGACATGCACCAGGTATCGGCGAATGGCAAGCGAATGCCCTCTTGATGCCCGTTCCGCAGGCGATACTGCACATCCGCATCGCGTCGTCCCCGCTCCGGAAGATCCCGCCATGAAACTCGTCGTCGGCAACCGCAACTACTCGTCCTGGTCACTGCGCCCGTGGCTGCTGATGCGGCGCGCGGGCATGGACTTCGCGACCGTGGACGTGTCGCTGGACACCGACGACGGCGCCGCCGTCATGGCGCGCTGGAGTCCGAACGGGCGCGTGCCCGTGCTGCACGACGGGGCGCTGATCGTGCACGATTCGCTCGCCGTCTGCGAATACGTGGCCGACCTGCACCCCGGACTCGGTTTCTGGCCGGCCGACCCGGCCGAGCGGGCGCGGGCGCGCTCGATCTGCGCCGAGATGCACGCCGGTTTCCCGCACGTGCGCACCACCATGCCGATGAACTGCCGCCGCACCGTGCGCGGCTTCGTGCCCGACGCGGCGACGCGCCGCGAACTCGACCGGCTGGATGCGCTGCTGACCGAATCGCTCGAACGTTCCGGCGGCCCCTGGCTCGCGGGCGACTTCGGCGTGGCCGATGCGATGTACGCACCCGTCGCCTCGCGGCTGCGCACCTACGGTGCGAGCGTGGCACCCGTCGTCGAACGCTGGATCGATGCGCTGCTGGAGCTGCCCGAGATGCGCGAGTGGTACGCGCACGCTGCGTCCGAGAGCGCCGTCATCGAGCACGAAGAGGTTCCGGACGCGGCGTGAAGACGCTCGGACTGATCGGCGGCATGAGCTGGGAGAGCACCGCGATCTATTATCGCCGCCTCAACCAGATCGCCCGCGAACGGCTCGGCGGACTGCACTCCGCGAAGCTCGTGTTGCTCTCGCTGGATTTTGCCGAGATCGAGACGTTGCAGGCGGCCCAGGATTGGAGTGGTGCCGGGGCACGCATGGCCGACGCGGCCCGGGCGCTCGAACGCGCCGGTGCCGATGCGCTGCTGATCTGCACCAACACGATGCACAAGCTCGTGCCCGAGGTGCGCGAGGCGAGCTCGCTGCCGCTGCTGCACATCGCCGATGCGACCGCCGACGCGATGCGTGCCGCCAGGGTGTCCCGTCCACTGCTGCTGGCCACGCGCTACACGATGGAGCAGGACTTCTACACCGGCAGGCTCGTCGAACGCGGGTTCGAGGTACGCGTGCCGGACGAGGAAGGCCGCACCGTCGTGCACGGCGTCATTTACGACGAGTTGTGCGCGGGTCGGGTCGAACCGTCCTCGAAACGCGCCTGCCTGAAGATCGTCGAAGCGCACTGCGAGAGCGACGATATCGATTCGGTGATCTTCGGCTGCACCGAGATCGGCATGCTGCTGTCTCCGGACGACATCGGCGTGCCGGCGTTCGACACGACCGAACTGCACGCGCGGGCGGCGATGGACTTCGCGCTGCGCACGGACTGACGCGCGTCGGGCGACGTCCTTGCCGGGCAGGAGCGAAGCAACTGTATCCGGGTATATTGCAGGGTACACATCGACGTACCAAGCGACCCCATGAGTGACGAGCCCGGAAAGCGCGCGGTGGAAGCCTGGCGGGACCGCCTGACCGAGCGCGGCATGGCCCGCTTCGATTCGCCGGCCGAGAAGGTCCGCCTGCGCCGTTCGCTGCCCGAATCCTGCCGTTCGACGATCGGGCCGCCCTCGTCCGGGCCGCGATGATGGCAGCTGGCAAGGCTGGTGGCCGACCTCGCAGCGCACTCGACACGATCATCGCCTCGGTGGCTCGGAGCAACGATTGCATCGTGGTGACCGACAACGAGAAGGACGTCGCCGACGTAGAATCACGGCCTTCGCCACCAACACCCGGACACGCGCCCCGATGAGCCGTCGACGTCATTCGAGCCCGGTGCACGCCTCACCCGTCGCACCCGCCCTGCCGCAGCGGCGCTCCGCTCTCAAGGCACTGGGCGCGAGTGCCGCCGCCGGTGCCGGCATGGCGGCGGGCGTCGGCACGCTGTCAGGCCTGTCCGGCCACGTGCAGGCGCAGTCCGCCGAACCGATCCGCATCGGCTTCCAGGTGCACCGCACCGGCATCGGTGCTGCCTACGGGCGCTGGTACGACCGCACCACCACCGCGGCGGTGGCGCGCATCAACGCGGTGGGCGGCATCGGCGGCCGGCCGGTGGAGATCGTGGCCGAGGACGACGGCACCGATCCGAAGCGCGGTGCGGAGGTGATCGAGAAGTTCGAGCGCCGGCACCGGTGCGACATCGCCTTCGGCACGCTGTTCAGCCACGTGGTGATCGGCTCCGCCCCGCGCGCCGGCGAGCTCAAGCTGCCCTACTTCGTGGTCAGCGAGGGCCACCACGTCGCCAGCGGCATGCTCAACCGCTACACCCTGCAGCCGGGCATCACCGACGTGCGCAGCCAGGTGCAGGCGATGGCGCCCTGGGTGGCCGGCACGCTGGGCAAGAAGGTGACCATGCTGTACGCCGACTTCGCGTTCGGCCACGACCACCGCGACTACTTCAGCGAAGCGGTGGCAGCACAGGGGGGCGAGGTCATCGCAAAGATCGCGATCCCGCCCACCGAGACCGCGTTCACCAAGTACTTCCCCAAGATCCCGCGCGACACCGAGGTGGTCTACCACGTGATGGTGGGCCCGTCGGTGCTGACCTTCGTCAAGGAGATGGGCGAGTTCTTCGGCCCCGCAGCGCCGCCGATCTTCGGCTTCATCGACAGCCTGGAGGCGGTCGACATTGCAAGCCCGGGACTGGAGTTCCTGGAGGGCACCTACTTCTGGGAAGGCTACCCGCGCTACGCCCAGCCGGGTGCCAGCGCGTTCGACGCCGCCTACCGCGAGGCGGTCGGGGTGGACGACAACGGCGCCTCGGTGACGGATGCGAAGGATGTCTCCACCTACGCGCACATGTTCGGCTGCTGGGAGACCCTCAACATCATCAAGGCCGGCATGGAGGCGGCGGACTACCGCGGCCCCGCGGACCGCACCAAGCTGATCGAGGCGGTCGAGGCGATGGGCGACGTGCCGCACTCGCTCGACCACCCGCAGGGCGCGAAGCGCTTCAACGGCCGCACCCACCAGGTGTTCGGCCACCAGCACATCTCGAAGGTGGTCGACGGGCGGCTGGAGCTGGTGCACACCACCTCCATCGAGGACACGCTGTACCCGGACGAGGTCGACTACACCACCCGCTCGTTCTGATCGCGCGCGGAACCCTCGACCAGGCCCCCGCACGACATGGAATTCGGTCCCCACCTGGTGCTCGCCCTGCTCGAGGGCGCCATCACCGCCTCGGTGCTCGCGCTGACCGCCGCGGGCCTCGCCCTGGTGTTCGGCATCCTGCGGGTGGTCAACGTGGCGCACGGCGAGTTCTTCATGCTCGGTGCGGTGCTGGCCTGGTTCGTGTCGACCACGCTCACCGAGACGTTCGGCACCGGGCCCGCCATCGGGTTCGTGGCAGCACTGGTCATCGCCCCGCTGGCCACCGGCCTGGTGGCGATCCTGGCCGACCGGCTGGTGCTCCGGCGCATCGGCTACGACCCCGAGCGCACCATCGTGGCCACCATCGGGCTGCTGTACGTGCTGCAGCAGGCCACGCTGATGAGCTTCGGCCCCGAGGCGCGCCCGGTCGAGGCGCCGTTCAACACCCGCATCGCGCTGCCGTGGCCCGAGCGGGTGGACGGCGAGTGGGTGCTGGGCCACCCGTGGGGGTTCGGCACCACCAGCTACAAGCTGTTCGTGATCGGGGCGGCCATCGTGGTGCTGATCGGGCTGTGGCTGCTGCTGCGTCACACCACGCTGGGTCTGATCATGCGCGCCACCGAGCAGGATCGCGACATGGCGCGCGCGTTCGGCATCCCGGTCACCCGGGTCTATGCGCTGGTGTTCGGCCTGGGGGCGGCACTCGCCGCCCTGGGGGCGGTGCTGGTGGTGCCTGTCCAGCAGGCGCACTACCTGATGGGCGGCGACCCGCTGCTGCTGTCGTTCATCGTGGTCATCATCGGCGGGCTGGGCAGCATCGGCGGCACGGTGGTGGCGGCGGTGCTGATCGGGCTGACCGACGGGGTGGTGTCGGTGTTCTTCTCGGCAACCCTTGCCAAGATCATCGCCACGCTGCTGGTGGCGATGGTGCTGGTGTTCCGCCCGCAGGGGCTGTTCGGTCGTGCCGGCTCTCGATGAATGGCCCGATGAATGGCCCGATAAACGGCCCGATGAATGGCTCGGTGCACGGTCCGGCGAACGCCCCGGCGAGCCGGCCGTGAACGGTGCGCGCGGCTGGCTGCTGCACCTGGGCGTGCTGGGGGTGCTGGTGCTCGCCTGGTTCGTGCTGCCGCCCTACCACACCGGCAACCTGGCGCGCATCCTGGTGCTGTCGGTGTACGCGGCAGGCTTCAACATCGTGTTCGGCTACACCGGCCTGCTGAGTCTCGGGCACGCGCTGTTCTTCGCCGCCGGCCTGTACGGGCTCGGCCTGTCGATCCAGCACGCCGGGCTGGGCGCGCTGCCGGCGTTCGGGCTCGCGCTGGGGTTTTCCGCGCTGGTGGCGGCGGTGACCGGGTACCTCGCGCTGCGCACCCGCGGCGTGGCATTCATGATCGTGACGCTGATGTTCGCCCAGACCGGCTACCTGGTGGTGCTGTACGCCGCTCGCTGGACCCGTGGCGATGAAGGGTTCGTCATCGCACGCGGCGCCCGCAGCCTGTTCGGGCTGGACCTTGCCGACGAGCGCACCCGCTACTTCGCCGCCCTGATCCTGTTCGCGATCGTGTTCCTGGGTCTTGCAGCCATCGTCACCAGCGGCTTCGGGCGCGCGCTGGTGGCGATCCGCGAGAACGAGGAACGCGCGCGCCTGCTCGGCTACGACGTGCAGCGCATCAAGTGGCTGGCGGTCATCCTGTCGGGCACCGTGTCCGGGGCCGCGGGGGCGGCCTACGCGCTGCTGTTCGGCTACGCCGGCGCCACCTTCGCCTCGGTGCAGTACTCGATCCTGCCGCTGCTGTGGGTGCTGCTCGGCGGTGCCGGCACCACCATCGGGCCGCTGATCGGCACGGTGTTCATGTTCTACCTGGTGGACTTCGCCAGCGAGATCACCGATGCCTACCTGCTGCTGGTCGGCCTGGCGCTGATCGGCCTGACGCTGTTCCTGCCGCGCGGCATCGCCGGCGAGCTGCGCCGCCGCGCGCTGCCCTGGTTGCCGTGATGGCCGTGGCCACCGGCACCATCGGCACTACCGGCACGGCGACCGAGCCGCGAACCGCGACGCCGGTGCTGGAGACCCGCGGGCTGTCGAAGTCGTTCGGCGGCGTGGACGCGGTGATCGATGTGGACATCAGCGTGCCCGAACACGAGGTGCGTGCGCTGATCGGGCCCAACGGCGCCGGCAAGTCCACCTTCACCGGCCTGGTGGTCGGGCGCATGGAACCCACCCGCGGCAGCGTGCGGTTCGACGGGCGGGACATCACCGCGCTGGCCGCCCACGAACGCATCCGGCTGGGCATCGCCTACACGTTCCAGATCACCTCGGTGTTCGCCGAACTCGACGTGCGCGAGAACGTGGCCCTGGCGGTGCGCCGCGCGGTGGCCGGGCTGAACCTCGGCCGGCGCGCACGCCCCCGCCAGGTGCGCCAACGTGTCGACGAGGCGCTGGAACGGGTCGGCCTGCAGGCGCGCACCGCAACCCTTGCGGGCGACCTGGCCTACGGCCACCAGCGCCTGCTGGAGATCGCCATGGGGCTGGCGCAGGCACCGCGCCTGTTCATCATGGACGAGCCCACCCAGGGGCTGGCGCCGGACGAGACCGAGCGATTCGTGGCGCTGGTGCGCGAGCTGTCGGCCAGCACCACCATCCTGCTGATCGAGCACAACATGCCGGTGGTGATGGCGTGCGCGGACCGCATCAGCGTGCTGGAGGCCGGACGGCTGCTCGCCGAGGGCACCCCGGCCGAGATCCGTGCGAACGAGGCGGTGCAGGCCGCCTACCTGGGGCGCGAGGTGCCGGTCGACGGCCCGGACGTCGGTGCGGGCGGTTCGCCGTGACGCTCGTAGTCGACGCGGTCGATGCCGGCTACGGCCGGGTCCGGGTGCTGCACGCGGCCGGCCTGGTCGCCGAACCGGGCCGCATCACCTGCCTGCTCGGTCGCAACGGTGCCGGCAAGACCACGCTGCTGCGCACCATCGTCGGCCTGGTGCCGCTGCAGGCCGGCAGCATCCGCCTGGACGGTGTCGACATCGGTGCGCTGCCGGCCGAACGGGTGGCGGCGCACGGCATCGCGCTGGTGCCGCAGGGCCGCCGGCTGTTCGGCGGGCTCAGCGTGGCCGAGAACATCGAGATCGGCCTGATGGCGCACCGCGAGCGCGGCCGTGCGCAGCGTGCAGCGACGAGACGACGGGTGCGAGACCGGGTGCTGGCCCTGTTTCCGGTACTGGGCGAGCGGTTGTCGCAGCGTGCCGACACCCTGTCCGGCGGCGAGCAGCAGATGCTCGCCACCGCCCGCGCGCTGGCGATCGAGCCCTCGGTGCTGCTGCTGGACGAACCGACCGAGGGGTTGCAGCCCTCGATCATCGCGTTGATCAACGGCGTGGTGCAGGAGCTTGCCGCCGACGGCGTGGCGGTGGTGCTGGTGGAGCAGCGCATCGATGCGGTGCACGAGCTTGCCGACCGTGCGGTGCTGCTGGAGAACGGCCGGGTGCTGGCCTCGCTGGAGCGTGCCGAGCTTGCCGCGCAGCCTGGGAGGCTGGCGCGGCACCTGGGGGTGTGACGGCCTGTCGCGATGTGTGCGGGTGGAGCGTTGCGCGGGCCGCCCACCTGTCGGGGTGCACCCTTCCGAAGCGAGAAGGCGGGCGTAGACGGCGTCATCGAGGCGCTTGCTACTCGGACAGGACGTCAGTTGTCCGGAACTCGGGGGTTTCGGACAGGCACAAGCAGTTCGTCTACTCCGCTGTAGCTTGTGTCGGGGAGAGCGTGACGGGCTCGGTGATGGTGGCGTAGGTAGTACCCGTGCTCGCCTCCAAGGTCACTGTGAAGGAGTGTTCTCGTACTGCATCTGTCGGGGTATCAAGTGTGATTAGAAATCGCAGGGGTTCGTTCCCACCTCGTTCCAGGTACTCCACGATTGTCGGGGCGCTTCGCCCTGCATTGAACTCGTATCGATAATCGATAGCGTCATCAGGACGTCCGGGCAACGTGGTCTCCACTCGAATCCGAGTAACGTCCCGAAGCGATGTGCCGGCGGGATACTCCATCGAGAGATCGGCACTACTCACGATATCCAGGTCATCGAGCACCGAGGATGATCTTCGGACTGGCGGATCACACCTTTTTACGAAAGAAACGTTGAAGAGGGGATTGGATAGCTCGGACCCGCGGGTCTTGGCCGAGATCAAGTACTCATCGATAGCAATCGTCTCGCCGGACTGTGTCGGGCGATAGGTCTGTGCCGATTCGGTACTTTCGCTCGCGATGCGCCGAGCGTTCTGGGGCGTGTCAAGTCCAGTGATGAAAGCTGGTATCGAGCTGCACCGGGAGCTATCGCTATCGCACCCACCGAGCGCTAGTGCCGCGCCCAGCAGAGGTAGTGTGTAGCAATGCCGGGCTTCGAAGCTTCTCATCTGGAATTGACCGGTGGTTGCGAGTGCACGCTATCGACTGACTGGCAGCATCAACGGTGCCAAGCGCTGCAACGAGCTGAAGCGGTGTCACTCAGCCATACCAGCTTCCTGCAGGACGTGCCCCGCTGGCGGCGAACACAGCCAGGTAGGAGCGTGACGACTGCGGCCGTCACCAGGTCAGCGCCATCTCGTCCCGCGCTTCCCGTCCCACGACGTCCATGTAGATCGCCGTGGTTTCGAGACTGGCGTGACCGAGCATCCGCTGCACGAGGCGCGGGTTGCGGGTCTTCATCGCCAGCCGCACCCCGAAGCCGTGGCGCAGCCCCTTGGGGCAGGCCTGCGGACCGGTGATCCCTGCGGCGGCCATGACGGCCCACACGTGCTTGGTGGCCTGCGTGCGGCCCCAGCTCCATACGGGCAAGCCCTGACCCCCGCCCCGGGCTCGCTGGGCCTTCCTGAGCCCGTGGACAAGATCGAGCGTGTCGAGGTGGCTCTCGGGCACCGGCACCGAGCGGTAGAGGGTCCTGCCGCGCTTCTTGAGCGATCGGAAGGTGATGACCTGGCTGGACAGGTCGACCCGGTCGACGGTCAGCTGCAGCGCCTCGGAGATCCGGCACCCGGTGTAGGCGAGGGTGGCGCACAGGGTGCGCACCTCACCGCGTTCGAGCGCGGCGGCGGCGACAAACCGGTCGTGCTCGGCGTCGTCGAGGTACTTGCGCAGGCCGTCGGTGGTGAACAGTTCGCGTGTCATCTGTTCACTTTCGAAGATTTCACAGACCGGGTCAAGCGTGTTCTACAGTATGCCGATAATGCTATATGATGGTATTTATTGGTAACATCATGAGAGGAGCGACATCGTGGCCAAGAACACCAGCATCGTCCTGGGCAAGCACTTCGAGCAGTTCATCGGCGCGCAGGTCGAGCACGGACGCTACGGCTCGGCGAGCGAGGTCGTTCGTGCATCGCTGCGCCTGCTCGAAGAGCGCGAGCAGAAGCTCGCAGCGCTGCGTCAGGCGCTCATCGATGGGGAGAACAGCGGCGATGCAGGACCGATGGACCTGGAGGCCATCCGCCGTGAAGCCAAGCGCGATGCGGATCTGAATGGCTGACATCACTCACACGCACCAGGCGCGTGAGGAGCTCAAGGCGATTTCTACACGTTCGCAGGCGAGCGGGTGACGGTGCGCCGGGTACTGCCCGCCGGGATGGGCCACGAGCGTTTGATGTAGCGCGACACGACCCGAGGTGAGCACTTTACAAGCAAGGTGTTCAGCCCCGCCACGGAGCGTCCGTTTGCCGTGACGGCGCATGGCGAGCGGCCGGACCCCGGATGCCCGGTCCGCCGTACCATGCCATGGCTCCCCACCCCGCCCCGACACCCGCCCATGACCCGCACCGTGCTCTGCTACGGCGACTCCAACACCCACGGCACCGTGCCGGTGCCCGAGGACGCCCCACCGGCGCGCCACCCGATCGGTGTGCGCTGGACCTCGCGGCTGGCCACCCGCCTGGGGGAGGACTGGCGCGTGATCGAGGAAGGCCTGCCCGGTCGCACCACGGTGCTCGACGATCCGGTCGGCGGTGCGTACCGGAACGGCGAGCGCACGCTGCGCGCCGCCCTCGAATCGCACCGCCCGCTCGATGCGCTGATCCTGATGCTGGGCACCAACGACCTGAAGCGGCGCTTCAGCCTGACACCGGCCGATATCGCCCTGGGCGTGGAGACGCTCGGGCAAGCCATCCTGACCACCGGCTTCGGTCGCGGTGCGGGCCCCGGTGTCGGCGCCCCGCGCCTGCTGATCGTCGCACCGCCGCACGTCCTGCCGGGCGGGCCGTTCGATCGGGACGGCATCGACATGGTGGCGCGCTCGCAGGCCTGCTCGGACACGATCGGCGCCGCGGCCGCCCGCCTGGGCGCCGCCTTCCTGGACGCCGGGCCGCTGGTGGCGTTCGATCCGGCCGACGGGGTGCACATGGATGCCAGTGCCCACGCCACGCTGGCGGTGGCGATCGGGGAGGCGTTGCTGGCGATGGTGGAGGGCGAACCGGCATAACGTCCTTCACGGTGCAGGACGGCACGCTCATCACCGGCCAGGATCCGGCCGCCCCGGAAGCGGCCGCCCGGCAACTGCTCGGCGCACCGGGCTGAACGCACGGTCCCGCCACGCTCGGGATCGCGGCGGGGCCGCCCGGTGGTGTCGCCGGCAGACGAGCTCGGGCTCGGGCTCATCGAGCCGGTGTGCACCCGGACGGGCGGGCTCGGACGACCCCTTGCGCACGATGTCGACGGCCTCACGGTGCCGCGGATGTTCGTCCGTCCGGACCGCGAGAGGACAGATCGTCTGGACCCACGTTCAAATCCGATGCCGATCGGCCGTTAGCACCGTGGCGGGAGCGTACGTGATCGATCTGCAGGGCTGAACTCCCCGACGAATCCTTAGCGGGGGAGCAGGAAGCTACGTGCACATCGTCAAGGGTATCTGCCTGAGCGTCGGCCTGATCGTCCTGAGCGGCTGCGGCGAGGGTGGCGACACGACGGTGGAACCGAAGACGGGTGCGGCGCAACCGGGTCCGACATCCGGCCAGACGCCCGTGGCGGCAACGGACCCGTTGCCCGCATCCGCGCCCACCCAGGTGATCGTCACCTCCCCCGTGAGCGCTCCGGTCATCGAGTCACCTCGACCGACCGCCTTCGAGCCGGTGCCCGAGCCGACCCTCGCACCGGCTCTCGCACCGATCCCCGAACCGATCCCCGAACCGGTCCCCGAGCCCGAACCCGAGAACGTACCGCCCCCCGTCGAGCCGGTCGACGAGCCGCCCAACATGCCGCCGACCGCCGTCATGACGCTCTCGGCGCTCACCGGCGAGGCACCGTTCGCGCTCGACGTCGACGCCACCGGCTCGAGCGATGCGGACGGCGTGGTCGACACCCGCGACTGGTTCTTCGGTGACGGCGCCGTGGCCGAGGGCACGAGCGCCTCGCACCGCTACGACGATCCGGGCACCTACACCGTGACCCTGGTGGTGGTCGACGACGACGGGGCGACGGCGATGTCGACCGGTCGGGTCACGGTCGTGGCGCCGGCGCCGAAACCGCAGGACCACCCGACCTACCTCGCCGGCGAGGTCGACGTGGTGCGCTTCCTGCAGCGCTCGGGGCTGGGCGGCACGCCCGAGCAGGTGCGGGCGCTGGTCGGCACCGACGCGGCCGACTGGGTCGCCGCGGAACTGGCTCGGCCCCATCGATCGGTGCTAGACAGGTACAGGGAGGCCGAAGGCCGGCTCGGCTCGCCCGACGGCTTCCAGACCATGGGACTCCCGAGCGTGTACTTCTACGACAACCTGATGGGTCGCGAGGGAGCGCTGCGTTCGCGCACCGCCCTCGCGCTGTCCCAGATCCTCGTGCTCTCGGACGTGGACCTCAACCAGTTCAGCGTCGCGCACTACATCGACCTGATCGGTCGCAACGCGTTCGGCAACTACCGCCAGCTGCTCGAGGACGTCACCTACTCGCCGGGCATGGCCGTGTACCTGACCTACCTTCACAACAAGAAGGGCGATCCGTCGAAGGGGCGCGAGCCGGACGAGAACTACGCGCGCGAGATCATGCAGCTATTCACGATCGGCGTGCTCGAGCTCGAGTCCGACGGCACGCCGACGCTCGACGGTGACGGGCGCGAGATCGAGGCCTACGACAACGACGACGTCACCGGCCTGGCCCGGGTCTTCACCGGGCTGGGCTACAAGGGCACCGACTTCTACCTGAGGAACGCCGACCCCGACGCTCGCCACCAGCGCCTGCAGCACTACGAACAGCACCACTCCGAGCGCGAGAAGTCCTTCCTCGGCCTGACGATCCCGGCCGGCACGGATGGACGCACGAGCGTGCGCCTGGCGCTCGACCACCTGGTGGCGCACGACAACGTCGCCCCGTTCATCGCCGCTCAGCTGATCCGGCGCTTCACGGCCAGCCACCCGGATCCCGCCTACGTGGCGCGCGTCGCGACCGCCTTCGAGACCGGCCTCCACACTACCGCCAACGGACGCGACTTCGGTCTCGGCAGGCGCGGAGACCTGTCGGCCACGATAGCGGCGATCCTGCTCGACGAGACCCTGTTCGACGGCGTGCACGGACCGACCACCGGCAAGATCCGGGAGCCGCTGCTGCAGTTCGCCGCCTGGGGGCGCACCTCGGGTCTGGGCGATGTTTCCACCGAGTTCGAGGGCATCCTGTTCAACTCCAGCAGGTCGGTCCACACCGATCTGGGCATGCACCCGTACCGCTCGCCCTCGGTGTTCAACTTCTACCGCCCCGGCTACGTCGCTCCGGGAACCGACACCGGTGCGCTGGGTCTCACCGCCCCGGAGCTGCAGATCGTCAAGTCCAGCTCGCGCGAACGCTTCGCAAGCTTCATGCTGGAGTACGTCTGGGATCGAACCCGCCAGCGCGGCGCCCCCTCCGGGCCGAGCTACTCCGTCGACCTGAGCGACTACGCCGCGCTCGGGGATCGACCGAGCCAGCTGGTCGCGGAGCTGAACCTGTTTTTCTGCGCCGATCGGATGCACCCGGCGGTGGCCGCGGACATCGAGGCCGCGGTCGATCGGATCGAGGTGCTGCCCGGCACCGAGGACGAGGATCGCCTGCGTCGCGCACGCTTCGCGATGGTCATGACCGTGACCGCACCCTGCTTCTCCGTCGTCCACTGATCGACGCTCCTTCGCTCGCACCGGCCACGGAAGCCCCCCGCATGACCTTCGATGACCACCACGACCCCGCCCGCCGCCGTGTGCTCGGCCTGGGCGCCGCCGCCCTGGGCATCGCCGCCTCCACCGCCGTCGGCCTGCCGCGCGCGGCCGGCGCCGCGAGCGCTGCCGGCAAGACCCTGGTCTGCCTCTACCTGTACGGCGGCATGGATTGCCACGACACGCTGATCCCGATGGATCGGTCCGAGCACGACGCGCTGCGCGCACAACGCCCCGGCATCCTGGCCGCCCACGATGCCGCCGGCACCTCGCGCGAGATCGCGAGCCTGTCCGAACTCTCGATCTCCTCGACCACCGGCGGGCGCCGGTTCGGATTGCCGGACAACCTCGCCCGTCCCGCGGACGAGCACGGCATCGCCCGCATGTTCGAGCGCGGGGAGGCCGCGTGGCTCGGCTCGATCGGGCCGCTGGTCGAGCCCGTCTCGCGCAGCGCCTTCAGCCAGCGCAGC
>Ga0115031_1002055_pt1 | contig 14878 bp, 8 predicted proteins | sample Maine_Asex4_meta_FD_87301 | JGI IMG/M metagenome (GOLD analysis project Ga0115031, IMG submission 87301) | Marine algal microbial communities from Maine, USA - Maine_Asex4_metaG | ecosystem: Host-associated > Algae > Red algae > Unclassified | place: Maine, USA | collected 2015-01-05
ACCCGGATGAACTGGTCAAGATCAAGCCGAAGGTTAGTAACGGATTTACCGTCAAATACCGGCGACAGGAGTTGCTCATCCATGATCGTTCCGTTTCCGGCTTCGTCGCTATTGGCAATCACGTATTGTGTCCCGTTCAGCCCGCCGGAGCCGAGGCTGAGCCCCCAGCTATCAGTGGTAGAGCCTCCATCTACGACTGTCCAGTCTCCGAGGCCTTCGTTAAAGTCTTGCCGGACCAGGGGTATCTGTCGTATCTCCGATGGTACCCGATCGTCGTTTACCAGAGTGATGATGTGGCTTTCCTGACTCCCCAGCATGGTGTTGCTGCCGTTAGCATTAAGCTGTAGCGTGAGGGAAATTTCTTCGTCGTTCTCAATCCTTCCGTCCCCGAAAATTTCGAGCATTACCGTTTGATCATCATCGGCTCCCGCCATAAAATTAAGGGAGGTTGGGCTGATGGTAAAATCAACTCCCGGCTCAGCAGTGCCGGCAACGAGGATATCAACGGTTGCATCTGCATCGGGGGCTTCCGAAAGGGAAACCAAGATGGGTATTTGTTGTCGTCCTCCATCACCACAATTGATCGTTCCTTCCGTTATCGAAAGGGTTGGCTCCATAAAGGCGACGCGCGCCATTGCGGGGCCGGTAACGTCCTGAGCCTTATAGACGATGTTAGCCAGGTTGCTTTCCAGATAAGCATTCATCCTGCTGGCCTGCCCCGCCGTAAACATGTACATGCATGCATCGCTGGTGTAATCCATGTAGTTCATGTGCAGATCCCGGCTACCGCAGGTGGCAGCACTGATGTCAGGGCAGCCGGAATGGCTGGCCTCAGATTCCGGCGTGTCCGCTACCCCATCGTCAGTATTACATCCTTCTCCCCAAATGTGGATAAGGTCAAGGTAATGCCCAAGCTCATGGGTTAAGGTCCGGCCAAAGTTGTAGGGTGCCGCAGGAACAAAACCCGCACAACCGGCACCACTACCGAAGGCATTGTTATCGATCACCACGCCGTCTCCATCACCTTTGCCTCCAAGCGGAGAAGTACCGAGGGCACTAAGATTACGAACGTAGATGTTGAAATAATCCGCCCAGGCCAGGTTCTGACTACCGTTGGTTTGGTTTACGGTGACGGCCGGATCACCGGCAGCAAGGCCGAAGCCCTGCGGATGGTTCCGGGTGGCCAGCACGAATTCTAGGCAGAATTCGCCATTGTTAATGCCGGGAAAAAAAGCAGCTGCGTCATTGGTCCAGTTAGTTAGGTCCGGATTCTTTCCCTGAAAGTCTTCGTTTAGTATTCTGATCTGATCAGCGGCCAGGTCGCGTAAACAATTTAGATCAACGTTGGCAGCATTCTGAAAATGAACCGCGATGGGCACAACAAGAGGAGCATCACAGGCGAGGCTCTTTGTTATAAAGGAAGGTTCGGCCAATCGTTTGGCAGCACGTTCTTTACGGGAGAGGTAGCTTTTCCGGTAGGCGGGGTCCGTAACCATTTTTTCTTTATGCACATCTTCGGTTAGGCAAACCCGCGGGTTATTCTCCACCGACTGAGCGCTGAGTACTGACAACCAAAAGATGGAAACGGCCAGCCAAGTGGCACGTAAAGTGTAAGTGTTGTTCATTCTCTGACTTTGTCAATCCTTAAAACAAAACATCATAATCCAGGCACCCATATCAATTATCCAAAAGGATGTCGCAACTTCTACTTAACCCGCAAATGTGAATGTGCACAATATGGCAATGTTTCAGTCAGAGGTACCTGTAGTTTTAGGACGTGACATCTGCGATAAGGTAACGGCAGTGCTGCTTTAGGGGGTGGAAAAGGTGATAAACAGTAGCAGGGCGCTGACGCAGGTGCAATGTTGGGGAATAAAAGCAGGGTAATTGGTGGCTTCGACAAGCTCAGCCACCGACCGATCGCGGTGGGAACTTTCCGAAAATTCGCCTGGGGCGAATTTTCGGACGGTAATTATGCCCAGAAATCGGTCCCTGAGCTTGTCGAAGGGGCCGAAATCATATTTGCAAATCTATAATTCGTTAGCCCTGCCGGAGCCGGGTGAGGAAACTACAAAAGCGATCAAGAAAGAGCATCAGTGCCGTGTGGCCGGAATGCTCTCTACTTATCGCTATGAGTTTTTAAAAGTGTAGAAATTTTTAAGAATTGGTGGATGAGTTGTGCGCCCTTCCCTCCCCTGCTCTTTTCTATTCGCATGGCACCTGCGGTGAGCGCCGGATGATCCTGAAAGGCTGCATTAAGGGGTAAGGCACCTCAAAATTTTAAGTGTTTATACATTAATTGTAGAAATATAGTTTTACTCTTTTCACAAAAAATGTGAACAAATGGACTAAAAAGGACGATTGAGCGGGGAAGACGCACTAAAAGAATATCCTTTTGACGTTAGCCGAGCAGGCGTGTTTAATTGGATTTCCCCCCTATATTACCCGCTGATACCTGATAATACAAAACATGGTTGATCAGATTTTTAACCAACTCCCCACGATGACCACAGTTCACCAATTGTATCGCCGGCTTCTGCTGCCGGTTCTCACCTGCTTTCTTTTTGTCGCCACGGCAGGTTTACAAGCGCAAGCGACTACTGTATATACGGAAGCCTGGCGCATATTTAAAAAGGCGGAAGCCGACCAGGCCGACAATCTGCTGGCCAAGGCGCAACGCGAGTATGGCGAAGTGATCGACATGCTGCTGCCCCTGCACCAGCCGGAAGCAGAGATTCTCCGGATCAAGTCAGAGCTCAACCGCGCAAAAATTGCCGTCAAGCTCGGTAAAGCTGAAGGCGAGAAACTGATTCTTGACTTCGTGCGCCGTTACCAGCCGGACCCGGTAGCAAATGAAGCCTTGTTAGAGATTGCGAACTACTACTTCAATGAAAACGAGTTGGAGAAGGCCGTTACTTACTACAAACGCGTTCCTACGGAGTTATTGAACTCTGAGCAACGGGCGGAGATGAACTTCCGCCTCGGCTACGCCAGCTTCGTACAAAAGAAATTTGGTGATGCTAAACGCTACTTCCAGTTCAGTAAGAGCACCCAGGGTGAATTCTATTACCCCACCAATTACTACCTCGGCATCATTCAGTTCTTTGAAGGGAATTATGACGGTGCGGTGGGTCAGTTCCGGATCGCCGAGAAGAGCAAGCTCTACGATGACTACATCCCTTACTACCTCACACAGATTTTTTTTGCCCAGCGGCGCTATGATGAATTGATCGCCTACGCGGCACCCATCGTTTCCGGCCGGCAGCGAATCAAGAATGCCAAGGAAATGAAACAACTCCTGGGGCAGGCCTACTTCGAAAAAGGTGATTACGCACAGGCGCGTCCGTTTCTGGAAGAATACGCACGTAACAACCGCCGGATGCAGGAGGAGGAACTCTACCAGCTCGGATTTACTCAATACAAGCTTAACGATTATAAGGCAGCTGGTAAATCCTTCAAAGAGCTGGCGGGCCAGAACAGTATGGTGGGGCAGTCTGCCAGCTATTACCTCGGCGATATTGCGCTGCGCAGTGGAGATGGTCAGGGAGCCCGTACGGCTTTTGGCTCTGCCTCAAGGATGAACTTTGACCCTGCTTTGCAGGAAGAAGCCCTGTTCAACTTTGCCAAGCTCAGCTACGAACTTGGTTACCCCGCTGATGCCATTACGGCCCTGCAGGGGATCGAGCCCAGCAGTCGGTATTACCTGCAAGGGCAGGAGCTGCTCGGGGAAGTTTTTAATACCACCCAGGATTACCAGCGGGCGCTTGACATTCTGGAGCGGATGCCTAACCGGACACCCAAACTGGAAGAAGCCTACCAACGCGCTGCCTTTAGCCGTGGCCTGGAACTACTCCGCTCAGGAGACGATACCGGGGCCGATGCATTGCTGGCCAAAAGCCTGCAACGCCCGGTGAATGCTAATCTGCGCGCTCAGGCACTCTACTGGCAGGCCGACCTGGCCAACCGCCGGGAAGACTACCCCACCAGCATCAACCTCACCAACCAGTTTCTTACCCTGGCCAGCGGTTTGCAGGGTTTGCCTCCACAATCGAGCCTCTACACCGGTAATTACCTGCAGGGCTATAACTACCTGAAGCAGGACAACTACGCCGGAGCGCTGGACTATTTCGTTGCCACCGTAGAAGGTATCGAGCGTAACCTGCCTTACATCACGGACGCCGACGTTCGTGAACGGGTGCTGGGAGACGCCGTGCTCCGTGCCGGCGACGCCTACTTCAGCCGCAACCAGTATGACCGGGCCGCCCGCTTCTACGACGATGCCATTAACCGGCAAACCAGCGGCTTCGTTTACGCCCTCTTTCAAAAAGCAATGATCGAAGGATTGCGTGGCCGGAATGCTGATAAAGTACTCGCCCTCGAACAATTGGTACAGCGATACCCCAAGAGCCCCTACGCTGACGATGCCCTCTTTCAACTGGCGCTTACCTACCAGGAACTGAACCGGCCCCAGCAGGCGCTTGATCCGCTGCGGACCATCGTCAGCGATTATAAGGTGAACTCCAAACTCGTCAACCAGTCCTTACTGCAGCTTGGTCTGATCAGCTACAACCTTGGCAACCGGGAAGCGGCCATCAACTACTACAAGCAGGTATTCAGCAACAACCCTACGGCCGGAGAATCCAGCCGAGCCAAAGATGCGCTGCGGGAAATTTACGTTGACGACATGGGCCGCGCCGATCTCTTCTTCGATTTCTTCGAAACCCTGCCCGGCCAGGAAGTGGACTCCGACGGACGGGAGAACATCACCTTCCAGGCGGCCAAAGGCCAGTACGAAAACGGCAACTATGAGCGTGCCATCAGTGCTCTGACGGATTACATTCGTCAATACCCCAAGAGCCCGAACGCACTGGCAGCTACCTTCTTCCGGGGAGACAGCTACGTCGCTACGCGGCGGTACAACGATGCCTTGCCGGATTACGAGGCCGTCATCAACGCCGGCCCCAGCAACTTCTACCTTCCAGCTCTGAAGAAGGGAAGCCTGATTGCTTATAACAGCCTGCAGGACTTCCAGCGTGCTTACCGCCTCTTCGCTCTGCTGGAGCAATCAGCGGATACAGAAGACGTTCGCCTCGACGCCCAGGTGGGTGCACTACGCGCAGCCTACCGCCTCGACGATGTACGGGCCACTGAGCAGTATGCCCGTAAAGTAGCCAACAACCCGGCTGCCCCCGCGCAACAACGAACGACGGCCAACTTCTACCTCGGTAAGATTGCCTACGACCGCAACGACTACCGGACGGCCCTGCCCGCTTTTGATCAGGTTATTGCTAATTCGGACGATGAGCAAACCGCAGAAGCCCGCTATCTGCGGGCAAATATTTTCTACCTGCAGCGGGACCTGGACAAAGCCCAGTCGCTCAGTCTGGAAGCCAACCGCGAGAGCTCCGGCTACCCCTACTGGGTAGCCAAGACGGTTATTCTGCTGTCGGATATACTACGCGACAAGAGGGACCTCTACAACGCTCGTGCGGCGCTGGAAGCGCTGCTGGAAAATTACCAGGGCGACGCAGAGGTCGTGGCGGAAGCCCGGCAGAAGCTCGTTCGCGTGCAGAACGAGATTGACGCCGGTAGCCGCATCAACAGTGCCCAGCCGGGAACGAACCCCAACTACCTCGAACTTGATAACGGCGGCGGGCAGTAAGCAGCTTCCCACATTTCCTTCCCCATTATTTCCCCCTTTAAGAATTCAAGCAATATGCTTCGCATAATATTTTTTTCCATCCTCTTCCTGCTGGCTGCCACTACCTGCGTTTACGCCCAGCCTGGTTCCGGTATTGATGACAACAACGTAACCGTCGTCACCAATTTTGAGGCCCGCTTAACGGATGCCAACCGCGTCCGCGTCAACGCCACTGCGCCACCGGCAGATTCTAACCGCCGACAGCAGCAGTACAACATTGTTGACCGGCCGCTAAACATAGATTATCCGGCGCCCGTCATTCGCCCGCGCGGCGTTAGCCGCGATAAAACGGCTGCGGCTAAAAACGGTTACCTAAGTATTGGTGCCGGTTTGCCCGGCGCGCTGTACGGAGACCTGAGCTACGACCTCAGCGGTGTTGAAAATGCGGACCTGGGTATCTTCGCCCGTCACCACAGCTTCAACAATAATGCGAATATTGAAAACCAGAAATCGAGCGATACCGAGTTCGGAGTGGAAGGTACTTACCTGTTCGATCAGGGTTTTGCCGTGAGCGCCGGAGCCGGCTATGAGACCCAGAGCCGGTATTACTACGGCTACAACTTCCCGGAGATGGGTTCCGACACCATGATTCCCAGTTTTACTGACGATCAGGTGCGCCAGCGGTACAATATTTTCTCGGTACACGGCGACATCTTCAACGGTACGCGCACTGCCGCCAATTTTGACTACAAAGCCGGCATCGCGCTTTACCTGATGGATGGTAACCCCGCCGTACGTGAAAACGGCATCGACGTCAACGTAGCCGCTACCAAGTGGATCTCTGATGATCAGCCGCTCGACATTAAGCTGCGCGCGGACTTCACGACCTACAAAGACACCGCCACCCAGAACCTGAATAATATTTACTTCAGCCCGAGCTACACGACGGCCATTGGTGGCAGGTACCGCCTCAAAATTGGTGTCAACCTGACGAGCCAGGATGATGATTTCGACGTATTCCCCGACGTCAGTATTTCCGCACCGATCATTGATGGCCTCCTGTCCGGATTCCTGGGAGCGGAAGGCAGCCTTCAGAAAAACACCCTGCGGAGCCTGGCTGAATACAACCCATGGGTCAGGGCCCGCCTGCGGGTCCGCAACTCGGAGTACACCCGCTTTTACGGCGGTGTTGACGGTACCATCTCCGGGATTTCTTACCGGGCTGAAGCCAGCTACAAACGGGTGGATAACCTGGCGATGTACCTGTTGGATCGCCGGCAGGAGATCCCACAGTTCAACGTCATTTACGACGATGGCAGCATCTTCACCCTGAAGGCTTCAGGAACGGCAGAATTCATTAAGAACCTTCAGATCAACGCTGCGGTAGCCCAGCGCTTCTACAGCCTTGAAGATGAAGAGAAGCCATGGCATCTACCGGCTTTCACCCTTAACGCCGGTGGCCTTTACACGCTGGATAAGCAGAAGGTCAGCTTCGGTGCCCAGTTCTTCATGGAAAATGGTTTACCCTACCAGGACAGCGACGGTGTTGCCCAGACCCTAAACGCATTGATCGACCTCAGCCTTAACGGTGAGTACGATTTCTCAGAGAACTTCTCTGCCTGGCTACGGGTAAATAACCTATTCAACAACAAGCGGGAACGGTTCGTGCAGTACCCAACCATTGGTACTAACTTGCTGGTGGGGGTTTCGGCGAAGTTTTAGAACAGTGCGCTACCGCCCTCCCGTCTTCATTGCGCTACGCCCTACCCGGTGCCAGTTCACGCCATTGAAGAGGTTGCCTTCCTTGATGGAGAACCAGACGAAGAGCGGTTTTCCAAGGATATGGTCCTCTGGCACAAAGCCCCAGATGCGGCTGTCTTCGGAGTTGTGGCGGTTATCGCCCATCATCCAGTAGTAGTCTTGTTTGAAGGTATAGTCAGTAATTTCTTTACCGTCCAGGTAAAACTTCTTGCCCTTTAGGTCGTAGCTGGGGTTTTCTTCGTAGACCTTGATGGCGCGCCAGTAAAGGGCGTGTGTTCGGGCATCGAGCTTGACGGTCATGCCCCTGGCGGGGATTTTCACCGGTCCGTAGTTGTCTACCGTCATGTTACCGAAGTAACGGGCATCATGGGGGTAAAGGCGAACGCCTCCGCCGTCGGATTGATCCTTCGGCGTGATGGTCATTTCCGGCAGTGCTGCCTTGAGCTTTTCGATTTGGCTTTGGTTAAGGAACATAACGAACTCTCCCTGTTGGGTTCGGCCGTAATCTTCGGCACTGATGCCCCAGTCAGACCACTCCTCTTTGATGTCATCGGGTCCGGGATTAAGCACATAGAGGTACTGAACATTGTCGGGATCCTTAACGGCCTCACCGTTGATGAATACCTGACGATCCTTTATTTCCAGGATTTCACCCGGCAGGCCAATGGCCCGCTTCACGTAGTGGTCGCGCTTATCCCGCGGGCGGGTGACGACGTCGATGTTGCGCGGATTGAAGCCACCGTAACGTACATCATGCGGGTAGTAGTTGTGCCCGGGGGTGATGTAAACGGAGTCTCCGGCCGGCACATTGAATACTACGGGGTCAAAGCGATCGATTTCTTCGATGGCCGGCAGCCGGCGGTAAGGCAGCTGGGCGCCGTCGATGTAGCTCTCCCCGCCCACCAGTGGCGCACGGTTGTGTGCCAGAGGAATCATCAGTAATGTTTCCGGCAGGCGCAGGCCATAGTGGACTTTGGAGACGAAGAGAAAATCACCTACGTTGAGGTTCCCTTCCATGGAGGGTGTGGGAATGATGTAGGACTCGATGAGCAGCAAGCGGATCATTGCTGCGGCAAAAATGGCGAAGATGGCCGCCTCCGCCCAGTCCCGGTAAAACGGCTTCTCAAACTGAGAATAAGACGCATGTACTTTATTTACCTCCCGCTTCACGCCGGTCTTTTCAGCGACGGCCAGCTCCTGCCGGTACTTGCGTTCGACGTCCAGGATGGGGCCGTCGTATTTCACTTCTTCCTTTCCGCTAAGCCATCCGAAGTAGCCCCAGGAGGCAATCACGGAAAGTACGTGCTCTCCGAAGCCGAAGCGGCCGAAGGAGCGGGCCAGATCTACCATCAGTGCCGCAAAAATGAAAACATTGAAGTAGGGAATGAGCAGCAGCAGTGCATGCCAGGGCTTGCGCCCAACGAGCTCAGCCACCACGGCCATATTATATCCGGGGATGAGGCCGGCGCTGGCGGGCTTCCCAGCTTTAGGGAAAAGCCGGTAAAGGGCAAAGCTTAAGGCGATGTAGCCAAGGAGAAGTACCCACGTTAACCAAGTCATAATTTCAAAGTAAAAGAGTCAAGTAGTCAATCGGTCAGAGTGTCCGAAGACTTCTTTCCATCGAAGCGCGAAGGTAATACTTCTACGGTAGCAGGAAAGTCGCGTAAGACCAAATACGACTAGTCTTCGACGAATCCTTCCAGGTAAAGCTTATGTCCGCCGCGGTAGCCGTGAAAAAAAACCTTGACGTTCTTACGAAAATAACCGACGTTCATCGCATCGTAGGTGACGTTGATCGATCCGGTGTCTCCGGGCATAACGGGTGTTTCTGCCCAATCAGTAGCCGTGCACCCACAGCCAGCTCTTACGTTATCAACCACTAACGGAGCATCCGTCAGGTTACGAAACCGGAATTCTACGGGATGATCCTCGCCGCGCACAATGTCGCCTACATCAAGCGTTTTCTCTCCAATCCATTCTACCGGGGATTCAGGTGGTAGCGCCAGAATGACAAAACTGAGGAGGATGGAGAATAGGTAGTTCATGGCAGGGGGAGATTGTAGAGGGTAGTGTTGTAGACGGTAGATCGTGATGCAGTGACCAATCCATTAATGGGTGAGTATAACCAAATGTACTATTGCGGCCCCTCGACTACGCTCGGGGACCGACGTCCCGGATGAAGACCGTCAACAAAATTCGCCTGCGGCGAATTTTGTTGACGGTTACCCTACGATCAATCGTTCCCCTAGCGCAGTCGAGGGGAGATCAACAACCCGTTTGTGCATTCGATTATAAACATAACGTCGGCCATCCGGCACTATTTTGTTAAGAAAAGCCTATACTTGATAACAAATGTATCTGAAAAGTCTGTTCATATCATTTTAGTAGCAAAACAACTCGATTATGAAAAAGCTATTTTTTGTCCTTGCGCTATTTTTTGCCGGTACTACGGCGGCCTTTAGCCAAGTGGTTGTTGACGGTGTCAACATCAACAATCTGGAGCAGGTAAGCATGGTGCGGATGATCGCCCAGGAGCGTTTCCTTTCCAGCCGGGTCACCATTTTTATTGATTACGGACAGAGTGTGCAGGGGGGCAGCCGCCAGCGCATGGAAGTGATCAACCCGCAGGATGGTAAGCGCATGAAGTTTAACTCAGTCATGCACGCCGTAAACTTCCTCATCGCTAACGGATGGGAGTACGTAGAAGCCATGGTACTACCCAGTGAAGGTAATGCAAGCACTACCGGCGGTAGTACGCAGTATTTGTTCGTCCGCGAAGCGAAGTAACAAAGCTTTCAACAACAATTTAGCGATCAGCGAACAACATTCAGGCAAATGGCTCTGAATGCTGTGCGCTGATTGCTCTTTTTACATTCTTTGCACCTGCGGCAAGCGCCCGATACCTGATGAATTGCCCGTCATCGCACCAGCACTACCCCACCCTTGAATTCCTGGAACTCTCCGCCGATGTCAATGTAATGCGCATCCCAGAGGTAACCACCGCCCGGGCTGGCGCGTCCTTTAAAATTGCCATCCCAGCCAGACCTTGGTTCGTCAGTGGAAAAGACAAGTTCCCCCCAGCGGGTCCAGACCCGCATCCGGTATTCAGTGGCGCCAATCAACACTCCTTCCGGCAGGAAAAAATCGTTGAGGCCATCTCCATTTGGGGTAAAGGCATTTGGCATGAAGTAAGTATTTACCAGCTTCAGGCGCAAGTCCTTGGTGATGGTGTCCACACAGCCACTCGGGTGGGTCACGAACTGAGTAATGAAGATCGATGCGGAATCCCGCAAGGTGTAGTCAAAATCCGCTGCGGGGGTGGTGAAAACCTGATCACCCATCCGATTGCGAAGTACGTAGCGTAAGCGGTTGCCATCAACGCTGCGGTCAAATACACGAAAATCGGGCATCAGGTTGGTCGGCTCCACCGGTGCCCAGTCAAAGTCTGCCATCGGCGCGCTGCGCACGTCAACCAGGTTCTGGAAGATCGTATCCACAAAACAGCCCGTTGGGCTGGTGATGCCGAGGTAGACATCATAGACACCTTCATTTTCATAGATATAGCCAGGGCTTGCTTCATCAGACATTCCCCCGTCTCCAAACTCCCATTCAAAGATGTACTCGTCATTGATCGGTCGGCTCAGATTAACAAAATTCTTGAAGTAGGGAGCACAGCCAAAGCCATCGTCGGGCTCGATCAGGATCGTTCTGGGGCTGGGAAAATAAGTAACGGACTTTGCGGTATTGGCCGTACACTCGTTATTATCCGTGATGGTAAGTGCTACCGAAAACTCCCCCGGAATCTGGTAACGATGCCGTGGGTTCTGGCCGGTAGCCGCGGGGGTACCGTCCGCGAAATCCCACTCCCAGTTTACGATATTATTGGCCCCGGCGGTAGTTGACAAATCAGCAAAATCAATCGGTTCATCATCGCAACTGGGCTCGACAAACTCAAAATCTGCCGTTGCTTCGGGGAATACGCCCAGCAGGAAGTTGGCGGTATCAATACAATTTTCCGCAAAGGAACCTTCGTTCAGAATCATCCTACCTTCGTAGACGCCGACGGTAGAAATATCGGTGGTAAAATCCTGGCTACTGCTTGTGATCGGGCCGTCCGGGCCGTCCAGCATCCAGGAGTATTTTTGAATGAAAGCAACATTTGTACTTTCATTGATGATGGTATTCTGGCCGGGGCCGCACTGGCGAATAAAGAAACGTCCCTGATCGTCTAATTCTGTTTCCAACAGATCCGCATCTACCTGGTTACCGCAAAGGTTTACCGTAAGCTGGTATTCCCGCTTTGTTTCGCTCAGTAAGACGGGTACCGAATCCCGGGACCATTCCTCAATACAAACGGCCAGGGCAAACACTCCCCGGAAGATGGGAATGCCTTCCAGCAAACCAGTCTCCGGGTCAATCGTCAATTCACTTCCCTGTCCCAATTGGTTAAACGCACTAAACTGAGGGCCACGAAAAGCCACCGGAGTGTAGGGGAATGGTGATTCTATTATCGGGATTACGTCATCAAAAGTTGTGGCAGTACTTGATCCGCCACCAATACCGTCCGTTCCACCACCGACCACCGGGCTGCAAATTTTATACGCCAGGCTGTCGCCATCAGCCTCCGTTGCTCCCATATCAATCTGAAATTCTGAGTTCAGACAGATCGCAATGGGTGGGTCAATGTTAAAGGCAGGGCTATCATTGCAACGCTCCTGTGCTTCGGGGGTGATTCGAATAAAGTAAGTGGTGCCTACTTCTGCCGGATTCACCAGGTTATTGATACCACCTCCTCCGGGAGCAAAATCACCATTTCGGCAACAACGCTGATAGGTAAGGTTGTAGGTTTCGTTAGAGACTGGCAGCTCAACGGTAAACTCATAGACTCCGATTTGCTGACACGTTGGCTCCGTGAGAATTAAGCAAGGGTTACCAATATTATTCTCCACCGGCTCGAAGCGGTCCAGCGTAATGGGAAGTGTCTCAACGAAAAGACTCGCTCCCCTGTAGATGGTAATGTGCCCATCGCCGCTAAAGAAGTTGTCCGGTTCCGGTCCTGACCCTCTCGGATCACCGTCAAACCAGGCACCCGCACCGAGGCAATCGCGGTACATATTTATCCGTACGTCATAGACTTTGACGTTTGTTGAGGGGTCATTGTTAAGAAAACCACGGCAGGTATAAGTAAATTCACCGCCAACGATGTGCCCTGCATAAAGTTCTCCTAATGAGAAAATTAACAGAATCAGGCAGTAGAAGAGGGCTTTGGTATTTAATTTGGGGATGCGCACTATTAAAATTTTATGGAAGGTACAATCTGAACGGAAAAATACAGTTTCCTAGTCTGAATCCTGCACTCAGATTCAGAGGAAAATCAAAATGTCGGTCAACCGTCTTCCTCTCATCGGAAAGTTAGGGTTCCTTGGTCCTGAAAACTGAAACCTTATGCATTATTGTCGGCCGGCGGGTATCGCTGGCTGATGACGATGTCGATTACTCACGTTGTATTGAAACCCCGCCCGCGTCCGATTTGGCGCGGAGCCCTTTTTCCAAAAAGCATGATATTTAGGACTAACCCTCTACCCGAGATGCACCACCCGTTTCCGCCCCTCGGCTCCCGCGCACTTTCCACCCTACACGCTGGTGGTCTGGTGCTGCTCCCTACTGCAAACTTATGGCGCCTGGTCGCTCACGTCCATCAACCCGCTGCGGTGGATCGATTGTTCAGCGTTTGCCCGCCCAGCCTTTCCAACCGCCCGGAGCTGATATTTGCCGACGCGGATACCCTGAGAAAGTGGTGCCCGAAGATTCCTCCCCGCCTGGACATTCTGCTGGAATTTCACAAACGCCCGGTTACCCTGCTCGTTCCCGCTGGCAAAAATGTTCCCCTGAGGATGGTTGACCAACGCGGAGAAGTGGCCGTAAGGCTTGCCCACGACAGCTTCTGTTATCGTATCTGCGAAGACCTTGAAGCACCCGTCGTCAGCTGCTGTGCCATGGGCCCGGGGGTGAAAGACCTTCCGGTTCGTTTCGGTAAAATCCGGTCAGACGTACTCCGTGCCAGCAGCTACACCGTTGCCAGGCGGCAGCGGGAAGACATCGGTAAGCAGCTCTGCGTCATCGCCCGCCTGAATGATGCGGGGGAGATTGAGTTTCCACGGTAAATTCTAATCGTCCGGCGCTACACGCAGGAGCAGGGAACGTAAAAGGAGCAATGAAAGCCCCCCCCAAAAGTGTCGCTCTTACCAGCGCTTACCCATCTGAACGTTAATAAAAAGGCTCAGGTAAAGTGGGCTGTTGGAAACGCCGGGGGTTAAGTCGCTCTCAATCAGCAGGTCCGTATTACCCAGGAAAAAATCAGCCATCAAACCTACTTCGAGTGATTTCGCGACCTCATCGTAAGCACCGAAGGCAAAGTGGGCGGCTGCTTTGGCGTGCACTCCGGGACGAAGAGAAATTTCATCGAGCCCTACTGACCATGCGGAGGCACCGAAGATGCGGTCCTGATTAAGGAATTCTGCCGTATTGTCTCCCGTATGCCGGATATCGATGATGGTCCCGGGGTTGCCGGGTTCTCCGGCATCTATTTCCAGGTAGTACGGCTTTAGCAGACCAAGTGTGGGGCCAAATTCATAGGAGTAACCAATGGCCACGCCGCGCTGCCGGGCTTTTTCGCTGAGATAGGTCCGTTGGCCAAAGCCAAGACGGAGTGCATAAAGTTGGTTTTCCTTGGCGAAGGTGTAGGCCCGACTCACCCGGTTAGTGAGTAGGTTAATCCGGTCCGGGTTCTCCCGGCGTTCCCGGGAATGCCGGATGCTGCCAATACTGGCGGACCAATACCTCATTTTATCGAAGCTGATCAGCTTGCCGGAACGGACCCCAAGGAAGATGTTCCGGGGCGTGGAAATGGCAAAGGTGAAGTTCAACTCATTGTCGTAAATAATGCCCTTGCCTGCATTACCGTAGATGTTCTGATTACCTGGTAATCGTTGCTGACCGGCAACGGAAAGCGATAGAAACAGGGCAACACAAACGCATATAAGTAGTCGTAGCATAGTAGCAAGATAAGCTAATTACTGTTTTAGACAGAAATCCGGCCTCTTTTGTTGCCCCCGGCAAGGCAAGTCAGGTAGTATTATCGAACACTGTTCGTTGCACGACATACCATCAGCCACCTTATGCCGGGCTGCCGTTGCTGGATCACACTGCATTTTAAAAAGCCCCGCTAAGATTACTCCTAACGGGGCCGGTTATACATAGTATCTGTATCAATTGCTTATGCTTTAGAACCGACCTAAGTCCATCACTTTATTCCAGGTAGCAACGAAATCCTTCACAAAACGATCCTGCCCATCGGCGCAGCCGTATACTTCGGCGATGGCGCGCAGTTCGGTGTTGGAGCCGAAGATGAGGTCAGCCCGGGTACCGGTCATTTTCACCTGGCCCGTTTTGCGGTCACGGCCTTCAAAAATGTAC
>Ga0115031_1002060_pt1 | contig 14863 bp, 13 predicted proteins | sample Maine_Asex4_meta_FD_87301 | JGI IMG/M metagenome (GOLD analysis project Ga0115031, IMG submission 87301) | Marine algal microbial communities from Maine, USA - Maine_Asex4_metaG | ecosystem: Host-associated > Algae > Red algae > Unclassified | place: Maine, USA | collected 2015-01-05
CGCGCCGCGTGCCGGGCGGCTCGGTGGCACCTCATCGGACGAGGAGAGCCCTGAAGGCGTCGTGGTCCCTGGTGTCGGCGCGGCCGGCATCGCCTTCGACTGGATCGGTGATGCCGACATGCGACTCGGCCCGGTGCTCGAGGCGATGTTCGACGGCAAGTACTGTTGGGTACCGTTCGAGCGTCTCGCCGGGCTCGTCCTGGAACCGCCGAGCGATCTGCGGGATCTGGTCTGGACACCGGCCGAGTTCCAGTGGGACGGCGGCGGCAGGAGCGTCGGCTTCGTACCGACCCGCTACCCCCGCGTGGCACGCGCGGACGAAGCGGTAAGCCCGGTCGATCCGGCCTGCCTGATGGCCCGCAGGAGCGACTGGACCGATCTGGGTGGCGACTATTTCACCGGTCGTGGGCAACGCGTGTTCGCAAGCTCCGCCGGCGATCACGCGTTGCTCGACTGCCGGACGCTGCAATTCGGCACGCCCGACGACCGCGGAGCCGACGCCTGATGGCGACGGCGCCGCGCGAGCGCCTGCTGCCCTCGCTGCTCGATCGCCTGATCGACGAGGCACCCCGCGAGACGGCCGAGTCGCGCGAGCGGCGCGCGTTCTCGATGGCCGATCTCAGGCGCGCGGTGCGGCGCGATCTGGAGTGGTTGCTGAACACCGTCAACCTCGAGGCGGTCTCCGATATCGGCGGGGAGCCTGCGGTGCGCGATTCGGTGATCAACTTCGGCATGCCGGCCCTGTCGGGCATCACGCCGAACCAGGCCGGGCGGGCGGCGGTGCAGAAGCGTCTGCGTCAGGCGATCATCGCGTTCGAGCCGCGCATCCTCGCCGACTCGCTGCGCATCGTGTTGGAGGAACAGGACGACGCCGACGGGCACCGCGACGGTTCGCTGGTGTACCGCATCGAGGGCATGCTGTGGGGGCAGCCGTTGCCGGAGGCCCTGTACCTGCGCACCGAGATCGATCTCGAGCGCGGTGACGTCAGCGTCGCCGAGGGCTGAACCGGCGATGGATCCACGGCTCCTGCACCACTACCACCGCGAACTGCAGCACGTGCGCGAGACGGGCGGCGAGTTCGCCCGCGAGTTCCCCAAGATCGCCGGGCGGCTGGCGCTCGAGAGCCTCGATTGCGCTGATCCCTACGTGGAGCGGCTTCTCGAGGGGTTCGCGTTCGTCGCGGCACGCACCCAGCTGAAGCTGGAGACGAGCCGCGGCGCGCTCGCCCGGCACCTGCTCGAGACGCTGCACCCCGCAGCGCTCGCACCGCTGCCCTCGATGCTGATCGCCGAGGTCGAACCCTCGCTGGATGAGGGGTCGCTCGCGCAGGGGTTCACGCTCGAGCGCGGTACCCGGCTGCGCGGACCGCGCGTCGGCGGGCAGAGCGACTGCGTGTTCCTGACCGCCTCCGCGCTGACGCTGTGGCCACTCGGCATCGTCGCGGTCACCCCGCTCGCCACCGCCGCGGCGATCGAGGCGCGCGGCGTTCGCGTCGCACCCGACATCCGTTCCGGGCTGGCCGTCGAGCTCGAGACCAGCGGCGGGCACGCCTTCTCCGAGCTGCCGCTCGACGAACTGGTGCTGCACTTCCACGGTGCCGACAGCGTCGGCGCGGTGCTCTACGAGCAGGTGTTCGCGCACTGCCGCGAGGTGTCCGTGGTGGCCGAGGAGCGCGAGCTGCGCTCGGCACGCGGGCCGGTACGGCTCGAACGTCAGGGCTTCGACGATGCGGAGGCGCTGCTGCCGGTCGGCGATCGCCAGTTCCAGGGCGAGCGCCTGCTGCAGGAATACTTCGCGCTGCCGGCGCGCTTTCGCTTCGCGCGCCTTGCCGGGCTGTCGGCCCCGCTCGCCGGTTGCACGGGCGAGCGGGTGACGCTGGTGCTGCAGTTCGATGCAGCACTGGGCGAGCTGGTCGACACCTGCAGCGCGGCCAACCTGCGCCTCAACTGCGTACCGGCGATCAATCTCTTCCCCAGGACCGCCGACCGCATCCGTCTGGATGCCGGTGCGTTGCACTGCCACGTCGTGCCGGACCGCACGCGCCCGATCGACCACGAGGTGCATTCGGTCAATGCGGTCACCGGGTACGGCACCACGCCTGCCGACCACCGGGCGTTCGCACCGCTGTTCGGGGTGCCGGATGCCGCCGGTGCCGATCTGGCCGCCCGCGCGCCGGCCTATTACACCGTGGAGCGCGAGCAGCGGTTGCCGTCCTCGAAACGACGGCGCGAGGGCGGGCGCTCGAGCTACATCGGCAGCGAGGTGTTCATCTCGATCGTGGACGGCGGCAACGCACCGTACGAGGCCAGCCTGCGTCAGCTCGGTGTCGAGCTGCTGTGCACCAATCGCGACCTGCCGCTGCACCTGCCGTTCGGTACCGGACAGTCGGACTTCACGCTCGACATCGGCGCACCGGTGCGGCGCATCGGTTGCCTGTCGGGACCGACGCCGCCGCGACCTTCGCGTGCCGGCAGCGACGATGTCTGGCGTCTGGTCAGCGCGCTGAGCCTGAATCACCTGTCGATCGATCGGGGAGACCGGGATGAGCGCGTCGGCGGGAGCGACGGGTCCGGTTCGACGGCTGCACGCGATGGTAGGCGCGATGGCGGACGCGACGGCGCCGCGCTGCTGCGACGCATCCTCGAGTTGCGCACCGCCGGCGATGACGCCGCCGCGCGCCGCCAGCTCGACGGCATCGTCGCGGTCTCGACCGAACGCGTGGTGCGCCAGCGCCGTCACGGCGGGCGTATCGATCTGGCTCACGGACTGGAGATCACGCTGTCGACCGACGAGGCGGCGTTCGAGGGCGGGGGGGTCTACCTGCTCGGCGCCGTGCTGGAGCGCTACTTCGCCCGCCACGCGAGCATCAACTCGTTCACCGAGACGGTGCTGACCAGCCTGCAGCGCCAGGAGATCGTGCGCTGGCCGGTGCGCCTCGGCCGACGGACGCTCGCGTGACGCCCGGGCAACGCCTGGATCCCGAGGAACTGCTCGACGGGGACCTGCGCTCGGCGCTCAGGCTGCTCGAGTGCAGCGATCCGTCGCGCCCGCGGCTCGGTCATGCGGTCCGTCTCGCCGAAGAGGTCGTGCGGCTGTCGCAAAGCGTCTCGCTCGGGTTCGGCGGCCATTCGCTGGTCTCGCTGGAACAGGGTGACGGGCCGCGGCCGTGGCGCCTGCACTGCCGATACCCCGGCCTGTTCGGCACCAACGGCCCGTTGCCGCTGCACGTCACCGAGGAGGCGGACCGGCGTGCCCGCCACCACGGTGACCCGACCGCGCGCGAGTTCATCGACCTGTTCAACCACCGGCTGATCACGCTGTTCTACCGCGCCTGGGCGGACGCCGAACCGGCGATCGCCGGTGACCGGCCGGCCGACAACCCGTTCGCCGACATGCTCGGCGCGCTCGCGGGCTACGGCGAGCCCGAGAGTCGCGGGCGCGATGCGTTGCCCGAGCCGCTGCACCAGGGAAGCGCGATGTGGTTCGGACCGACGGCGCGCTCACCGGACGGGCTGCTCGCGCTGCTGCGCCGGCATCTGGACACCGATGCGCAGGTGATCGAACTGTCCGGCGGCTGGGTGCCGGTACCCGCCGCGTCGCGGCTCGTGCTGGGCGGTCGCGATCGGCGGGACCGCGCCCGTCTGGGTGACCGTCTGCTCGGGCGGCGTGGCTGGTGCGCCAACGGCGCCTTCCGGCTCGTGGTGCGAACACCGACCCGGACGCACTTCGAATCGCTGAGCCGGTCCGGACGCGCGCTCGACGTGCTCCTTGATCTGGTGCGCGGTTATGTCGGCGACGAACTCGCCTGGGAACTCGACCTCGAGATGCCGGCCACCGAGGCGCGGCCCGTCTCGCTCGGGCGCAGCTGCCGGCTCGGTCGTGACAGCTGGCTGATCTCGCCATCGGTCCTCACCGCGTCGTCGACGCCCTCGGCGGTGTGCCGGTTGCGTCTGGACGAAGGGCGCCGCCACCGCATCCGCCGCACGCCACCCACCCCCCGTTCAACGGAGCGTCCCGCATGAGCACCGACATCAGCCGCGCGAGCCTGTTCGGCAAGCTCAACGACATCGGCTACCGCTCGATCGAGAGCGCCACCAAGGTTGCGCGCCTGCGTGCCAACGCCTACGTCGAGCTCGCCCACTGGATCGACCAGATCGTCAACCAGCAGGACAGCGACGTGCACCGCATCGCGCGCCACTTCGAGCTGGACGGCTCACGTCTGGCGAGCGACATCACCGCATCCCTGGATCGGTTGCCGACCGGTGCGACGGCGATCTCGGACTTCAGCGACGATGTCTCCGCGACGGTGGAGCGCGGCTGGGTGTACTCGACGCTGCTGTTCGGCGATGCCGGCATCCGTACCGGGCACCTGATCGTCGGTGCGTTGAAGACCCCGCACCTGGCGCGACGCCTGGAGGGCATCTCGCCGCTGTTCGGCAAGATTTCGCTCGAACGGCTGTGCGAGGGGTTCGACGACATCGTCGCCGGTTCACCCGAAGACCGCATGGGTGCGCGCGACGGCTTCCGGCTCGGCGGCGACGACGCGGCGGGCGGCGAGGGCGGGGAGAGCATGGCACCGGCCGCGATGGGCAGGCGCGAGGCGCTCGAACGCTACACGACCAGCCTGACCGATGCGGCGCGCGAGGGCCGCGGCGACCCGATCGTCGGGCGCGACACCGAGATCCGGCGGATGATCGACGTGCTGATGCGGCGACGTCAGAACAACCCGATCCTGACCGGCGAGGCCGGCGTCGGCAAGACCGCCGTGGTCGAGGGATTCGCGCAGCGCATCGCGCGCGGCGACGTGCCGCCGGCACTGCACGGTGTGGACCTGCGCGCGCTCGACATCGGTCTGTTGCAGGCGGGCGCCAGCATGAAGGGCGAATTCGAGAAGCGGCTGCGCCAGGTGATCGAGGAGGTGCAGGCCTGCACTACACCGATCGTCCTGTTCATCGACGAGGCGCACACGCTGATCGGTGCGGGCGGTGCGGCCGGCACCGGGGATGCGGCGAACCTGCTCAAGCCGGCGCTCGCCCGCGGCGAGCTGCGCACGGTGGCCGCGACCACCTGGGCCGAGTACAAGCGGCACATCGAGAAGGACCCGGCACTGACCCGACGCTTCGAGGTGGTCAAGGTCGAGGAACCGGTCGAGCCGCAGGCGGTGCTGATGCTGCGCGGCATCGTCGGCACCATGGAGAAGCATCACGGACTTGAGATCCTGGACGAGGCGCTCGAAGCGGCGGTCCGGCTATCGAGCCGCTACATCCCCGCGCGTCAACTTCCCGACAAGGCGGTGAGCCTGCTCGACACGGCCGCGGCGCGCGTGGCGATCAGTCGCCACGCGGTGCCGCCCGCGCTGGACGATGCGCGCCGGAGCATCGAGGCCCTGACCCGTGCGCAGGGCATCGTCGAGCGCGAGGGCGCGGTCGGCATGGACACCGCCGAACGGCTGGAACGCGTCACGGCGGAACTGGATGCCGAGCGAGAGCGCGAGACCGGGCTCGCCGCGCGTTGGGAGGAGGAGAAGGTGTTGATGGACCGCATCCTCGGTGCGCGGGCGAAGCTGCGCGGTGACGGTGACGGTGACGGTGACGGTGACGGTGACGGTGACGAGCCGGATGCCATCGAGAGCGCCGACGGTTCGGGCACGGGCGAGATCGATCGGGGTGCATGGCTGGCCGAGCTGGCGGAGGCGCGCACCGCACTCGCCACGCTCCAGGGCGAGGCGCCGCTGATCCTCGCCGATGTCGACGCGCAGGCGGTCGCCGCGGTGGTGCAGGACTGGACCGGCGTGCCGGTCGGTCGCATGGTGAAGAACGAGATCGAGACGGTGCTGAACCTGGTCGAGGTCATGAACCGCCGCATCATCGGTCAGCGTCACGCGCTCGAGATGATCGCGAGCCGCGTCCAGACCTCGCGTGCCCATCTCGACAACCCGGACAAGCCGATCGGCGTGTTCATGCTCGCGGGCTCCTCCGGGGTGGGCAAGACCGAGACCGCGCTGGTGCTGGCCGAAACGCTCTACGGCGGCGAGCAGAACATCATCACCATCAACATGAGCGAGTTCCAGGAGGCCCACACCGTCTCGACGCTCAAGGGCGCACCACCGGGCTACGTCGGCTACGGCGAGGGCGGCGTGCTGACCGAGGCGGTACGCCGTCGCCCCCACAGCGTGGTGCTGCTCGACGAGGTCGAGAAGGCCCATCCCGACGTGCACGAGATCTTCTTCCAGGTGTTCGACAAGGGCTGGATGGAGGACGGGGAAGGGCGGGTGATCGACTTCCGGAACACGCTCATCCTGCTGACCACCAACGTCGGCACGGACCTGATCATGGGTCTGTGCAAGGATCCCGAGCTGATGCCGTCGGCCGACGGCATGGCCACGGCGCTGCGTGAACCGCTGTTGAAGGTGTTTCCGCCGGCGTTGCTCGGGCGGCTGGTGGTGATTCCGTACTACCCGCTCGATGACGCGATGATCGGGCAGATCGCCAGCCTGCAGCTTGGACGCATCCAGCGTCGGGTCGCCGCCCGGCACGCGATCGAGTTCGGCTGGGACGGAGATGTGGTGGCACTGATCACGCGGCGTTGCCAGGAGCTGGACAGCGGTGGGCGGATGATCGATGCGATCCTGACCAACACGTTGTTGCCGGCGATCAGTCGGGAGTTGCTGGAGCGGCAGTTCAGTGACGGGGAAAAAGTGTCGAATATTGCAGTTAAGGTCGTGAACGAGGGGTTTTCCTACGACATGACGTGAACTACGTGAAGGCATCGCAGGTTCGGCGGGGGCTCCTTCGAAGTGGCTCGCCGTCGTCGGCGATCGGGGGTGATGCCCCGGGCCCGCTCCCGGGGTGTCCGGTGAGCGTTCGGTGTACGCCACGGCCGCGATTCAGGGAGTCGTCTGCAGGGCGAACGCACAGGAAGGTCGAGTCTTTGACGAAACACGCCGGCGTCCTTGGATTCCTTCGCTTTCTTGGGGATAATCCAAAGATCCGCGCACGCATCGCGCCGATGCACAACCTCGGCACGATGATCCCAATGACCAACGGCGGCAACGCCGGACTCGCCACGGGGGTGGCGTCGGGCACCGTCATGGGCCCGTCACGCCATCTCGCCGGGGCATTCACCTGCCTGATCGGCGGTATGCCCGCTACGCGCGTGACCAGCACGTCATTGCAGAATTCTACGAACTGACTTGGTGCCAGACTTGTGCCCAGTCAAGTGAAGATGCTCGTACTCGCACCGTGATCGCCACCATCACGTTCGCCGATACCCGCGGCACGGCAGACTACCCAAGGGTCGAGTGGAACGCGCGCACCAGCCGGAGTAGGGTCTAGGGCCAGGTCTCGCCCGGTTGGTCCGACCGGGAGCACGAGGCCACCCGTCGCGTTTCGGGCCGCGTTTCACCGAGTGCGGATCATGTCCGTAGCGAGTGGGAACAACGGAGTCGAAACGATGTTATACAGCTTGTTCTTCCGCCGATACGCACCCTTCGCCACCTTCGGCGGGGGCTTCGAGGGCGATACGCGCACATCGGCCTCGACCAGCATGACGGCCACCGCGCGCACGATCGGCGGCGTATCCTTCGGTCCTGGCTCGGTAGGCAGCGGCTTCGGCTCCAGTTCCGGCACCAGCATGCCGAGGGCGCCGTGGCTCGGGAGTCACAGGTCCTCCGTGACGTCGTCGGTGGCCGTGGCGTTGCGTAGCATTGCCGCGGTCCGGTTCACCGCGCGGACCGCGGGCTCGAATCCCATGGTTCCGGGGTCGCCCGACATCGACACGTTCGTCGACATGGCCGTCTGTTTCCGTCCGGAGTCGATCATCGTCGAAGGCACCATTCGCGGCGACGCATTTCCGAGCGCCGAGGTATTCGTCTACGACGGCGCCGGGACACCGATACTGCTCTGGGATTTCGCCACCACGGCCGGGCCGCTGGAAGGGCCGGCTACCAAGCTGTTCGGACGTCACGCCGGGAACACGCTGGGGTCGTTCTTCAAGCGGTTGCCGATCAGGAGCGACGGTTCGTTCTCCCTGGCTTCCTGATGGCCGGGGGCACGAGCTGGCGCCAGTTCTGCTGTGCAACGCTGGCTTGTCGAAACCGCTTCCATCGCCTGGCTACGTGACGACCCGGCGTGTACCGAACTGTCCGACGGGTCCGGGCTACGTCAATGGCGAAAGACAAGGATTTTCTGGCTTACGAGACGCTGTTCGCCGAGGTGTCCGTGGAATGCGATACCGACGCCGCACCGTTCTCCAGAACGGAGAGGGCGTTTCGGAGTGGTGGGTCGGAAACCCGGAACGTCGCACTGGACGTGCCGGCGGATACCGGGTTCACGATGAGCGTCACGTGGTACGACATGTAGGATGCGCCGAGACGTGCCGATCTGGCCCGACTGTCCAGAACGTTGCTGGCCGGCGCGGTGGGAAGCCGGATCATGTTCTTCTTCGCGTTCGACGAGCACGACGATGCCGGATTCGATGCGGACAGCGATCGCTTCACCAATCTGGAGGAGCGCGGGATGGGGACATCCCCCTTCGTTGCGGACGGCGTCCTCCATGAACCGGTCATCAGGTTCGAGGAGCGGCTTGCGCTTGCACTCTCGATCGGCGGCAGCACACCCGGGGCGACTTCCGCGGTCGCGTGGCGCTGTAGCGAGGATCCGGTCGTCGAAGATGCGCTGGGTGTCAGCGCCGACGTTTAGGGCTTCGATGCACCATCGGCTGCATCGAGCCTGGAGGCGGCTTGCACCGGCATCGATGCCTGTGTGCACGGCCCTTCGATCGGACGACGACCTCGCCCGACAACGGTGCTCTTTTTCCGGTCACCGTTCCGTCCCTGGTGGCGTCCGTCGGCGTGACCTACCGACTGGAGGCCATCGATGGTGCGCAGCGCTCGACGGCGACCGACGTGAACCTGTGTCCGACCGCGATCAACGAGGCACCGGTCGCGGTCGGTGATCGCTTCACCGTCTTGGCGGGCATGCCGTTGACGCTAGCGGCGAAGCCGGGGGGTGACTCTGCTCAGCAACGAACCCGATGACCTCGACGCCAGCAATCGGCCGCTGTCGATCTCGACCACGCCCGCCAGGGCGCCGGAGCAGGCCGCGGAGTCACGCTGCAGTCGGACGGTGGCTTCACCTACTCGCACCGGGGCGGCCCGACGGGCACGGACGGCGACACGAGCGACAGTGTCGAGTACGCCTGGAGGGACGGCACGTTCACCAGCCGTGCGACCGTGACGCTCGATATCGTCACGGTGGACCGACCGCGGGTACAGGTGTCCGACTTGCCCGCACAGGCGGCGACCGTGGGTATCGAGACCGTCCTGGACCTGTCCGCCTTTTTCGAGGACCCGGGGGACGAGGGCACCTACAGCATCGAGATCGAAGCGCGTGACCGGAACGCGTCGGCGGTCGGCATCCTGGCATTGGAGGTGAGAGCCCACCAGCCGCCGATCGCCCGTCCGATCCCCGACATCCCGGGGGTGGCCAGTGGCGAAGTGATCTCCGTGGCGCAGACGACTCGGTCAGCCTCGGCAACGCTGGCAACATCGAATCGGGACTATCGGGTGAGCAGTGACCGGTCGTTGCTGACAGCGGATCCGGCTGACGGGACGATCGCTGTCGGGGCATCGGACGACGTATCGGTGCCGGCGCAGTGTGGAGAGGCATCCGGTACCCGGTTGGAAGCCTTGCGCGTGACGGGCAACATCGACGGTGAGGTGAAAACTCCGATCCCGCTCGTCTGCAGGCCATCGTCCTACGAGTATCCGGACTGGACGTTCTGTCCGAGCTGGCGGGCTTGCCGGGGCGCAAGGCCGTTCGATCAGCTGCTCGCCGCCTGCGATGCGTCGCGGGCACGAGGCGCACGTCGGTTCCCGCGGGAGGGAGCTTTCGAGTATCGCAAAATCGTCCGGTTGCTGCGTGACTGCAACCCCGGACGCCGGACCTCTTGTCGTATGGCCAAGGCCGACACGAGCCGACACGGATCGACGCGGTCCTTCGCTTGCCTGGTCGGCTTGCACGCTTCCCGGCCCGTTGCCCTCTGCGGATGCTTGGCGTAAGCTGGCGTCGTGCGACATCGCAGGATGCCTACTCGTCGCTGGAAGGCACGGTACCCATGCAGTCCGACCTGCACCCGTTGGCGATTCGACGGACGATGAACGCGATGTGAAGCTTGCGATGTGAAGTTTTTGCCTACGCGCCCGGGATCGATCCGGCGAATCGTTGCGAGAGGACCGAGCGATGTCCCTGGAACTCCACCGTCGGTGTCTGTGCGGCGCGCTGGCCATCGTCGTTGCGCTGTCCACGACAGTTTCCTCACCCCTGTTCGCGCAGCAGAAGCGTGTGGACTTCATTCCGCCGAAGATCGTTCACGACGCGCAGTCGCAGGACGAGTCCGGCGATGTGCGCGCCTTCGTTGCAATGGTCACCGACAACGAAGAGGTCCGCACGGTCACGTTCCACTACCGCCCGGTACCCGGCGACAGGCCGTTCCTGTCCGAGCAGATGGAAGTCCTGGGCGAGAACCGCTACCGATTCGTGCTCGATGCAGGCGATTCGTCCGATCGGGTCGAGTACTACCTGCGAGCCGAGGATGCGACTGGAAACGCGGTCTTCAAGGGATCCGACGCCGAACCGCTGTTGCGCGAGTTGAGTGTGGCCGAGAAACCCGTCGACGACGGCGAGGTTGCTCGCCCCACGGTGGTCCCTGCACCGGAACGATTGGACCTCGGGGTACCGCCGATGGCTGACGAGTCGTTGGAAGAAGAGCCGGACATCTCGATTCCCGCTGCTGCGAACGAGATTGCCGAAACACCGCGTTCGCGCCCGACGCTTCTCTACATCGCTCTCGGCGTGCTGGTGGTAGGCGGTATCGCTGCCGCGGCGGGCGGCGGCGGTGGGGATCGCGAGGAGCGTTACTCACTCACCCTGCAGGTCCAGCAACCCTGACCGGCTCGACCGCTGCATGTCGGGTCGGCGTCGCCGCTCTCACGGCAAGCGCCGGTGGATCAAACCTGCCACACGTTTGACGGAAATTTGAACACCATCGAGCGACCTGGAGCCCTGGCCCGGGGCCAGAGGTTGAACTGCTATCGCGTCGAGGACGTGCTTGGCGCCGGCGGTTTCGGCATCACCTACCTGGCCACCGACCTCAATCTCGACTGCCTCGTCGCGATCAAGGAATACCTGCCGCTCGGCATCGCCGCTCGGGACGCGACGAACACCGTTCGCCCGGTCGGTCGTGACGCGGAGGACACCTTTCGCTGGGGCTACGATCGCTTCCTGGACGAGGCGAGAACGCTCGCGAGGATCGCGCACCCGAACATCGTCAGGGTCATGGCGATGTTCGAGAGCAACTCCACGGCGTACATGGTCATGGAGCACGTGCCCGGACGAAGCTTCAAGGCCGTCGCGACGGACCCGGCGTTCAGGAGCGAGCACTCGCTTCGCGGTTTGATCACGCCGGTCATCGACGGTCTGATGAGGGTTCACGAGGAGCACATCATTCACCGCGACATCAAGCCGGCCAACATTCTGGTTCGCGGGGACGGCTCCACGGTGCTGCTCGACTTCGGCTCGGCACGCTCGGCAGTGATGTCGGCCACCCGGCTGGTGAGCGAGGACCACGTGTCCCCCGAGCTGACGGCGCTCGTGTCCGAAGGCTACTCGCCGCTGGAGCAGTACGGCAGTCACGACGTCGGTGTCAGCTCGGGAGAGCAGGGAGCGTGGACCGACATCTACGCCCTGGGAGCCGTACTGCATTTTGCTGTCAGGGGAAGGCCGCCTCCGGCATCCCCCGTCAGAGCGAGAGGCGTTCTCGATCATCGCACCGATCCCTACGAGCCGCTCTCGACGAGCGCGGCGAGCGCCGGTTATTCCATGGGATTTCTGAGGGCCATCGATCAGGCGCTGGTGTTGCGCAGTTCGGATCGTCCACGCTCGCTCGCCGACTGGAGCAGGACGCTGCTCGATGACGACGAGCCGACGGTACTCAGACCTGCGATCCGGGGCCACGAAGAAGTACCGCCCCCGGCGCACGCACCGAATCGCTGGAGAGTACCGATGGCGATACTCGCTGCAACCGTTGCAGCGCTGGGCATCGGCTGGGCAGTGATGTTCCGGGAGAAGATCGGTGTGCCTTCCGCACCTCCCGACCCTCCGCCGGAACTGCCCCGTGCATCGACTCCCTATCCGGTCCCAGTCGCGGGCCCACACCACGCCCCGGCTCCCGATCCGCTGCCGGAGCTGCCGGAGCTGCCCCGTGCATCGACCCCCTATCCGGTACCAGGCGCGCCCTTGCGACCCGAGCTGACCGAACAGGACGTCCGTGACGCGGAAGTGCTCTTCGCGGCTGTCGTCCGGGCGCTCGAAACCGTGCAACGCGGCGAGTTCGAACGTATCGCCGCCATTCCGAAAGAACTTCACCCCTACATGGCCCACCTGCTGGATGCGAACGCCTCCATCGATGCGCGAGTCCAGGACGTCCTCGTTCGTGCAGGTAGCGGCTCCATCGGTGCTACGCTGGTCATCGAGCGCACGAAGGGCCTTGACGGTGACATCACCGTGCCTGGCAAGTCGAACAGGGAGATTTCCTTGCACGTCGACAAGGAGACCTCGGGATGGTCCAGGGTCCGTCTCTCGAACCGGTAGCCTGCGTTGGTCGCTTGCTACCGTCCGGGCGATCGGGAAGTGTCCGCCAAGCGGCACACGGCCATTGGAGACGCTACCTCTTCGAGAAGCAGGTCCGGCGGATCCGGTGGATGGTCACGACGGGTCGGTACCCTGTTTCAAGTTGCCGGTGCCCATGTACCGCGGTTGGAGCCGGGTGAGATCGCGATCTTCGCCGTCACGCGCCGGATGTGCCCAGCCGAATCGCGCATCGCGATCGCCACCATCGTTGTCCTCGTCGATCTGCAGTTCGATGCCGAACGGCCGATCGATGTCTATGCCTAACGACGCGAGCGGCACGGCGATCTCCCACGTGTGCTGGCCGGTCTCGCAAGTAATGCAGGTCCGGAAGCGCAGCCCGTCGGGCACACCTGCGGAGTAGGGCCCGGCCGCCATGCGCCGCATTTCGGAGTTCGAGCCGCCGGAGTCCGTCAGCGCGAGAAGAATGTGCCAATCGTCGACGCCATCGTAGGAGGCACCCTTGCTGTTGTTGCCGTCGATGAAAAGATTCAGCGTATCGTCAAGACGCAATTCGGTCGAGTCGCCGTAGAGCAGAACTTTTACATCATCTGTGCCCTCGGCAAATTCAGGTTTTCCCTCGACGAAGATGTAGAGCTCGACTCCGTCGTGCAATGCGAGCCAGCGGTACCAGGGTTCCATCACCCTCGGCCCGTCGCCTTGATCGATCATGAGCTGGTTGATCGACAGCCGCTCACCGTTCGCGTCGCGAAAATCCGCCTCTGACCAGATGCTGTCCTCGAACGTTCCGGACGGACCCTTGTCGTAGAAGCCATCGATCACCGGACCTGCTCCCGGATCGATTCGGGCGATATCGACGGCGACCGCGCGTGGCGGCGGTGCGTCCGAGAGGCAGCGATGGGCGGGGTCGGGTACGGATTCCCGGCGGTATGGATCGGAGCCCGCGCAACGTTCGATCAGGTTCGAGACCTCGTCGCCGTCATCGTCGTGGGCGTCGATCACGTATTCGGCGTTCGATATGGCCCGGGTGCCTGACGAGTTGATCGCGGGCAGCACCTGCTCGAAGGTGGCGAGCGTCAGTCGCCCCTCGACGTCCGGCTGTACGGACGGGTCCGACGTACCGTTCTCGCCGAAGTTTTCGGACCAGCGCAATGAAAGGTCGATCGACGTGCCGGGTTTGACGACCCAGCCGGCCGTCCTCCATACCTCTCCCGCGCCTCGCCCTGCTGGACCGAGCACCCGGGTCTCCCCGTTGAGCGTGATGCTCAGCCGCAATTCGGAGCGATCAACCGCACGCAGTAGCTTCGGCAGAGCGATCGTGGTCTCGTCGGCGCCGAGCGTCGCGGTGTTGTCCGCTTCGGGCTGCGGGGCGCAGCTGGCAAGCAGGAGGACCACCACGGCGACCGGAGCTGACCGGGAGGTACCACTCCCCCGTCGCGATGCCGGCCGAGGCCGTACGGGATCGATGGATGGAAAGGGAGTTCTCGTCATGACGCTTCCGTACGTGACGTCGAAGACCATGGGTCGGTTCGAATCCGATGGCAACGGCGAACCGTGATTCGCTTTACGACGACCCGCGGTTCGATCTGGGAGCCATGCCGCTTCTACCGGCCAGTGTACAGAACCCGGGCGCCCTGTCGAGAGCCGTGCCGGCGCGGCCGGGGGTTCCGCGATGGGTCGCGTCACCGCATTCACGTCTGACCAGTATTCGCCAGAGCGCAAGAGAATCGACTGAACTGCAGGGACGCGTAGTGTAGCGAGGGCAGAAGACGCGCGGCGGTTCCGGCAGACGGGGACACGCAGGTATCGCAAGATCGTCCGGTTGTCGCGGGTCGATGCGAACTGTCAGGATGACAGGCGACGCCAGCTCGAACCGCCGATGCGGTCGAGCGCCGGGCCGAGGCGCGTTCAGCGCACCTTGTTCGTCGCCGCTTGACGAAGTTCGTCAGAATGCCGGCGCTTATCCTGGCGCGCTGTCCCTTCAGTCAAGTTCGGGGGATCGGTAACAGGCTTTTAGTATGAGAGGCAGTCTTGCTGACCGAGTCGGACCGGTCTTCCTGCTAGCGTGGCCTTTCGATCGCTTTGGGCGCCGTGGTCAAGGGGGGGTAGGCGATGACGCACCTCTCCGTAGGGAAATTCGTGCTGGCACCGTTGGTCATCGGGATTCGCGGCGCCTGCAGCTCGGGCAGCGACGAGGAGACGATGGAGCTGCCGC
>Ga0115031_1002071_pt1 | contig 14830 bp, 18 predicted proteins | sample Maine_Asex4_meta_FD_87301 | JGI IMG/M metagenome (GOLD analysis project Ga0115031, IMG submission 87301) | Marine algal microbial communities from Maine, USA - Maine_Asex4_metaG | ecosystem: Host-associated > Algae > Red algae > Unclassified | place: Maine, USA | collected 2015-01-05
GGGGAAGGTCCGGCCCTGGGTATTGAAGTTCCGCCCCAGGGCCCGGACTTCCCGTCCAACGCCCTTTAGTAGTATACTCTTCAGCTCGGCCTCTTGTAGGACCGAGCCCAAGGCACGGTTAGCACAGAGGATGCGGTTCGCAAACTCGTGTTCGTCTTCCCACTTCTCTTGGGATGCTTGCATGAGGGCCTGGAGGTGGTCCACCAGGTCGTCCCCGTCGATGTTCTCGTTGAGTAGGGCGTGGACCGCGCGCTTGTTTGTGAGCTGCCGCGAGGCGTGGGTGTCCTTGGCGCGCTGGAGCACGCCGAGCACCTCGCTCGTGACGAAGTACTGCAGCAGTGTCACTGCGGTACCCTCGTTCAGCCCGCTGCCGTCGCATGCGCTGCGGAGTACTCAATGCAGATGTGGAGAGCCACAGAACAGGAACCAAAGTCGCTCTCTATGTCAGAGGAGCCCGGCATCCCTGCGTCGTGGCTGCTTGGCCTCGCTGGAGATCCATTGAAGGCAGTCTCGTTACACAGGCTCGCCCGCAGTGGCACTTGGCATCCACAATCGGCGGAAATTGGTGAAGCAAGGACGCACTGAGAACCCTCTTTGACACGATACAGGAGCTTTTTCTGACCCAACGTGCTCATGAAGGTCTGATGGAAAGCCGGGCACTCGCAGAGATCATTCATCATTCGAGAGTGGTCGACGGTGTGAGTCCTCCACGACGGACAGCCATCTAATGGCGTGAGCGATTCTGGTGTTACAGGAGGGCAACGATTCCAATTCTGTCGGGTCCGAGCGCTCGGAACAATAGCAGAAGAGCTACACCCCGAGCGTGAAGCGTAAAGAGTGTAGAATTTGGCCTTATCCATCGCGGAGAAATCTGCGGCCGTCACACTTTATTCTACACCCATTGTGTCTCTCGTGCTCGCTGAGCGTGTGAAGCAGTCTGCTCTTGCTCGCCCTCGCGGTACGCACAACGTGCTGTTCATCAAGAAAGCGGGCTTGCATCTCAATCGCTGGTCAGACAAGCTACATGTGCCTTTCGCAGAGCATGCACACAGTAGGTAGAGTTCTGCGTTGAGAACATGCTTCTCTCCTGTCCGCCTCACTTGGGAATATGCTGTCTGTGCACTACGGGCACTCTTGCCATAGCCTGTCTCCGACGCCGTAACTTGTACCCTGTAGTTCGAAGTATGGGAATAGTTCGTGGATCGTGAGCCATGCCAATGCTACGGAAATGGCGGGGCGGAAAGAACGGGTTGAGGCGCTCGCACCTATAGCACCTCTGTCTGAAATGTGCACACTTCGAACCATTCCAATTAATCGAAGAAATTCAGCATATGACACGAAGGGACCCTCTGCGCGTCATTTCGTTGCAAACAATTTCATACGCAATCCAGAAAACTGAACCTTAGAAACAACGAGCACGTTGCTGATCTAGTCACCTCTATCTGCCCCGACTATTATTAACTAATCCGCTCGCAAGTAGGCGCGGCATTTGGACAGCCGCTGCACCACAGATGGAGCTTGAGATCCGACTGGGAGCGGCTGCTTCCCGTCAGCCAGCTCGGGCTTGTGGTGCAGGTCGTCGTGCATAAATGGCGCGCATTGCCAGCACCAGATAGGCGCTGTACGTCCTGCTACATCTGCAAGCTAATGAATGAAGGCCGGACACACGACTATAATCAGCCTGACGACCATTTCACAGTGAGGGCCCGCCGAACCGTCGAAAGAGAAGTCTGTAGCGGTTCCCTCGCTCTTGCTCGAGAGTACCAAGGGCTTCCCCGCCGGTGCAATCGCGTTTTCACGAACGAGCTGCTGAAATGCCTTGAAGGCCGCTTGCAAGTTCATTACAGTGGGCTTCTACTTCTGCCTTGCCAAGTGCGAGTGGCGCCTCATGTACTCCAGGACGCAGTACAGGTAGGCCATTAAGTAGGACGCCATGACTCTCAGATCTCTTCGAAACTCTGCTGGGCCGCATTTCACGTACGATCGCGCGTCACCACACCACCGCCTTCCATCAGCGAGCTTCAGAGCTCTAAGAACCAGCAGCGTCTCCGAAGGAATCAGTCTACCAATCGTTCTACGCCAGAGGGCCTCGTGTACAATCGCGTGTACAGGCCAGCCAGTGCACTCAATATTAACAGCAAATGCTACGCTGATCACTGCGTTGAAGCCGCTGTGCAGAACACCGTACCCCGCGACGACAAAGTCCCCTGATTTCTTTTCATGGAAGCCGACGCGAAAGCTATAGGCGAAGAAAAACGCCGCCGGCCACAAGACGGCCTTTCCCGCGAGAAGCTTGCACCGATCGACGCTGCCTGCGATCGAATCAAACCATGCAGTCTGTGTTACTTTACGGTTCTTCAGCAGGCAGTAGGAAATGCCAGAAATTCCAGGGACACTTGCGCGGCAGCCCGCGTCTCCACAAAACGGTCCTAGTGTCGCTGGCGTCGCAGTTCCTGACGGGCGCTATCCGCTTTTAGGGTGGATGTGCTGACACCAGCCGGTAGCTGGTCAGAAAAAACGTCGTACAAGCACCCTCGACCGTCCCCGCCCGGGCCTCGCTTTGAGCGCTGCACGATATGGCCTTTGTGACCTGCGGTGGTGCCCACGCTCAGATTAACAGCACGGGTGTGAGAGAGCGCTCCGGCCGCGGCTGGGGCAGCTCAATAATTGACAACAACGACTGGGCGAATGCCGCGCCCCACATCGGCACCAGGGGTTGTCAGGATATGCATTTCGAGACGAAATAGGATACGGATACACGCCGATGCGGTGTATCTGATTACGGATAAATCGCTTAACTAAGATCCGGATGCGGATATCTGCCTCGGAAATCGACTTATTACGTAGATTATATCCGTATCTGAGTACGATTATCGTATTCGATTATATTCCTGCAAGTCCGTCAGGCCGCACAATTAGGGTTAGAGAAAGACGCCATTCAGACACTTGTTGAGTGCTAAATGGACATCAAGTACGACGTGATATTCACGATTGATGTGGGCGCCCCAACGGGCGCGGTCCAGGCAGTACCCCGCGGTTTTTGTAAACGGTCATCAGATAGACCGTTCTGAAACGCGTGTCACACCTTGCTGATATCGCAAGCAGGCCGAGTAACGTGCTTGAACGGTTTCTTCCGGGTCGGGCGGGATTGCCACTTGTCGCTGCAACATGCTTGCACATGAATCTCCCGATGGTCGGATTGGGAAAAGAGAGGTGGACTGCGTTGTACCGGAACTCTGTCGGCCCGAGAAGTTTAATAATCTTGTATATCCCTGTATCCTGCCTCTCATATCTGGAATACGGATCTGATATAATCTTCCAATTTTTGTCGGACAGGATAAATATATGTTCTTCTCTCTTTCTCATAATTTATTTAGAATATGCGTCCCCGGCGCGTATCTGAAGTGGATACGGATATAATGCATGGATATATTCCTCAGTGATATATCCATGACAACCCCTGATCGACACGAACAGAACCCCCACCATCAGAGTGAAACTGACACCCCGCCATGCCAGCATGGTGCACAACTCGATCGCCAACATCACCATGACCGTCCTCATTGGTGTCCCCGTCTGGATTTTGACGGAGACCACCAAACCGACGACCAGCGTGGCCCCAGTGATTGTCTTGAGCACCTCTTCTACCGCCTGCACAAAAACGCGCATCACGAACACTTCCATCTGGACCGGCACGGCCCCCATATTCGCCGTCATCAGACCAACCACCAGGACCGCGCGCTTCATCATCCTGGGCGTCGCTCTGCCCAGCTGCCACTCTGCCACCTCCAGGCCTGTCTTCGTCTTGAGCACCTTGAAAACAGCGTCCATCCAGACGCCCACCCCCTGCAGCTCCATCATGACGGACACGACCACCATCGCGGCCAAAACCAGGCGCACCTCGACCACTGCAACATGATTCATCTTGACATCTGCTTTCCCCGCCGCCAACGTGGCCACAACCGTATGGATCTTCACGTCGACCGGCTTGTTCGCCCTCACCGACGGAGCCAAGAACGGTTGACCCTGCACCTTGGCCGTAATGTCCGCCAGACAGACAATGATCACGCGGGCCACCATGGTCTTGCGCAACTTGGGCACCATCGTCACCACATCTGTCCTCACTTACGCCGTCGTCTGCATCTCGATGATCCAACCGCAACTCTGGCCATCATCGACGAGGCCACCTGCAAGCAGGACTCTGTCTTGGTTTGCTTGAAAACCGCCTGCACAACGATATGGACCATCTGCACAACACCCGGGACCGACGCGGCCACCATGGAGGCCAGCGTCAGGCCAATCTCGATCACCGTGTCCTTGGTCCGCATGATCGCCACTCTGTTCATCGCCAAAATGACCACGACCAGGCGTATCTTCGTCCTGAGCCTCTTCACCGACGCATGCACCACGACGACAGCCAACCGCACCCCCACCTTGACCACCGCGGCCGTCGTCGCGGCCAATACCAGACAGACCACGACTACCGAGTGTTCGTTCATCTTGACGTTCACTTCAAACACCGCCAACACTGCCGCTACCTCGTGAGTTTTCGTCTTAAGGTCCTCGACCGCCACCTACACGTTGGGTGGTACGGCCACCACGGTATGCAGCATCAGACCGAGCATGCCCACGACGTGCATGTCGATCACGAGCGCCCTTTTGCCCATCGTCAACAAGGTTCACACCAGGCAAGGCTACGTCTTGACGACCTTGACCACCGCGTGCATCACGACGCCGACCGCCCGCACCTCCATCATGACCACCACGGCCGTCGTCGAGGTCCGCATCATACCAACCACGACCACCACGTGCTTGCTCATCGTGACCTCTGCCCCGACTACCTCCAACAATGCCACCACCTGGCGGGTCTTCGTCTTGAGGACGTAGACCGCCGAGTGCACCACAACGCCCGCCACCTGCATCTCCCGCGTGATTGACACGGCCACGATCGTGGCCCAGGCGCCCAGGCGAGGCGGCGCCAGCACCAGTCCCTCACAGGACGACCGGGAGATGGCCAACATCAGACCTACGGCGACCACCGGGCGCGTGTCCACCTTGCCCGAAACCCCGCCCACCGCGGACGCATTTGGCACCACAAGCGTCGTGCTTTTGGTTTGCTTGAAAACCGCCTGCACCGCGACTCGCACCACCGGCACCACATTCTGCACCAACATGGCCACCATCGCGGCCAGCGTCAGGTCGACCTCGATCACCGCGTCTTTCTTTTTCATCACCGCAAATGTGCTCATCTCCAATACAGCCAACACCAGGAGAGTTTCCGTCTTAAGCATTTTGACCGCCGCATGCACCAGGACGACCACCATTCACACGTCCGCGTTGACCGCCGCTGCCGCCGTCGCGGCCATTGCCAGACAGACTACCTTGACCGCGTGATTTTTCATTTTAACGTCCACTCCGAACACCGCCAACACTGCTACCACTTCGCGGGTTTTCGTCTTGAGGGCCTCGACCGCCACCTACACGTTAGCTGGTACGAATACCACTGTATTCAGCATGAGACCGACCATGACCACGAGTTGCATGTCCATCACGGGCGCCCTTTCGGCCATCGTCAACTTAACAAGCACCAGGCGGGGCTCCGTTTTGCCGACCTTAACCGCCGCGTGCATCACGACGCCCCCCACCCGCACCTTCATCATGTCCGCCACGGCCGCAATCGCGGCCTGCATCAGACCAACCACGACCACCACGTGCTTACTTTTCTTAAACAGGGACTTCCATGCATAATTGGCTCTCAGATATAATGGATAGTTTTCCTCGGATACACTCGTATTAAAAAATAACGAGCCCGATTTTTCATACTCTTATCTGAATGGTACCGCCATTGAATGGCACCGAAGAGGATAAACGCAAGTCCAATTACTGAGCCTGCGTGGGATGCAGGCATCAAACTAACTCAGCAAACTTCACTTTCCAGAGGCGTCACAATGCTTCAAGACGGATAAAAAGACGCAGGTACATATTCGAAGAGCGCTGAACAGTAGTGAGCAAACTCAGGGCCGATCGTCGACAGTAAACGGTCAAGACAGACGTCGCGCGCCGCCTCGCATGGAAGGCCCACAAGGATCGGAACGCGTATCAAGACAAAACACAAGCCACAATACCGAGACGGACACCGCAGCCGATGCCCCTTGCGTCACATTGATCTTGGCACGCGCACTGCTGGTCATGATCTGGCGTGCGCCGCGTGCACAACTTCCGGCTCGAAAAACCCGCACTTTGAATTTTCTTGGTAACACGCCGTGAAAGTACGTCCTGTCGGAAAACGTTGTTCAATACTCTGATATGTTCTGGACAGAATCCGTATTCTTATTAATATACTTCTTGTATCGGCTGCGAATATATATATCTTTTTCGTATTCAAGACGTTGCGGCAAAACGTCTGATCTGATTCAAGACAAGCTTGTGTGGAGTATATCCGAGTGGTCACACGTTTGGGAGATTCATGAGCCCCTGATTGTGACCTGCGCTTTGACCACCTCAAACGATACCACGACCTGGCGGGTCTTCGTCTTGAGGACGTAGACCGCCGAGTTCACCACAACGCCCGCCACCTGCATCTCCCGCGTGATTGACACGGCCACGGTCGTGGCCCAGGCGCCCAGGCGAGGCGGCGCCAGCACCAGTCCCTCACAGGACGACCGGGAGATGGCCAACATCAGACCTACGGCGATCACCGGGCGCGTGTCCACCTTGACCTAAACCCCGCCCACCGCGGACGCATATGGCACCACAAGCGTCGTGCTTTTGGTTTGCTTGAAAAGCGCGTGCACCGCGCTTCGCAGCACCAGCACCACACCCTGGACCGACCCGGCAACCACCGCGGTCAGCGTCGGACCGACGTCGACCACCACGTCTTTGATTTTTATGACCGGCACTCTGCTCATCGCCGATACGGCAAGCACCAGACGTGTTTTTGTGTGTAGCACCTGAACCGCCGCGTGCACCATGCCGCTTACCACCTGTGTCGTTTGTGCGACCGCTAGGTGCTCCCCCGGCACTGCCGCCACTCAAACAGATATGACCATGGCTTTCAGAGCTGCTGGATTGTCCGCTGGTCTCTGCAGCACGCGCAAATATTGGTCCTCGGTCGTCATTGTCTTTGATGTCATCGCCATCGCTCATTTGCCGATCGCTGAGAGTGCTCCTTCGACCAACGGCACTGCTGCCGGCATCCGCACCAGATCGCCGGCAGCCGCGCGGACCGCATCTCCGCCGCATCTCACTGCACTTTGGCTGCAGTTTGTAGACCATCGCATATTCGGAAGCTTCGCACGACAGGCCTACAGATGGCGTCATGTACGAGTCCAGGTGCATGGATTCTTTGCAAAGCAATGTAATCCGTGTGACCGGCTGCGGCGGAGGGACGTATAACTTGCTGGATTTTCTTCCAACTTCATTCAAGTCTTAACGGCTCGCTGAGTCTTGTTCTGCAATCCGCCGGTTATCCTGTCACGCATGGAGCATATCGCCACTCACTGTCACTCGCATAACGCTGACGCTGCTCGACTTGCGCTGCCTTCCAGGCATGCCACATGATCGTCTCTCATCAGCGGCCTGCGGTGTCTCGCACTCGTGTGAGGTGGTCAGACCCATGGTCGCAGACACCAGCCGCACCGCCCTGACACTGTCGTGTCCGGGCACAGAGACGTGACTGCTTTGACACTGCGGTTCTGGAGCTCCGGGCCAGTCGGGGCAGTGCGTCAGCGAATTCGCGTTGATCAACCCGGTTTGAAAGTGCACCCGCACTGCATCTCCGTTCATGTCAACCGTAGCACATGTGTGTGCCTCCTACGTATCTTCAGACCAAATCACGCGCCACAGGCGCCGGCGTCATCAACCCAGCGCGAACACAGAAAGTGGGCCATCACAGTCAACCAAGAGTAGCAGGGGACGAGAATACAGCTCAGAGGAGGCGTCAGCTCGTGCGTACATAAGAAACGCCCCGCGACCGCCCCCCACCCCCCCGCACACCCCCCCCCCCCTCCCCCCCCCCCACCCTATCTTGCGCTCACACCCGCGTGCTGCCGCCACCGCGGTTACCACCCGTTTCAGGTGAGCTGGGGCGCCGAGTGCGGCCTCTCTCCGGCCTCCTCCCCTACCTTCACCAAAACCCGTGGCAGGCCGTGGCCTGATGCCCCCCAATTCCTAATCATCAAGCACACACCCACACCTGCGGGCGGCTTCTTGCCGCCCTCTTTCTCATCCACGCTCAAACCCGCGGGCTGCGCTGGCACCCCAGTGAAATCAACGCCCCCCGCGCCCGCCTCCCCTCCAATTCACGCGCACATACGCTTCGCAGCCGCCACCTCCGTGTCCAAACCCCATGGGTGTGCGACAGCGCCGAGGGAGGCATCTCCGCGCCCCGCCTCCCCCACCCCCAGGACCAAACGCGCGGCTCCCCGACCATCGCCGTGGCTTCAAGCCCCCGTCGCCTCCCCCAACAGACTGAGTCAGGCCCAATAGGGAGAGTGAACGCCGTGCTGCCAACCGGCGGCGGCGGCGGCGGCGGCAGCGGCCGCCGCCCGCCCAATCGCCAGCGGCGGCGTCTGCAGCAGCGGCGGCCGCAGCGGTGGTGGCAGAAGCATCCTCGGCAGCGGAGGGAGCATCGGCGGCGGCAGCGGCGGCTATGGCCGCCGCGCGCCCAAACGGCGGCAGAGGGGCACGCCCCGCCCCCCCCTTCCTACTGGCGGGCGGAAGCCGCTGCCCGTGTTGGACTGAAATGCTCGTGGCCGACTCCACTGGCGGTTCGCGGATGGATGTTGCTCGGTGACCCCTATGGTACCGCAGATCGTACACTTGCGATACGTGATCAGGTTGCACACATATGTGTTGGGCCATAGTCGGGTGTTACCCTTGTCATGATTCGGTTTGAGCTTCGCTGTGCTCTAGTGGCTTTTTATTTGGTCAGTGATTCGATTTGGTGCGAGGGCGTGGGCGTCGGTGTGGGCGCGAGAGGGGAAAGCACGTTCGCACACACACACACAAGCTCAAGCCACTCAACAACTTCACCAAGGTCCCCCAACCCCTATTCCCGCTGCGTTTCAACAAGGCCGCTCTTGAAAAATGCCCTTCTTGCCACGAGGAAAGGTGCATGACAGAGGGGCACTCTTGTCGCCATCGTCGTTTCCATTGGTAGCAAGATAAGCGTCCTCACCGTTATCGTTGATGCCGAAATATAGTCGATTTAAGTCAGCAGCCTTGTGCTGTGAAGCGCCCGGCGTTGTCAGGCTGCGGTGCGCCGCCGTACCTGCCAAAGACACGACCATCGCCCCACCGCGAAGCGGTCAATCTCCTCCATGATGCGCCACTTGCTCAGTGGAGGGCGCGGAAGCTTGTCGGACACAGACGGGTTGACCCCGTCATAAGGGATGAGGCCGTTCTTCGTGGCCTTGGCCGCGCGAATGAGCTGCTTCGGCGTTAAGTGCCCGTCATCTTGAGCCTTGGTACCGCCCAAATGGCACGCCTTGAAGCGATTGACGCCGGGGAAGATGCCAAACCTCAGATACTGCATGATGCCCGGTGTTGAGCGTGCGCACCGCCGCTGGACCTGGTTCATGTCTTCTGGAAGACGGTGGCGGAAGCGGTTCGACACGTCATTGTCAAAACGCTCCAGGTTCTGGTCCATACCCACCTTCGAATTCAAAGTCGCCCATTTGTAGACGCAGGCGAGCACGTTACGCTCGGCCTCGATCCATACAACACCGCACGTTCCGCGGCAGCAGCCGCCGATATTGGCACGAAGGTGAGCCTGCAGCTGTCGCTTCTTCAAGAGGCCGCGAGATGCGGCGGCCTCGGCACGGATCCGTGTCACTTCCGAACACAGCTGACCCTCTTCATTCCCGAGCAACGACCCCGCCAGTCGCCAGGCAGCAGGCCCGGAAAGCTCGCCGTCGCCCTCTGTCGTTGTCTGCTAGTCTCGCCCCGGTTGTGTTGTCACTTCAGCCGCCCATTTTGGTGACTCGGGCCGTGCGGGGGGCGCCACATCCGGTGCGATCTCATAAGTCGGCGTCGGTTCTGCAACAGTATCCAGCGGTCCATCGGTGCGGGTTAAGTCGCCCATGTGCTGGCCGTCCGCGTCGGCGAAGTGTTGGCCAGACGTTCAAAAAGAAGAAGTAGATTGCAATCGCCCTTGTACTCGAGGTTTGTTGAAGACGTCGACACGAGCAGCGCGGCCACAGTCAGAGGGGCCGTCGCGAAAAGGTCGGCCAAGGCCGGTACTGGACCCGAAGGAGAGGCAGTAGGCCCAACGCCTTGGGCTCCCTGTTGAGCTCTGCTTGGGACTTCCATTGGAGCTATACGTACACGCGGGCTCTTGGTGACTCAAGCTCGTGTACTTAATGGCATTCCACTTTGTATGACTTGTATTTGTACATGCCTGATTTGTGTATCTCTTGGTGAGCTCCCCTCTTCTTTTGGTGAGCTCGGGGAGATGAGGCGTGGCAGGGTGAGTGAAGTGTGCGGCCGTGGGCGGCTTCGCACAGGGAAGGCGCATGCTCCGCTCTGGGAGGTGCGCCCCAGGCCCTGCACAGGCGGAGAGTGGAAGTGCCTAGAGAAGCACTGAGAGAGGGTCTTCCCTGCAACTGGCAGAGGCGTCGCCTGGCGTATTTCATGCTGTCTTAGTGGGCTCAAGACCGCCATCCAAGTAAGCTGACGCATCCACCTATCTACCACCCGATTTAAGGTTTTCGGGCCCATCTGTCGCTGACCGTCATCTTCGTATTTCCTGCGAAAGCTGGACGGACGACGTTGCTCGTGTTGCGGTGCGTTCCGGCGTCGCGCAGGCGGACACCGGCGTCGACGTCGTCAGTGCGGTGCTTGGTCGCGCCGCTTACGTCAACATGTCGGACTACGGCCACTTCGGCGGCCCCCAATTCGAGCAGCTGTTCGACGATTCCATGGTGCGTGCGGCGTTCCAGGGTGTGCAGCTCGAGAATTCGAAGCTGTGGACGGCCGTCGTGACGGACCGCCCTGCTTCTGGTTCGGACGACAAGAAGTCCGACCCGGTGGTCGAAGCGTGGGACGCCATGGACGAGGCGGCGCTGGCGACCATCCAAATGTCCGTCAAGCCCGTGCATCTCAACACGGTTCCGCCGTTTGACACGGCCAAGGAGGCGTGAGACGCGCTCAAGGTCATGTTCGAGGCACGTGACAACGCGCAGCTACTGCGGCTCATGGACGAGCGTTGCAGCCCGAAGAGGGGCGAGAACGAAAATATCATCACGTTTGCGTCGCGTGCCAAGATGATCTGGGACGAGCTCGCCATGCTCGGCAACCCGGCGCACGACAACACGCTCGCCCTGCGTATCTTTTCGGGGCTCCCGTCAAAGCACAGGATGCTCAGGACGGTCTTGGAGAACAAGGACACCCAGCTCGCCATGTCGGACGTGACGACTAAGCTGCTGCAAGTGGAGAACCGGAGCATTACCGTCGCCTCGTCCATGCCTTCTGGCAGTGTCAAGTCACAAGCTTTTGCGGCAGCGGCGCACAAGAAGTCGTTTGACAAAAAGTTGGTCGTGCAATTCTACTGCAACAAGAAAGGGCACATGCAGCGCGACTGCTAAAAGAAGAAGGCGGATGAGACCAGGGGCAATGGCAAGCCCGGTGGTGGTGGTCGTGTCGGCGACCACGGCGGCGGGCCCCACGCGGGTGCCGCTCTGGCCTACACTGCTTTCACCGGCCATGCCGGGAGCAGCAAGGCTCACGGGAGCACACGCGCGTGATCAACCTGGGTGCTCGACTCTGGCGCAAACAACCACATGGCCGCCGAGGATATTGGCTTCGCAATCCGGACGGCGGGAAGCGGGGCCGAGGTCACTTTGGCCAACGGCGACAAGGTGCTCATCAAGGGGCACAGCCACGTCTCAATGGACGCGGGCAAAGAAAACTCCAAGACGCGCATAGTACTCGGGGAGGCTTTGCTCGTTCTGGACCTGACTAGCAACCTGCAGTCGGTTCGAGCGGTCGACCATTCTCGAGGTGCAGTGGTGTTCGACAACAATGCCTGCTACATCCTTTGCGACTGCGGTGCTGTTCGCTGGAGCGGAGTGCTCGACAAGGCGTCGGTGGTCGGCAAGGTGAGCGACCTGGAGCAGTATGTGTTCAAGGTCGCGCCGGTAGCTGCGAAGGAGGAGCTGTGGCACCGTCGTTCCAATCACTTTGGGTGGGAGAACCTCAAGCGTGCGGCCAAAATGATCGACGGCATGCCGTTGTCAGTGGCAGACGCCGAGCGCGTCATTGGTACTATGTGTGTGCCGTGTGTGGACGGCGAGATGATTCAGTCGCCGAGCCCCCGCTCGTCGACAGCGACGAACAAGTGCGACCTGGTGCACAACGACATTGGTGGCCCATTCACTGAGTCGTGGGGTCGGTTCATCTACGTAATGAGGGAGCTGGAGGACTCCACGGGGTTCATCATGACAACGCCTATCAAGACGAGAGGGATGGCACCGCATGTACTCAAGACGCGTAACAAGCATCTGGAGACGCTGAAGGGTGTCAAAGTCAAGCGCTGTTGTCATGAAGGTGCCAAGGAATACGTCACCAACGACCTCAAGGCATGGTACGAGGACAAGGGCATCACGTCGGAGATGACAGCGCCGTACAAGTGTCAGCAGAACAGCAAAGCGGAGCGCGTTAACCGCACGTTGATGGAGCGCGCGCGTGCTCCTCTGCTTGATGCCGGAGCGGAGGAAGTCCTGCGAGCTGATGCGTTGGCCTCTGTCTTCCATGTGCTCAACCGGTCCCCCAAGGTGGGGCTTGATGTGACACCGCTGAAGGCCCTGACGGGGTGACGTCCTAACGACGCGTGATTCCGCGTTTGGGGAAGCCGGGCGTGGGCGCTCAAACGTAAGAAGCAGCAACGCAAGCTGCATATAAGGACCGACGTCGGTCGCTTTGTCGGCTACACGGTCGGTGGCAAGGCCTACCGCATACTCGAGGATGAGACGAACTAAGTCTTTGAGCGTCGAGACGAGCTGATGGAGGAGACCCCGACTCAGGTCGACGAGTCGGAACTTTGGTCAAGCGCTGGTCCCCGGCTGACGGCGGGCAACGACGGCGGCAAGGATGACGCCACAAGAGGAGAAATTTACATGCTCGACACTGAACGCGGGCGAGAGGACGAGTACGCCCCCGACAACAACTCTGACAGCGACGAAGAAGTGGTGTCTCCCTCTCTTGCTGAAGATAGCAAGGTGGACGTCGAAGATTGCCCCGATGGCTCCACACCGGCAGGCGGTCAAGGACCTGCTACCTGTGGCGGCTCCGCACCTGGGCCTCATCGCTCAAATTGAAATCCAGCTCCCAAGGTAGCATGGTGTGAAGAAAATACCAAGGCGTACTTTGCAGGCGGTACCAAGAGGGCTGCTCAGTCGGGCAGCGACCTACACAAGCCTCCGGCAAACGAGAAGGAGGCGCGTGCTCGTTCTGATTGGCCACGTTGGAAGCAGGCTATCAAAAAGGGGTGGCAGCACACAAGAAGCTTGAGACCTTGTCTAAGGTTGAGGTGGACAACAAGAAGCACGAGATTATCAAGACGCGTTTTGTGTTTGCCATCAAGCACGACGCAGAGGGAAAGATGAAGCGGTACAAGGCCCGCCTTGTGGCCCAAGGCTTCAACCAAGTGCCGGAGCGGGACTTCGACGAGACGTGGGAACCGGTGCCCATCGCGGCTGCCACACGGGCCCTCTCTGCTGTGGCTGCAGCCACGGGCTGAGAGGTTCATCATGTCGACAATAAGACAGCCTTCTTCAATGCCAAGATGGACAAAGAGATGTACATCAAAATCCCCGACGGCACCGAGCTGGAGGGCGTAAAAGAGATGTGTCGGCATAAGCTGGCGCTCAACGAAACAAAGCGGGCTGGGCGGCTGTGAGGTATCAAGCTCGACAAGGAGCACAGTGAGACCGGTGGTGTGCGAACCAAGGTAGACCCTTGCCTCTACAAGTGATGCCACCTCGGGCACGGGCGCGTCTTGATCCTCGTGTACGTCGACGACCTCATCGTGGCGGGCAAGAAGCTGGATAGAGTTGCTGCCGTCAAACGATCCGTGTCGGCAAAGTTCGAAGAACGTGACATGGGGGAGGTCGACGACTTCTGCGGCATGAAGGTCATGCGTGACCGTGAGTCAAAGACGCTCACTCTGAGCAACATGGGGCACACAACGACGCTGCTGGAGGCGCTTGGGATGGAGACTTGAAGCCACCGGGCGTACCAAACACGTGGACGTCACGAACCACGTGGTACATGAATACGTGACGCGCGGGCTGGTGACGTTCTACTTCGTCTCTTGCGTTGACATTCCGGCAGACATGCTGACGAAGCCTTTGCCGTCCCCGGCGTTCATCTTCTTTCGGCGCGTCATGGGTGTTGGTGCCGATCTGGGCAACGCCGGGCTTGGCGCTACGCCGGCCCCACGTCCAGCTTCCACATCATCGGCAGCCGTGCCCACCTGCATCTGGATGTCATTTTGTGCATCGCACCGCATCTGGAGCGCTGTACATGACATCGGGACGTCTCTTGACGTGCTCCAAGAAATACTTGTTTGCATCTTGTCGTCATTTTCTAGTCCATATACGTCATTTCTCTGCTGCAATGTCCTCGGACGCGACCGGTCGATTCTAAAACTGAGAGCGTGAGGACTTGACCGCCAACCTGACCCTAGGGCAGTCCATAATGATACCAAAGGCAGGCAAATGCGTGCAACCAACCGGCCATCCGCAACAACTGTGTCGGCTGGAGTTCTCTGATCCGGTTAGGACATCATTTCAAATGCATCTCAAGCGTTAGGGTGGGTCCTCAATCCACC
>Ga0115031_1002080_pt1 | contig 14805 bp, 22 predicted proteins | sample Maine_Asex4_meta_FD_87301 | JGI IMG/M metagenome (GOLD analysis project Ga0115031, IMG submission 87301) | Marine algal microbial communities from Maine, USA - Maine_Asex4_metaG | ecosystem: Host-associated > Algae > Red algae > Unclassified | place: Maine, USA | collected 2015-01-05
GCTTCGGAGTTGTCTCGTACTTCCAGGATTCCATCATGACCATTGAAGGCCAGAATGGGGTCGATCACGTTGACAGAAAAGCCCAGTGGCCCCATTTCCTTAATAAAGAGACACGTTTCTGCTGCGTGGCACAACGTGTAACGAATATGAGATGGGGCCGACGTTGTTGGGATTGCCCTGAGGGTCGATGGAGCCCACGCGTCGCGGACGGCGGCGGCCGTCGCCGATGTGGCCCGAGTAGTCGTCGTGTGGGATGTGCTGCGCGCACCTGTGATGTGACCATCTTGGGAGGGGACGGTGAGGTCATGGTCGGGGGGATGGCCCCTGCGGTCGCCGTCGCACGCGCCGGTCGGCGTCGGGTGGCACGCGGAACGGGTGCTCGGGGCGGGCGGCGGGGACGCGGCCGCCGTGGGCCGCTGTGGCTGGTTGCGAAGACTGGCGCGTGGAGCTCGCCCGCCAGCGTCGGCGGTGCCAATTGCAGCTCGGCATGCGGCGCCGCGGCAGGCAGTCACTGGGAGCGGGTGGGGGGGGGGCGCCCCCCAGTCCTTACGCGTGGCGGCAGCTGCGCATTTTCCCATAGCGGCGGCGCGTCGTCTGGCACGGGCGCGCGGGCGACGGCGGGCGCGACCTGCCGCCTGTGGCGGGCGCCACCGCCGCCGCGGCCGCCAATTGGTGGTCACTGGCTGGCAACGGCGCGGATAGGCGCGCCGCCGCCGACGCCGCCGCCGACGCAGCGCGTAGCTTGTTTCTCCCGTGTGTTGCTTGACGGCCACGGCCGCGCCACAGGAGAAGGCGAAGTCGGAAAAGCACAGCACACCTGCTGCAACGTGCGCGGCGGTGGCGCCGTGCGCGTCGTCCGGTGGCGCGACGCGCCGCAGCCGCTCGCCCTCGGGCGTCGCGTCGCCGTCTGTGGGGATGGTGCAATCTTTAACTCCTACTGCTGCGCCCCGCAATCCCCTCCCCCCCCCCTCACCGCGAGTGGCGCTGCATCGGCGGCGGCAATGGCATCGTTGCTGCCGCCGACACTACCAATGTGGCGGCCGCCGACACATCCGCACTGCGGCGGCGGCGGCGCCGGGCACGGCACCAGCCTCGTCCGACGGCGGGCTGTTGGGCGTTCGTGGTCCCGGCGTGTCGAGCGCTTGCTGTTTTTCTGTGACGCTTGCCTTGCCCAGGCGTGTTGAGGGTGCATTCTCAGAAGCTTTTTGTTGCGCTTCGCGCCATTTTCAACGTGTCCAGTGGCCCTTCAGCGTGCAGACAGGCTTCCCCCTCGTCTTCTGAACCACCCACGTGCCATTTGCGGATGGCCCCCCGGCTGGGCTACCACTACCTTTGGCCCTTTGCCACCACCGCTCGTTCCACGAACTGCCCTGCTCAACCGCCTCCCCCCTGGTTTCATCGCCCTCCCTCAATCGTTGCACTTGCTCCATCGGTGCATGACCTCTGGGCGCGCTTCGCAATCGCCTGTGGTGCGTTTGATGGCGTTTTCCTTGCGTGCCGTTACCCTGCCCACGAGCCCCCTGCACCTCCCCCCACGACTTGCTGCGGACTGATTCTGCGGCAGGACCATGGCTCTGCAGCGCTAGTGGCTCTGTAGGTGATCATGATCTGCATGCACTTTCCATCACGCGTTCGTTGTGGGTACAGGCGCACTAACCTTCTCTGTATTTGGCGTGTGCTTCACTGATTCTACTGGGTCATTCTACTTCTCATGGGGCTTCTCTGTCTCTGTGCGCACCAGGCTGGATTGATGGTGCGTTGAGGCTCGTGTTTTTAGAAGCGAGTACAGGAGTAGCTTCGTGTCTTGTGGGCATGACGCAAGCGACTGGCCGAGACAGATAGATCAGGAATCGCGCGGTTCACATGTTTTGGAAAAACAGATACTGTCTGCCCACGCTGTACTGCAACTTGTATTCGCAAGCCTTTCTCCGCAGTAGCCCTACTCCAGATCACCCGATCCCGTTTTCGATTACATGTCCTGAAAGTTCCTTCCAGACATCCCGAGATCCAGCACCTACCACCGAATAGGACTGTCACAGAATCGCATCTGTTGGGCGTCTGTTCGGAAACAGACGCCGAACAGAATGGCGCTCTGTTGGGGCTGCCGCCTGCAGCGACAATGCAGGAAGGAGGGGTCCTCTGCCGGGCATGCACGACCTCAGGACGTGCAACTGGCACGTTGGAGCTCCAGGTCCTGGCATGCTGGCGAGGGCTTTACCAGTGGACACGGCGTCGTTTTTTGCCCGTTGCACATCCATAACGCCAGCAGAGGCGATCCCTTGGCGTTAGTGCGGCGCAGCCGTCCGTGCGGTCTCCGCTCCTCGTGCAGCGGCACCGCAAGGCCCGTCGCCGACTGCACAAGCAAAGAGCAGGGGAGTGTGCTGCCGCCTTTGCCAAATACTGGATATTTAGGGTTTTCTGCACCTGAAGCCCGGGACACCCCGGATTTCGGACCAAATCGGCCCCAAGAGTCAGGTTTACCGGGGATTCCGAGGCACTGGAAACCGGCTGGTGCGGATCGGCCCGGCATTTTCATCGACCCCGCCCGCATTGGTGCTCAGGTCGCGATTGCCTTGGCCGTTGATTGTGAACGTCTCCGCTGCCCCTACCTGATCCCCTCCGCCTCCCCACAAGACTCGCGGTCCGTCAGGCACCCGCTGTTTCTCGTTCAGAATGAAGTCCCTACACGTGTTTCCGCACGCACAGGTCTGTATACGAGGCTCTGATCAGGCGCGACCGTGCCTCCGACCCCCGTACTTCAGTCTCTGGGAAGTGTCCAGCGAGGCGCGGAAGGGTGCGCTGCCATGAATAAACGGCACGGCCGGGGTTTGCATGCTACCCCCGGCACAGCAGTCGCTTGTCGGATCTCCCCACCCCAGTCGCAGGGAAAATCGGCTCAGCGCACGGTCCAGCGGGCGCTTACAGTATTCCTGTTGCAATCGCAGAGGAAGGACGTGCTATTGCCTAACGAGTTCGGGCCTTTCAGCCCCTCCAAGACCATGAACACAGCTGTTCTGCCTTGCTCTCCTACGCGCTTGCTGAAAGCAGAACACCCAGCTCTTATGAGGTCATCACCATCAACATTTCGCCTCCAGCAGCTCTTCCGCCCCCTTCGGCTCTTCGCCCTGTATTGCTGATACCCGAATCTTGTCCAGGTGGACAGAGACTGAATTACGGACCGACTCTCTCCACCAATCAGGTGCGCCCTTGCGACTGCCTTGGTACTCCTGATCACTGACAATGCCCATACAGCCTGGAAAATGAAATTAGCTCCGCGTTTTTCAGAACTTCTGGCAAGGAGGCAGTGGAAATTGTTAAAATCTCGCGTCGTCAGCTTGCTTCTTGCCAAGAAAAGTGGATCAAGCATCAACAAACAGAGAGTTCTGCCGCATGCAAGGACCTGGAACCAAATGCGGGCTTTCTATTGGCTTCGATGCCTTCATATTGAAGTTTTAGACAAACCGCGTGTTTTATTTTTCACAGTTTTGTGTCTGTCTCTGTCCCTCAGGACCAAATTCGGGGATCAGCAACACATGGCCTCCTCTGCCGCGGGCACGCAGCAGCACAATATTTTCTGTGGCGGTATGCTTCCCGTGCCTGTAGTGGGTTCTGCTCGCAAAGCCGACGGGGCACGGCACCGTCAGAAAGCCCAGCACAGGATGCGGAGCGACACGAAATAGAAAGAACTCAGACGCCTGGATCACAGGGCGCGGAGCGCATCAGAACGCCGGAACTAACGCAAACGTAACGCTGATTTGTTCGAACACGCACGATGACCCCAAAGCATACACTCATACACCCTCAGAAACAAGACGCAGGACGTGCACAATCCCGACCCAGGAAGAGACGGTCATACGGGGACTGTTCCCCGACGGGCCGCGGTCCCTGAGGCGGGGTCCTGGTGGCCCCTGCCACGAATCAAGGGACCCTCTTCAACTGACAGAGAGATTTGGCCCGTAGACTTAAGCCAGCTTGGACTGAAATTGCCCAATATATCTCTGGGGACATATGCCCAGATTTTCAAGTCTTCTATTGAAGTCCTCGTGAGATATCGACCGTGGCGGAGATCTCATCTCGCCCCCGGGATTTGGCCCGGTCAAAAAAGCTTCCGCAAGCTTCCAGGCCCCTCTGGGGGGCCCGGATCGAGAGGTGGTGTGTTCCCTCGTCGTTTTCAGGTCCTCTTCCCACTCGGCCTTTGGGGAAGAGGGATTCATGCCTCGGGGGCGGCCCTCAGCCCCGCTTGTCATGCGCCCCAAGATGGCGCCGCACACCGCTCCCTCTCGGGGCATTACGTGTGTGCTCGCGGCCCCTCCCCCGGCCAGTACCGGGGGGATCGCGTCACCAGAGGACAGGAGGTTTCCCCCACATATCCCCCATTTCAGGACCTGCGTCTCGCAGGACCGGGGGCGGTGTCCAGCTGCCCGACACTGGACAGGGAAGAACCCCACGTGGACGTGTTCCGCCCCGCCCCTCGAGGGGCTGTCTGTGGGATACCCGTGCGGGGCGTCCCCATCCCGTGCACTTCCCCGGCGCCCGGTGGGCCCCTCCCATCGGGGCGCATAAGACGGTTCCCGTTGTCTGGGGACATGAAGATCCGGGTGTCCCGTGGGCACCCTCTTCGTCAATATGTGGGACAGCGCCGAGAACGCGTTTCCGGGGTTCTTTCCCTCTCTCCGCCGACCTCGTGCCCCGCCTGTGGGTGGGGCTCATCCAACTTCATCGGGTCCCCGACTCGCGCGGTCCGATGGCGTCGGCCGATGCGGCAAATTGTACGGCCGCCGTGGCGGTCGACAGTCGCGGCGCCGCTTTCGGTGATGTTCTCGGGGAGAAGGACGAGATTAACGGCGCCTTGGCCTTTCTCCTGTCGGCTTCTTGGCCGACTTCCGCTGTCGTTGACGACACGCTTCGCCAGTTTTCCTGGGACCTCGGGGGGCACCTGGTGGAACAGCGGTATGCGGCGATGAGAGCCGCCGCATGGTCAGTCTATGGACGACCATCCGGGCCAACTACGGCCCGTTGTACGCCGTCCCCGAGGAGACGGCAACAGACTTCCTGCTTCTCCGCCACCAGGAGGACTGGCGGGTGTGTCGGGTGCTCCGCCATTTGGCGGAGCGGAACTTCCCGCCTGAGGTGGGCGACAAGCCGTACTTCTCTTGGGATTATGACTTTGGCACTCCCTCCAAGATGGGGGAGAAGGACCCCCGGTACTTCGTAACGGGCGCATTGGGACAGTGGCCAATCCGCACCACCCAGGTGTCCTGATGCTCCGTGAGCAGCTGGAGGTACGAGATGTCCAGGTATCCCGGCGTAGGGCTGTGTACCCGATCGCCCCCCTCTGGTGGGCGTTAGTAGAGGTGCCGCGCGGCATGACCGCGCTGATGCTCGAGATGGTGGCGCTGCGTGTCAGCAATCTGATGAGACAGGTCCTTGGGGGACCCTACCACATCATTTTGGCAACCCTTCGGGCCGTCGAGGTGGCCGACGTCTTCGTCGGCAGCATCCGCCAGCACGGCCACTTGTGGCGTCTGCAGCGGGTCCTACGGACGGCTTTGCTTGAGCACACGGCCGAGCGATTGTCCACGGCAGACTCGTCGGTTCTGCGCCTCTTGGAGGCCGGGTTAGAGCTCCTTCGCCTCGTGGAGGAGTTGGGAAAGGATTTGTGGCTCGTTTCCGACGGAAGCCCCCGAGGGGTCTTCCGGTGCACCAAGGTGCTTGACGACGACGGGGTCCTGGTCCTCATGGAGGGTCTTGGTGACGCCACCCTCCCTTATGGGAGGGATGTCACTCATGAGCTGCGTCTTCGTCCATTGGATCGGGACCTGGCCTCGGCCGGGCCAAACCGTTATAGTCCGGCCGCCCATTTAGCTCCACAGGCATCACTGCATCCGTGTCCTCCCGCAAGCTCCGCGGGCGCGTCTCATTCGGCACCGCCCCTTTGGGGAGCGGTCTCTCATCCCTTTTCCCCCCACAGGGGTGGGCGTTATGGTTGGTCGCGTCGGGCGTACCTCGGAGGTGGTTCGTGTAGTACCACAATCTTGGGGGTTACCTGAGAAGGAGGGAAGTAACGACCGTCTTAGCCGCTCGCGCGACACCCGCTATGGGACTTGAGGTCCGGGAAGTCGGGCCGATCGAAACGCCAAGACATCGAGACACGGTTTACGTGCCGGCGACGACGGTGCCTCCCACCGTCGTCGCCCTTCGTCCTAAAAGTGGCAGAAACCGTCGCCCTGGTCCAATTTCCCCGATGGGGAATTGAACCGGGCCGTCACCAACCAATGCAGATAATTCCCTCCATGCATGACAAGTCCCCCGAAGCGATCATTACAGACGAGGGGGAGTAACAATCCCACGCGCAACTCGCTGCACCCGCCGCGTGGCGCCCGGTCAGCCGTCGCCTGGCGCGCCCTCTCAAGCGCGCCAACCAGGCCCCCCGTGGGGCCCGCGAGTCGCGGTGCGGCATGTCGGGTACGCTTCCCCATTGGCTCGGGCCAAGCAGCGGGGCGGGCCCGTCGTCCCCGCTCCCGCGTCGCGATCCCGCTGACAACCACCGCCGCCGGTGTCGTCGCCCCCCGCCGGTCGCCTCGTCCCCCGGCGCCCCCGGCGCACCCGCGGTGGTCCCCGTCCGCACGGGGCGCCGTAGTTCTGCAGTTTGTTCCCCCTTCATGGGGGACGTTCTGGTCCGCCGTTGGCGTCTCTTGCCGTATTCTCTTGGAAAGGGGCCGCCTACCTGGGGACTTCTCGGCCCGTGAGGCGCGCTGTGTGGGAGAGCTTGGCCCGCTTCCTTCGGGAGCTCCTCTTGATCCTGCCCAACGGGGTTGATCAAACCCTGATAATGGCTTCGAGCCCCACCTTGGTGCGGCTTCGCAACGAGATGGCCGCTTTTGTGTCACGCCCTATGGGTGACCGCGAAGCGGACGTGCCAGACTCCCTGAGTACAGTCGAAGCGATCTGCTGCCTGTTGGCGGAGGGGTACGGCGCTGCTGTTGAGCTCCGCTCGGGAAGTACGTTGGAGCTATACTTACACGCGGGATCCTGGTGACTCAAGCTCGTGTACTTGTTGGCATTCCATTTTGTATGACTTGTACTTGTTTGTACGTGATTTGTGCATCTCTTGGTGAGCTCCCTGCTTCTTGTGGTGAGCTCGGGGAGATTGTGCGTGGCTTGGTGATTGGATTGTGCGGCGGTGGGCGGCTTAGCACCGGGGAGGCGCATGCTCCGCTTTAAGAGGTCCGACGCAGGCCTTGCACACGCGGAGAGTGGAAGTGCCTGCGGGAGCACTGAGAAAAGATCTTCTCTAGGACTGGCAGAGGGGACGCCTGGGGTATATCAGGCGGTCCTAGTGGGCCCAAGACCGCCATCCAAGTAAACCAACGCATCCACCTATCTACCTCCCGCTTCACAGCTGCCGTGGCGGAGACCAGCACCGTTTTGGCAGGGTGGTCCATTTGCAACTTGGCGTTCCCCCCGTCCCCGGCTGCGGGTGGTATCTCGCGGGCGAGGCACCAGCGTCCGCCGTCTCCGTCCCCACCCCACTACGGGGTGGGGTCTGGCCCTTCTGCTCCGTTCCAAGATCGAGCGACGGCAGAGCAGCCCGTTCTTTTCCCGGAAGAAGAACGCTTGCCGACTCCAAGTGGGGTCGGGACGCGGAAGAGCATCGAGCTCTTTATGCCTGGCCTGACAAAAGGCGACCTCAGCCTGTCCCAGGATGATATCTCGAGCTGACAGGGCCCCCGTAGGGGCCTCCTCCGGTGAAGCTTCTTTTATGGCGTCACTGGATCGGGTCTTGACGGCTAGGACGGGGACGTCCTCGTCTAAGGGCGAGGTGCCCAGACCCTCGGTAGGGAGATGCGATAGCGCGTCTGCCACCTTGTGATCCTTTCCCGGCTTATGCCGTATCTCATAGTTGTACTCTAATAGTCGGAGTCGCGATCGGTTAATCCGAGCATTCGGACTCTTTTTAGTGACAATCGATAAAAAGGCGCTGTGATAGCACCTTATCACGAATTCCGCACATTCTCGGTAGGACCGTAAATAGCTCACGGCCGAAACGACGCCTAGCGCCTCGATCTCAGTGGCGAAATAGTTCTTCTCCGCAGGGAGAAGCGCACGGCTGTAGTAGCTGATGGGGTTATATTCCCCATCAGACTGTTTCTGCTGTAAGCAACAACCTCGCTGTTCAGAGCTGGCGTCGACGTCGACGATATAATGCCCGTGCCTCCTGGGCAGGGCAAGGATAGGGGCGTCCAATAGACGTCCTCGGAGTATCTTACAGGCGTCCGTGTCCTTCCCTGATGGAGGAGGAAGCTTCTTAGAAAGCTTGGTGCTCGTAGGCGCCGTTAGTTGCTTCGCTATCTTGGCGACGTCTGTGACGAAGCGGCGGTTGACACTGCACATACCCAGAAAACTCTTCATATGGGTCTGGGCTGTCGGAAAACGGGGACCCCGAAGAGCCCGGATGTTCTTCTCCAGGACATGTACCCGGCCTGGTTGCATCACATGACCGAGGTATTCCACTTCCTCCTGTACGAAATGTCACTCAGACGCCTTGAAGGTGACTTCTGCCTTCCCGAGAAGGGTAAGCACCTCGTAAAGGTGCTGTCAGTGTTCCTCAGGGAAACCCGAAAAAAAAATCACATCATCTATATATATTTAACATATCTGCCACTTTTCGACACCCATGATCATATCCATGGCGCGTTGGAACGTCGTTGGGGCATTGCACAGCCCAAAGGGAAGGCGTACACACTGCCACGCGCCCGAGTGGCACGTGAAAGCCGTGAGTTGCTTGTCCTCCTCGGCTACTGGTTTTTGCCAGTAACCCGCATTACAGTCCAGGGTGGAGAACACCCTGACGACCCCTAGGGAAACAATGCACTCATCCATCCGGGGGATGGGGTACGCGTCCTTGATAGTCATCAAGTTGAGCTTCCTGAAATCGATACAGAAGCGTACCGAGCCATCAGGCTTCGGTACCATCACCACAGGGCTAGCCCATTCCCAGCTTGCGGGTTCAATAACGTCCATCGAGCGCATTCTCTCGACTTCCCTTTTCTCTTCTTCCCGGGCTATTGGCCCGGCCTTGTAAGGGTGCTGTCTAACGGGGACAGCACCAGGCTTCAGTCGGATTCGGTGTTCCTTACCTCGAATTAAGCCTAGCTTCCTCTCCCAGAAGACGGAATGCTTTTGAAGGAGGGCCTTTACGGCCCCCGACCACTCCGTCGGCACCGACGAAACATCTACCTCCGGGAGAGGGGAATTCTTTGCCCTGCTCCCGCTCATCCTGCCGCGGCTCTTATTGGCTGCCCGTTGTGGCGAGGACGCGGACAACTCCGTGTCCGAGAACGTGAAAATTGCGTCAGTCGACCGTGTCGACGAGAAGGACACTCTCCGGCGCCTCTTCCGTGCTCCGTTGGGAGGGAGGGACTGTCTGTCATGAGCGGTGGAGAACATTGTGCACGTTGAGGCAAAGCGCAACGCTGTTGACACGCCACCGCGAAAGCTCGCGTTGTTGTGCCGGTCCTTTCCGGGTGGGGAGCTCATGGAAATATAAAAGCAATGTCGTGCCCTGCACCACGGACTCTTGTTGATGCTGTTCACAGCGGTCTTTTGTTGAAAGAGCTCCCGTACCTTGCAGTATGTGCTGCCACCCCGCCCATTAGGTACTTGCGTTTGCGTTCAAGTCCGTACGTGTTGGCCGAACCTGGCTCGCCCACCAATGTTGGTGACCGCGTGGTTGAGGTCCATGGGGACCCGTTCATCGGGAACCAGGGGCCACAGCGCCGTATATACGAGTTCATGTGGTTTTTCATCGAGGTCATTTGGTACCAAGTGCCGTTGCACCCGCCCCACCGCTTGGTGTATACCAGCGCTCTGTTGTTTCCCGTGAGGGGGACCGAGACCTTCGAGGCGGCGGCCAACTCGTTTTGCTGCTTGTTGCGGAACTGGCCGAAGGCCGCCTTCCTCGGGCGCTCGGTGGCCACGGACCTCGCGGTACCGATCGGCCACGACGCCGGTTTGGCGAAGTACGTAGATCAGATTACGTTGGTGGCGGCGGAGGAAAACCACGCGGTCGATGAAGATCGAAGTCCTCGCATTAGCGACCAACTGAACCCCTTTCGGTGGCCGCCATTCGCGACCGACCGTTGTCGAGCGGCGGACACGTGGTTCTTCCGCGGGCGCGGGCTACTGCCGACGGAGTGATCAGCCGGATAACTCCGGGCGTCGAAGACGTTTGACTTGTCTCGTTGGCTTCCGCCAGTCCCCGATTGGGAACCCAAGACGGATCTTTAGGTAACGAACCCGATGGTGGTGTCATACCTGGCGGACTCGTTGCGAAACGAAGATAGCTCTGCTTGGCAGGTCGTGTACTCGGAGTACTACTGAAACCTGATTGCCGCGTGGGTTCGCTCGCTTCAAGAGGACAGGTTCTTTGTCCGTCTGGACGAGAAGACCCTTCGTCTCTTCGACGTCTTGGACACGTCTAAACTGCGCGACGCGCCTGACGGCGAGGCGGCACACACCTGGTACGGCAAGATGCGCCAAGCCATGGAAGTGTTCCCGTGGAGGGTCGTCCTTCAGGAAGTTTTCCGTCGTGACCAAGAGACCGGTGAGGCGCGACACGTGCGCGTGACGGTCGATGCGACCAAGGAGTTTGGCTTTTGCCTCCGACACGCGTGTGTGGACTTCGACTGGGCACCTAACCCGAGCGCGCCTGCCCATGTGGCACCGGTTCCTGCGTGCCACCTCTAGGTGTGGCGCCGGGGTCAACAGACCCACCCGGAAGAGGCCTATGCCATTGGTGGCGATCTCGGTGGTTGCCACCGCCCGCGTTCTTTGCGTCGCGATCTCTGGCAGTCGCCGCGTTGCGATCGCTCGCGGTCGATATCGCCGCCACGTGCTATCAAGGCCACTTGGCCGACGAGCGCAACCTCCTCCGCGGCTGTTGCCTTGTTTGGGTCGGCGCGCGTGCGCGATGTGCGCCTTCGCGCGCATCGTGGAGCTACCATGTCGGCGGTAACGCATGCCTGGGTGGATCAAGTGACCGGCTTGCGCCGCGCTGTGCAGCGGGTGGACGGGCACGGGGTTGAGTCGGCCCGTGCGATCATTGGGCAGGCCATAGCTCGCGCCGTTGATGGCGATGCCAACTCCAAGCACTTTGCTCAGCACCTCGAGGCTGCTCAGCCAGAGAAGGCGGTCGCGCCGACGCGCTTCAATTCTCAGAGCGTACAAGGGCGTCGTGCCCATGCGGACGGGGGGCCGTCGGGTGGGTCTCCGCCGTCAGCGCGCAACAAGCAAGCGCGGAGCGTCTCTCAGGAGTCGGGGGCCAGCGTTGGCTCTCGCCATCTTTGCTGTGGCGACTCGCGTCGCAGCGATGAGGAGGAGGAGGATGAGGGCTCACTGCTGAGTGACTTGATCGACTGACCCTGGCGAAAGGGTGTGGTAATTTCGGGGGCTTACGCCTTTGCGGTGCTGATGTTTCTTCGTCTTGTTGTTGTTTGTCGTTTGACATGTTCGTATCCATTTCTCGGTTTTTATGTTAGTCATCATAGCGAGGAAGGAAGTGGCATGCCAGCATCGTCGGCAGCCGCGCCCACCTGCATCTGGATGTCATTTTCTGCATCGCACCGCATCTCGAGCGCTGTACACGACATCGGGACGGCTCTCGACGTGCTCCAAGGGATACATGTTTGCATCTCGTCGTCATTTTCCAGTCCGTATATTTCATTTCTCTTGTGCAATGTCCTCGGCCGAGACCGGTCGATTCTCAGACTGAGAGCGAGAAGACTTGGCCGCCAACCTGACCTTAGGGCAATCCATAATGATACCAAAGGCAGGAAAATGCGTGCAACAATCCGGCCATCCGAAACAACTGTGTCGGCTGGAGTTCTCCGATCCGGTTAGGACATCATTTCAACTGCATCTCAAGCGTTCGGGTGGGTCCTCAATTCTCTCCAGTGCGTCCAGTGGCCCAAGTGGGAGTCGCCGTGCCTGGAAACAAACATGAGGAACGTTTTTTTACGACATGCTGGGGGGATACAGGAAGTAAACCGAGTCCATGCAGGACTGATTGCAGATGATTCGTGGGATTTGTGGTCTAACAATCGCCAGTTACGCAGGTGTGCCTTCTCGACGCCACCAGAGAGACCCACAGCGCGAACGGGCGTCTCTAATGCGACCACGATTCTGGGTTGAACAGCTCTCACGGCCAAGACACTCCCGAATGACTTAGCCTGTGCGTGAGCCTCCGGAAAAGGGCCTTTGAGGCCGTCTGAGGGCATTTTTATCACACGCTTGGCAGTGATTCAGGACTTTGGTGTGGCGAGGACCCGAAGAGCTTCCACTCGTGGAAGAGGTCTGACGGGTGAGATGTCATCCAATGTCATCCAACGCAGTAGAATGTCAGCAACAACATGTAGATGCTGACAGAGGTCTCACGGCCAAGAAACTCCCGAATGACTCAAGCTGTGCGCGAGCCTCAGAAAAAGGGCCTTTGAGGCCGTCTGAGAGCATCTCTATCACACGTTTGGCAGTGATTCAGGCTCTGATTTCGGCGCCGTCAACGGCGTCGCTGTAGGGGTCCGCGTCGCCGTCGGCGGCGCCACCCCCCCCACCGGCGGCGGTGGAACCCCCCTCCAGCCGGAACCCCCCTCCAGCACGTACGTGTGCACATGGGGGTCCGCGTCTGCAGGGCGCACCAACAGCGGCACCCCCCCTCCCCCCGCCCCTTTCCCCCACCCGCCCACCCACCGGGGTCAATTTCGTCCGCAATGTCGCCCACGCGCACGGCGGCGACGTGCGGCGCCAGGTCCGCTTTGGCGGCAGCCACGTCCAGCCGCCCCCTCCAGACAAGGGCGAACTCCGCGGCGGCAACGGCTGCGACGCGGGCGGTCACCTACCCCGGGGGGGGCGGCCCTGCGGCGGGCCAGCCGCACGTCGAGGTCAACGACGAACCGTGCGGGGGCGGGGCGGCGGCGGGGGGGGGGAGGCGCCGCCGACGGTGCCGCCGCCGCCACTCATGGTGAATTGGGGGGCCGGGGGGGAGGGGGGCTTGAGGGTAGCGCGCCGCCGAAACCAGAGGGATGCGGCGGGAGGAAAAGAGGCGTTGGGGAGGGAGGGGGCCGGCCAGAGCTGCGGCGCCTGTAGGGCAGCGGCGGGTTAGGAGGGCGCTTATTCGGGGGCGGAAAGGCGCGGCGGGGTGGGGCGGGTCGGAAAGGGGGGCGAAGGGGTGGCGTACTGTCGGGCGGGGGGATGGCGGACAGTGGGGTGGACAGTCGCGACCGTCGCGATCACACGTGTGTCGTCTTGCCCACAAGAGCCGCCGTGCCTGACAAACTGTTTGCAACCGAGTTCGTTGCCGCCGCCACAGTCTAGGCGGCCGCCGCTGCAGCGGTCAAGCACGAGAACGCCACAAAGAACTACCGGAGAGAATTCATAGAACTGATCTCAAGAATAGTCAGGTGCTCAAAAACTTTCTTGAGAATATTTCAATTATGGAGCATCCTTAAATAAGTCGTTTATCAGTATGTACTTCTTCGTGTAACTGTTCTTTATGAGCATTGTGATTAGCCGCAGAATCCCACAATTGCACTACCGGAATATTTCTTCACATCTTTGGCGGCTATTTCTCGTTTTCGAATTCCGATTTCTTGTTCTTGAATGGAAATCGTTCTTCATTTGTACATCACTGCTGGATGTTGCTTTCTAAATAGTCCCGTCAACTCCAGGGCGATCCGGAGATCGGGATGAGTCTTTATGTCGTGAGGGAGCTCGCGGGATCTCCCCCTCGATCACGGCGAGGAAATGGGGGGTTGAGCTCAGGCCGCCACCTCTTCTGGCCCTGCACGTGTCGTGGCAGCGCTGAGAGAACAGGGGCGGTGGCGGGCAACTCTGCAGACGGCGCCGGCGGCGATCCGGTGTTCTTCATGGCAGGGGAGGTGACCCGCGACTCGGTGGGCGGCGCCGACGGCGATCCGGTGGTGGCCGTGGCCGGGGAGGCCGCGAGCGACTCGACAGGCGGGGCCGGCGGCGATCCGGTGGTTGTCGTGGCGGGAAAGGCGGGTGACTCGGTGGCAGTCGGCGGGCGGCGCCGGTGACGATCCGGCGGTTGCGGCGGCGGGGGAGGCGGCGGGTGACTCCGCGGGCGGCGCCGGCGGGGCCGGCGGCGATCCGGTGGTGGTCGCGCCGGAAAAGGCGGCAGGTGACTCGGCGGTCGGCGCCGGCTGGGCCGGCGGCGATCCGGTGCTGATCGCTGCGGCGGAGGCGGCGCGCGACTGACGGGCGTCGGCGGCCGGCGCCGGCGGAGATCCCGTGGTGGCCGCGGCGGGGGGGATGGCGGTCGCCTCCGCGGGCGGCGGCTGCGGCGATCCGGTGGTGGTCACGGCGATGGTGAAGAGGTGTCCAGCAGGGACTCGGTACGTTCGTGCGGCTGGTGTGGGCCAGTCTTATTGCACTACTGTGGCGACTGTAGCATTCTGGTGCCAACTCGACTGCATCTGAGTCTTGTGATGTCATATGGACCGCAACTCACATGCATTGGGGCTTCGTCATGACGCCCATATCAGTCCTCAATCCATGTGTCTCCCGACTTTACTTCCCCCTTGCTACCTGCTTGCAACCGCGCAGGGGGTTTCGAAATTGGACGTGTGTGCGGCCGCTGCCGCCGCTGCCGCCGCCGTCGCCGCCGCCGCCTGAACGTCGGTGTAAGGGGAGGTGGAGGCAGCCCGCGGGTGCGCGTGTAAATTTGGGGGCGGAAGGAGAGGCGGGGCGTGAGGCCACGGCCTGCCGAGGCGGGGGGGGGGGGGTGCC
>Ga0115031_1002085_pt1 | contig 14791 bp, 20 predicted proteins | sample Maine_Asex4_meta_FD_87301 | JGI IMG/M metagenome (GOLD analysis project Ga0115031, IMG submission 87301) | Marine algal microbial communities from Maine, USA - Maine_Asex4_metaG | ecosystem: Host-associated > Algae > Red algae > Unclassified | place: Maine, USA | collected 2015-01-05
CCACCGGCCCAAGTGCTCCCTCCTCTCGCGCCCACACCGACGCCCACGCCCTCGCACCAAATCGAATCACTCACCAAATCAAAAGCCACTAGAGCAAAGCGAAGATCAAATCCAAAACATGCCGAAAGTAGCGCCCAAAGATGACCCAACACGAATGTGTGCAACTTGACCACGTCTTGCAATTGTACCATGTGGGGTACCATAAGGGTCACCGACCATCATCCATCCGCGGACCGCCAGTGGAGTCGGCGACCAGCATCACAGTCCAACAAAAACTTCCGCCCCGGTATTCGACGCGTGGGATGCCATGAACGAGGCGGCGCTGGCGACCATCCCGATGTCGGTCAAGCCCGTGCATCTCAACACTGTAACGTCGGTGCACACGGCCAAAGAGGCGTGGGACGCGCTCAAGGTCATGTTCGAGGCGCGAGACAACGGGCAGCTTCTGCGGCTCATGGACGAGCTGAGCAGCCTGAAGAAGGGCGGCGATGAGAACATCATCAAATTTGCGTCGCGCGCCAAGATGTTCCGGGACGAGCTTGCCATGCTCGGCACCCCAGTGGACGACAACACGCTTGCGCTGCGTGTCCGGGCAGGGCTCCCGGCAGACTACAGGATGCTCAGGACAGTGTTGGGGAACAAGGACACTAAACTCGTCATGTCGGACGTCACGGCTATGCTGCTTCAAGTTGAGCAGCGGAGCATTACAGTCGCCGCGTCCAAGCCTTCTGACAGCGTCAAGTCACAAGCCTTTGCGGTAGCGGCGCACAAGAGGTCGTTTGACAAGAATTCGGTCGTGTGTTTCTGCTGCAACAAGAAAGGGCACATGCAGCGCGAGTGGTACAAGAGAAAGGCGAACGGGATCAAGGGAATGGGAAAGCCCGGCGGTGGCGGTCGTAAAGGCGGCCACGGCGGCGCGTCCTACGCGGGTGCCGCTCTGGCCTACACTTCTTTCACCGTCAATGCCGGCAGCAGCAAGGCTGACGGGAGCACACGCGAGATATCAACCTGAGTGCTGGACTCTGGCCCAACCAACCATATGGTCGCCGGGAATGAGGGCTTCAACGTCCGGACGGCGGGAAGCCAAACCGAGGTGACCCTGGCTAACTGCGATAAGGTGCCAATCAAGGGGCACGGCCACGTCTCCATGGACGTTGGCAAAGGAAATACCCAGACACGCATGGTAATCGGGGAGGCTATGGTCGTCCAGGAACGCATTAGCAAACTGCTCCCGGCTCGAGCGGTCGAGCGCAATCGAGGTGCGGTGGTGTCTGTCGGAATCGCCTGCTACAACCTTTGCGACGGGGATGCTGTTCGCTCGAGCGGTGTGCTCGACAAGGCGTCGGTGGTCGACAAGATGAACGACCTGGAGCAGTATGTGCTCAAGGTGACGTCGGTCAAGGCGTCGGCCAACGCGGCATCGACGCGCATCGCTGGGGAGGCGGAGCTGTGGCATGGTCGGTTGAACCACTTTGGGATGGAACACCTCAAGCTGGCGGGCACAATGGTCGACGGAATGCCGTCGTCAGTGACCGACACCAAACGCGTCAATGGTACTGTGTGTGTGCCATGTGTGGACGGCAAGATGGTGCAGGCGCCGAGCCCCCGCTCGGCGGCAGAGACTACCAAGTGCAAATTGGTACACACTGACATTGGTGGCCTACTCGTTGACTCGCTGGGTGGCTCCATCGACTTTGTCACGCCCCTGGAGGACTCCACGGGGTTCATTACGGCAACACCTATCAAGACGAAAGGGATGGCACCGCAGGTGCTCAAGCCGCGTATCGAGAAGATTGAAACGCTGGCGGGAGTCAAGGCCTAGCGCATCCGTCATGACGTGTCCAAGTCGTACGTCACACAGGACATCAAGGCATGGTACGAGGACAAGGACATCACGTCGAAGATGACAGCACCGTACAAGTCACAGCAGAACGGCAGAGCGGAGCGGGTTAACCGCACGCTGATAGAGCGCGTGCGTGCTGCTATGCTCGATGCCGGAGCGGAGGAATACCTTAGGGCTGAGGCGTCGGCCTCTGTCGTGCATGCGCTCGGCAAATCCCGAAAGACGGGGCTGAACGTAACACCGCTGGAGGCCCTAACGGGTTGACGCCCCAACGTCGCGGAATTCCGCGTTCGTGGGAGCCCGGCGTGGGCGCTCAAACCCAAGAAGCAGCAACTCAAGCGGGAGCCAAGGACCGACGTCTGCCGCTTTGTCGGCTACACGGTCGGTGGCAAGGTCTACCGCATCCTCGATGATCAGACGAACCACGTCTTTGAGCGTCGAGACGTGCTGATGGAGGAGAACCCGGCTGAGCTTGAGGCGTCGGCAGGCGGGTCAAGCGCCGGTCCCCGGCTGACGGCGGGCAGTGAAGACGGCAAGAGAGATGCCAAGTAAGGGGCAATGGACATGCTCGACGCTGACAGCGGGCAAGAGGACGAGTGCGACCCCGACGACACCTCTGACGGCGACAACAAAGTCGGCCCTCCCTCCTGTGCTGAAGATAGCGAAAGGGGCGTCGAGGATTGCCCCGATGGCTCGACACCGGCGTGCGGTCAAGGCCCTGCTACCTGTGACAGCGCCGCACCTGGGCCTCGTCGCTCAATGCGAAAGCCAGCTCCCGAGCTAACATGGTGGGAGAAGGAACCCAAGGCGTACTTGGCAAGTGGAACCAAGAGTGCAGCTGAGTCGGGCTGCGACCTACAAAAGCCCCCGGCAAGCGAGACGAAGGCGCGTGCTCGTTCCGATTGGCCGCGTCGGAAGCAGGCCATCAAGGAGAAGGTGGCAGCACACAAAAGGCTTGGCACCTGGTCAAAGGTTAAGGGGAACAACAAGAAGCGCAAGGCCATCAAGAAGCGTTTCGTGTTCGACATCAAGCACGACGCGGAGGGTAAGATGACGCGCTACAAGGCCCGCCTCGTGGCCCCAGGTTTAAACAAAGTGCCTGGGCGGGACTTTGACGAGACGTGGGCGCCGGTGCCTAGCGCGGTTACCACACGGGCTTTTTTGCTGTGGCTGCAGTCACGGGCTGCGAGATTCACCACGTCGATGTCAAGACAGCATTCTTCAACGCAAAAATGGACAAGGAGATGTACATCAAACTCCCCGACGGTATCAAGCCGGAGGACGTGGACGAGATGCGTTGGCTCAATCAGGCGCTCTACGGGACGAAGCAGGCTGGGCGGCTGTGGGAATCAAGCTCGACAAGGAGCTCAAGAAGGACGGTGCAGTGCGATTCAGCGTGCACCCGTGCCTCTACGAGGGGTGCCACCCTGTGCACGGGCGCGTCTTTATTCTCGTGTACGTCGACAACCTGATCGTGGCCAGCAAGAAGCTGGCTGGAGTTGCTGCCGTCAAGCGCTCCGTGTCGGCAAAGTTCGATGTATGTGACTTGGAAGAGGTCAATTACGTCATTGGCATGAAGGTAATGCGTGACCGCGAGGCGAAGACGCTCACTCTGAGCAACCCGGGGCACACGGCGACGCTGCTGGAGGCGTTTGGGATAAACAACTCCACCCCAAGCAAGGCGCCAAAGGCGTGAGAGGTCAAGCTGACCAAGACCGGCGAGGACCTGCTGCCGGAGAGTTACCAGTACGCTGAGTTGGTCGGCTCTCTCCTCTACCTGTTTACCACGACAATGCCGGACATCGCCTTTGCCGTGGGGGTGCTGTCGCGCTTCATGTACTGCCCTGAGCGAAACCACACGCGCGCGGCAAAGAGGGTTGAGCGCTACCTCCGCGTGACAACCCGCCTTGGGGTGGTCTACGGCGGCAGCGAGCCGCTGCAGGGATTTGCCGACGCCGACTGGGCGGGCGTCGTTGACGGCCATCGGTCGAAGACAGGCTTCGTCTTCACCCTCAATGGCGGGCCCATCACGTCGGCAAGCAAGCGCGAGTCGACGGTGGCAACCTTTGGCCAGACTGTCGGCATGCGCGAAGTGCCATGTGACCAGCACAGCCAGTCGATGGCGGCCGACCTGATTATTGTCACACACGCATTGTATGAGTAGCATAGTCTAGAAGCTGCGCTGTTTTCTCACAATGTCTGCCACTAAAGCCTCGCTTGCGTGCAGCCAACAGACCCCCTCACGACATCTTTAGCGCCCTCTTGCCGCAGTCAAACGACGTAGCCGCGCGGTAACCATCCACTCTCAGACATGATCTGGCCAAACAAGCCCCTTGTCTGACTTTGACGTAGCCCCTGACACGCTGCGAAACACAGCCCAGACACAGTGTCAAGCCAATTGCACGGCCTAGAAGATGATCCAGGGCTGACACTTTGCCACGCCAGACACCGTCAAGATCAGATGATATATCGAAACAAACAGGCGCATTGATAGGCTCTAGGGACCATTGACACGTCACCGACACGATACGTTACTTTCGGATGTGTCTGAGCCCTCAGACACCGCCCCGACACAAAGTATTGCATTTTTGAACACTTCACGAGGGCTGCCATATACTCCGAATTGTGCTCGTTTCACGTGGGTTGTCATTTTCAGGCTTCCATGCGTCACCCCCAACACCAGCCTTGGCATTTCGATGCGAGTCTTGATCGTTCGCGCAGGTCATGCAGCTCAGGTGGTAGTCATTGTGACCATGGTGCATTACATGTTTCAGCGGGCCAGCTGCACTGGCCTTGGCAGCGGCAAACACGTGCTGTCTTGCCCAGCACTCTGCCATCACCGCCAGTCGTCGACCTGCTCTGAACCACTGTATTCTACCACACCGGCAACCAGCTGCTCGACTCACTGCGACGACAAAGACAGGTCGAGTGAACAAAAAATCCTCTTGTATAATGGTACACGCTACATATACCTCGCGAGCACATTTTTCTTTGCTTCCACCAAGAGCTCTCTGAAAGGGGATGAGTTGAGAATAGAAGCCAGGGGGCCGCCGCCTGGCCGCTTGGACATCCTCTGGAGCTGCTTGCGGAGGACGCTGGCAGTGGCCTTGATGGGGTCCCGTAAGGGATGGCTCGATGGCAACGCGTACTCGTCCGCCATGCAGCGCAAAGCCTGCGTCAGCAATTTCTGCTCGTCCGTCTCGACGTTGATCTTCTGCATGGCATCAAAAGAGGCCTCGGCTGGTGCCTTGATCAGATGTGGCACCACAGAGTGCATCCAGCACAACTGCCGGAGGTACAGATGGACCTTGTTCTTGGCAATGTTGGTCATACGGGTCGTCTTGGCGTTGTTGTTTGGGCCCGCTTGGCCGCCCCTTTCCCGCACGTCCTTGGTGCGCTTGACGCCATCGTGGTACATGGCACTGACAACTACCGCCCCAAAGAGGCCTTGACATCCCGCCGTCACGCGACAAAGCTTGAGCATTGTGCTGAGCTGCGTGAAGAGCGACAGCGTGTCGAGAGTGTCCGTCCTCATCACTAGGGGTATCGTCATGTCCTGGACGATGGGGTCGTAGTACTTGGTCACCACGGCAGGCGGCAGCATTGTGTGGGTGGCAGTGCCAGCGACGTCGCCGTCGTACTGGTCCAATCCACCCCCGTCGTTCTTCTTGGCACCTTCGTTCTCGCCTGCCAACCTACGGTGGCCGCCCGCACCTCCCCTGCTGCACCTGCTTCCCACGATGCCCCCGCCACCCCCGCCTCGCCCGCTGCCATCACCGCCGCTGAGCCCGCTGCGAGCCGCAGGCTGCCGTACTCGGCTGCCTGCGATGCTCTTGGCCCGCTTGCTTGGCCGGTGCGCGGAGTTAAACAAATGTGGTAGAGCAGCCTTGATGGCGGCAGTCGCCTCCTTCACCTCGTCGTTTCCGGCGAGGACCGAGGTCATGGCACAGTCTAGGCGGGTGGAAGATGCGGCAGCCGACTGGGAGCTTTCATTGACCGCAGTCGCGATGTTCTGTGTAATCCCACGGAGCGTGTGAAAGTGAGACACGTTCACGTTCACGAGCGCAGCTTGTTTGGCAGTAAACGACTGCATCATGAGGGCGGCGTGGTGGGACGACGGTAGCAACTCGGCTGACGCGGGGGCGACCCGGGCAGAGACAGAAAAAAGTGCAGGAGTAAACCGTGACCCCGTCTCGTCTGGGACATCAGAAGAACAGGCGTTTCAAACGACAACGCAAGTGGAGCAGCGTCGTGTGACGGGGTGAGCTGGGAAGCAGGACCGCTTTGAGTCGACTCGACCGTAGGCGTACCATCAGGTGCAAGACGCGCCCAGATTTGTGCAGGCGGGCAATGCGGGGGTCGTGCCAGCGACGGTGTTAAGTAGGTATATGGTGAGCAGAGGGTTGCGGCACGATGCTCGAGAGTAGCCGAAGGAGCGACCGGGAGGCCGGCATTCGCAATCTCTGGGGGTTGGTCCACGCCCACCCCAGCGGGATGAAGCATGGCCAATTGAAAGCCCTTGACGTCCCCCCGGCTCTCTTCAGCTTGTCCGCGCACGTAGTTCGCCATGAACATCATGCGCGCACCCCAGGTCATGCGGTTCTGGGCATTGCACCGCACGAGGCTGGCTTCGAGCGATGCTTCGGAGTCGGCGACACCAAACGGGAGCCCCCGCTCCCTGCATGAGTGCTGCAGGGTCTCCCTGGTTGTCTCCTCGCTCCGGAGCAACTGCACAGGCACATGGGAAAGGTACGAACGGGTAGGCGCTACCGCACGGTTCCGGTCATGCTCCATGCGCACGTCCACCTCGATGTGCATCGTCGCCTCCAGCGAATCTCGGTCCGACGCCGCCCGAAGGCGAGCCGACGAAGCCACACTGCAAGATCCATTTACCGTTCCGCTATGCCCCCCAGTCATTCGTGCACGGACCGCCGCCGCTGCTACTCCGGTGCATGCTCGGCGCACAGCAGCGACTGACCCCTCAGCGGCCTTCCGACCCACGGCTGCCGCTGCAGCAGTAAAGGCAGCATGTGTATCACGCACCGATGTGTCGAGAAGTGGTCTGTCCGTTGCCGCAGGTGCGACGCCCATGGCGACTGTGCAGGACGCTCCGGCACGTGCATCTGCACGGCCGACCGCAACGGCTAGAGCAGCAGCTGCCAGGAAGTCGGAATCGGTTGACGTGGGCCCGATAGATGTCGACGCGGACACTGGCGCCACAGCGGCCGCCGCGCCGGCAGCGCGCACTGCAGCCACTGCCGACGCGGCAGTGCCGACCAAATCGGTGGTTGGTGACCCTGTAGCCACTCGGCGCGCGGCTGCAGTCAAGGCATCCGCTACAAACGGCGGCGGTTCAGCACTGTGGGTATCTTGCACCGCGGAGGCGCCAGATGAGATGGTCATGCCCAAGTGGTCGACGAAAGATACGGCAGTGAGTACAGGTGGGATAGCAGAAGAAAGAGTGGGGTGAGTAGGTTGTGTGGGAGGGGCGGTGGATGAAGAAGGTGCGTCGAGGTGTAACATGGGTACTGGAGGCTGGGGGCGGGCGGCTGCGCGACGCTGTCACGCTGACTGCCGCAGTAGTTCCACTCATCCGTCTATCCGAACCGGACAAGCCACGCGAAGTCGGCTGGCCAGCTCCCTCGGGCCCTGATGGTTCAAAACTTGAATAAGTTTGAAGCGCCAAGCGCAGTCGGGACAATTCAGGTCTTTGGACCAGAGACTGGGGCTACCGTCGGCAGGAGGCATTGTTGAGTCTCACAATTCAATCAACACGGGCCGGCCAGTGGGATCGCCAGTTTCTAGTTTCACCAGGCTCCGGGTTGCCCATGTCGGTCTGCTGCTGTCCTCACCATCCAGTGCTGACAGTGATCTCGCCTGAGTGCACCGGGGGCGAGACCCCTCCTGAATTCGTGAAATTGCATCATTACAGTGATACGCAAGCCTGGTACTTGGCCGTGTGAGCTTGATGCTCGTAGTCTGGGGCTCGGTCCGGGACACAGGAACAGGTTTGTGACGGGCGTTTGATACGCAGGTACGCCGCACTACACTGTTGGGGCCATTCTGGGACACTGGCTGGGAGGTAGGTTTGTGATGGCCAGGAATTAAATGTGCCATTCTTAATTGCGTTCGAACCATTTACAGCTGACCGTGCCTTGGTTTGTCGGCTTGAGAGATGATTGATTACCTTTAACCGTATGGTCCCACGCCGTGTCGACACGCTCTGCACTGGGGCGTGCACCAAGCCGTACGACTGACCACTACGCCTGCTCGCCCCAGAGAAGCAAGGGATCACCGGTGTGTGCCGTTGCTGTGGCCGGACGCACCTACGATGTGGGCTTCCGCCGACCGGGGCGGGTTTGGGCCCCGAGAGCAGGCACGGTCGGTTCACCTCCGAGGTGCGTCGCGAGCACTGCAAGAGAGTAAGGAGTCGTCGGGAGAGTCCGCGGATAAAGCATTTACGCTTGACATGCATCTCGCTGCTGCTTTGGTTGGGTCTGAGCGTGTGGGGGCACAATGCGCTTGAACACTTGGTCGCTCGAACAGACGCAGAGTGTGGATCCAAGCAGACAGACAGTCAACCGAGGAGCGAGGGAGGCAACTCGAGGTGTCTGATCATGTGAATAACGATGGTGATCAGTTAATTCGTGCTCCGGCGCCTGCATCACCTGGTTTCGGTTTCACTCGACCCGCCCCCCCCCGCCGCCGGTCCCCTCACAGAGCGCAAACGAAACAAACGTGCGGATGGTGGCGGGACACACTCGTCTTGGATGCGATTGATACAAAACCGGCCAATTCAGCAGACCGCGCGCAGCATCTGTACGTGCCTTGCGAGGGTACACCGCTACAGACCGCTCCTTTAAAAGCCGCGGCGGCGTGCCGGCGGCCAGCCGCGACCTGTATGCAGTTTACCTGTGCTCATATTCAATTGCGACCGGGAGCTCCGGCTTCATTCGTTTTGGCCCCTCACGAAATCCCCCAGCCAGCCAGTTACGCCTGCCTCGTCACACGGCTTTGGTGGAGTGGCGCAGTCCAGGCATGCTCAGGATCGACTCGGCGAACCCTGGCGCTTGACTGGTTTCAACCAACCAGCGTTCGACAATGTTCGTCACAAACGCTATCACAAACGCCTGCCTGTGTCCCGGAACGGGCCTTAGCCGTTGGACATGCCATCCGAAGCGAATAGTTGTGTCGCCAGATCCCCGACCGGCCATTCCAAGTCGAAGGCTGCGGTTTCCCTGGAGCACCACACTGTGTACACACACCTTCAGGACACTCCGAGGCGCCACCTTCTCCTCAAGGCGGGTTGTGGCGCAATTCTGGGGAGGGACGCGCGACAATAGTCGCGCGACGAGAGCCACTCCTTCAAAAATGTTCCGTTTCGAGAGGACAAACGCTCGAGATAGTCGATCTGCGCGAATTGAAACGACCTCGTTTCCACTGATGTCCACCGGACACCGTTTTCATCTCGTTCGAAAATCGTGAGAGTGTGTAAATGCGGAATTTTGTGGACCACTTGACTAAATTAAACTTCTTCGACTTGCAAGAAATCGGCAAGTGCGGCCGTCACGGACTGGGCTGCGCGCCTGGGGCTGCAATCGAAGCCTGCCAGTTCGGGGGACCAGTCCACGAGGACTCTCTTTCATGATTCTTTCTTTGTGCTTTGTTGATGTCGAATGGACAGCGAAGAGAGAAAAGAGACAGCGACGTGGGACAATGTCAACTGCTTGTGTCTAACGTGAGAGGAAGCACACCAGAGACTCCACGGTCACCGCTGGGGATGGCATCAAACGGATTGACGGACCGCGCGAAACCATATGTCGAAGCGGTCGCTGCGGTCCCAGACGTGCCGTGCTGAGACGCTGTTGCTGAAAACACCTGACGCGCGCACGTCTCGGCCTGAGTTGGAGGCGTTGTTCAAGAAATGAAGCCAAGATTTCGTGTTCATCGATGGCGTGGCTGCAGATGCTGAATGACTATGTACATACCCCCAGCGGTGGCAAGACGACCATGACGCACAGCAGTCCGATATCGTTGATCATCACAGACCATTCAATCAACAGAAAACGATTGATCACGTCAATTGAATGTTCAGGCAGCTGTCTACCATCTCAGGCCACGCGCTCCAACCACTCCCTGTCAGATCACAGATGCTGATCAGACGCGCGAGGGACGACATCGCTGGAGAAGGGTCGTTGGGACACATGATGACGACACACTCGCTGTCAGTCGCTTCCGGTGATTAGGAAGGATTGCTGGGGGCCAACAATCTGTCCGTCCGATCATGATCGACTGGAATTCATTGAACGAGGATCGATACCAGGACCTTTTCGACACAATCCAATTGGCCAATTTCTGGGCGGCGCGTAATGAACCGTGTCGCCAGGGCCTGCAACAAGTGCGGATTGTCGAGCAAATCGGGTCACATGCAGACCAGGTTTCTGATATTCACTTTCAGGTCGTTGAAAACACATTCGATCAGCTTCAGGTCCGGGCTGTAGGCAGGAAGACGCCAAAACGGTACGCCGTTGTTGCGCAGGAAGGTGTCGTCCGTGACATTATGTATGGGCGCGTTGGTAAACATGACCACGCAATCGGACAGCTGTCGATGCCACGGCCACCCAGGCACGTACACACCGAGCTTCGGGATGAGCAGTTGCAGAAAAAGACGCCAGTCTGCCGCTTTCAGCCCCCCATCGCGATCAGCCACGGACTAGAAGTTGACGATGCTTCCGTCACACGAGACAGCCATCGTCGTGCTGGTTCTGGGCACAACCCGTGGATCACGGCCTCGCTCCTGGGATCGCTGTACGGCCAGCGCACGACCGTACCGGCGAAAAAACGTCGCCGCAATCCGTGAGCGCCTTGTCGACTGATACGATGCACCTCCGAGGAATCCTCGCACGAGCGACGGCGTGGGCCCATCGAACGGCTTCCAGCGACTTTCGAAAAAAATGTAAGAGGACCTTTCGCGTTAAACCAAGCCGTCGCATGTGGAGGTCGACTGTGCTGTGTGAGCACCGCAAACCCACAAAAGTTCCGCTTGGGTGGTCGCGCATCGCAGCGGGCATCGCCGCGCGCTCACGGAGGAGCGCCCAGAGGCTCTCCCGAATGAGAATGATGAAAGCTAACATGAGGCGGTCATCGAACCAAAAGTTCGTCGTGTGGAAATTTCGGTGAACGAGATCGCGCCAGGGGGATTCCTGGTTGCGAAATTACGCCGCCCACCGTTTGAGGGTCGACCGCTTGACACTGACATTCTCGTGGATAACGTGACTGGCTACGCTGTTGCGAAGTATGGCCAGCGCAACAAACATCCCTCATAACCTGTACATGTTCGCTCGGGTCCGCAGCTGCCACTCCCTCACCGGACTGTCGACGGCATGACTTGCGCATGAACTACGATGCCACGAGCAGTAGCGCCGCGTGCGCGCCGCACCTCCATCAAATCGACAACCGCACGACTTGTCCCCTAACAACGATGCCACATGCAGAACCGCCGCGCCCGCGCCGCAACCCCGGCCGACTGACGACTGCACCGTCCGCGCCTTACTTCCGGCCGACCAACAGCCGGACGACTAGCCCCCAAACGACGATGCCACAATCAGCAACGCAACGTGCGCGTGGCAACCGACGTCCGACCGACGACCGCACGACTTGCCCCCCAACGACAATGCCACAGACAGCAGCGCCGCGTGGGCGCCGTGCCAGCGGCTGACAGACGACCGTTCGACTCGACCTTCCACGACAACGGCAAGAACGGGAACGCCTTGTGCTTCCCGCAGCAGCGGCCGACCAACGTCTGCACGAACTGACTCCCAACTACGATGCCACGAGCAGCATGGCCGCGTGCGCGACACACCCTCGGCCGAATGACGACCGCTCTTTCCGCGCCGCACCTCCCGCCGACCGACGATCGCACGACTCGCCCCCAAACGACAATGCCAAAAGAAGCAGCTGCACGTGCGCAACACCCCAGAGGCCGAACGACGACCGCACAACATGCCCTTCGACGAAAATGCCACGAGCAGCAATGCCGCGTGCGTGCGGTACGTGTGGTCAACCGACGACCGCACAAATTGCTCCCCACCGACAACGCCACGATCAGCAACGCCACGTGCGCTCGGCAACCAGCGGCCGACCGACGACCGCACGGCTTTCCCGCTACGATAATGCCAGTAGCAGGGGCGCCGCGTTCACACCGCAGTAGCGGCCGACCGGCGACCGCAACACTTTGCGCCAAACGACAACGGCGCGAACAGCAACGCCGCGATTGCGCCGCAGCAGCGGCCCACCGACGACCGCACGACGTGTCCCCAAGAGATTAGTGGAATCTGAAATTTGGTCAGTACTCCGATACAAACCGTGGAAATATTGCTGCTCCCCCAATTTTGTCCCGGTGGACAGAGACTCACTTGCGGACAGGCTCTCTCCACCTATCAGATGCGCTCCTGGGACTGACTTGGTGCTCCTGACTGCTTACATAAGCCCATGCAGCCTGGAAATCAACATCAGCTCCTCTTACATTCTCCACTTCTCGCAAGGAGACAGTGGACATCCTAAAAATCTCGCGTGGGCAGCTTGTTCCGTGCCAAGAAAATCGGACTATGCGGAAACAAACAGGGAGTTCTGCCGGATGCAAGGTCCTGGAACCGAATGCGGGCTTTCTATTGGCTTTGATGCCTTCTTACTGTCGAGATAGACCAATGGAGTGCTTTTATTCACAGTCAGTCTCTGTGTCTTGTCCCTCAGGACAACATTCGGGGATCAGCAATCCATCATGATTGCATGCCGGGCTCATGACGGTAGCGAAATCTCAAATTCGACAGAAATGAGATTTTCTGGAGGAGATCACGAGGCATATCGGATTCAGCGTCTGCAACGATCTAGGACAAAATCCGATTGCGACATTCGATAACATCGCAACTCTTCTGGCATGGCGAGCGGGATGGGAAACATAGAAAGATCGGCCGGACAGGCGCCTGCCCTGGTTCAGTCGCCATCTGGTGCCCTCGGCAGGACTGTCAGAAACGCGTGTGCTGCAGGCTGAAACCAGGTCTCGCTGGACCCAATTCAGAGCGTCGCATCAGCAGTCGAGATACGTTTTACAATCTTATCACTTCTGGACCATGAGAGCAAGAGCAACCTGCAGTCCGCACAACTGCTGATTTGCCGAGAGCTCGTATCCGGCCCAATGCATGACTGCCGTACATCTGTTCAGCACAGTTCTTCTCGTCGGGATCGACCAAAGTTCGGGAAACTGCACTAACTGTGCTCTCACGAATGGGACAGGTGGCTTGTTTGAATATTCGATTGCGAGCCAGCCAATGAATCTCTAGGCGCCACTGCTGCTATCGTTTTCACCGATGTTCTTACCGGATCAAGCGGAGTGTCCGAAGTCCGATCTGAGTACCGTCTATTCAGGCACAACGGCTCCGATAAGGACGGCTCTACTCTTTTCCCTCCAAGTTGAGTATTGTACGAGTTTCCAGCCTCAGCCCATATCACGGATGGATACGAGTATCCTGTGCGGATATATTCTCCAAGGATTCATCCTCACCAACCCCTGGTGCCCCCCAACGACGACGCCACGACCTGGTGCGCCGCGTGCGCGCAGTAACCAGCGGCCGACAGAAAACTGCACGGCGCGCCGCCCAACGACAGTGCCACTAGCAGAAGCGCCTCGTGCGAACAGCACCAACGGCCGACCGACGACCAAACGACTTGCTCCCAAACGGCAACGGCACGAACAGCAACGCCGCGTGCGCGCTGCACCAGCGGCCGATCGAATACCACACGACTTGCCCCCCAACGACAAGGGCAAGAACATCAACGCCGCGTGCGCGGCAGCCAGCAACCGACCGCCGATCGCACGACGTGCTCCAAAAAAACGATACCACGAGCAGCAGATCCACGTGCGCGCCGTACCAGCGGCCGACCGACGACCGCACGCCTTGGCCTTTAACGAAAATGGCACGAACAGCAACGCCGCTTGCGCACCGCACCAGCGGCCGTCCCACGACTGCTATACGTGCCCCCGAAAAGCGCAGCTACGAGCAACGACGCCGCTTGCACACCGTGGCAGCGGCCGATTGACGCCCTCACGACGCGCGCGACCACGACAACAGCACTGCCGCGTCCGGTCCCTTCAAACGACTCGACCGTCCGCCGCACCGGCACTGCAATTCGACAGACGTCGCCCGGCCACTCGCTCGCCTGCTTCCGAGACCCCGCAATGCGACAGACGCCGCGCAATCGGCGCCGCTAACGCAGCCCCTCAACCACCTGACCGCACCCACCGCCTCGTTTGCGACGCAACGAACGCCGCGAGACCGCGGACGCGCACACCCGCTGTCAACGCTTTGGGCGCACGCAGTTTCGCGCGCGCGCGGAAAAGAACGCCGCGCGACGACCGTTGCGTCCGTCCACGCCGATTCACATGACCGCACGCGGCGCGGCGACCGGGCGGTAGCAAACACCGCATGACAATGGAGGCGACCGGCCCCCCACGATGACTTGAGCTCACGCGGCGCGGCGTTAGCGCCTTCATAGATGCCGCGAAATTTGTGCCGCGTCCGCCCTCGATGATCCACGAGACCGCCCTACGGGAAAAGCCGGAGTCAAAAACAGGCATACTCCTATCGAGAACTATGCCGGTTTCCTAAAATTTGGGACGCACCACAGGGCCCTTCAGGGGACCCAAGTATACCGGAAAAAAACGGCATCAGTGAGACATTGACCGGTGTCTGAGACCTCCTCACGGCAAAAAAGCGGCATACCTGGGCTTCTGAGGACCGCAGAAACGAGGGACTGCGGCAGAGCTCCGTCACTCTCATCCGTTCATTTCATTATCGACCAATAGGGATGGAGAGCGTCGTTGCATCCAAACCACAGGCTGGTGCACGGCCCTGGACAGGATCTCAAATTGTACCGATCCGTGAATATTCC
>Ga0115031_1002090_pt1 | contig 14783 bp, 15 predicted proteins | sample Maine_Asex4_meta_FD_87301 | JGI IMG/M metagenome (GOLD analysis project Ga0115031, IMG submission 87301) | Marine algal microbial communities from Maine, USA - Maine_Asex4_metaG | ecosystem: Host-associated > Algae > Red algae > Unclassified | place: Maine, USA | collected 2015-01-05
CACGACTAATTTAGACACAACATTTGCCTTGGCGTTAATGGTTTTTTGCTTGATTATTTTCTATAACATTAAAAGCAAAGGCTTAGTGGGCTATCTAATGGTGTTCTTAACGCACCCGTTCAGCGCTAAGAAGCTTTGGGTAAAAATTATTCTTGCCCCTGCCAATGTTATGATGACGATCATTGAAGAGCTTGCCAAGCCAATTAGTATGGGCTTACGACTGTTTGGTAATATGTTTGCAGGCGAGCTGTTGTTCTTGTTGATCGCGCTACTGGGTGTAGGTTGGGCAATGCCGGGGCAAATCGTGCTAGGTTCGTTGTGGTCGATTTTCCATATTATGGTCATCATTCTTCAGGCTTACATCTTCATGCTGCTAACGGTAATCTTCTTAGGTTTGGCTAGTCAGAGCGTTGAAGAGCATTAATTGAAGTCTGTTTTTAAGTTTTCGTTTTAAATTTTTTATTTTATTGTTTTAGGAGTTTGACTATGGATGCTTCAGTAGTATCTGAAATCGTTTCATCAACTGCATTAGTTGTCGGTATCGTTCTAGCAGCAGCAGCGTTTGGTTCTGCACTAGGTTGGGGTTTAATCTGTTCTAAGTTTATCGAAGGTATTGCTCGTCAGCCTGAGATGCGTGCTCAATTGACAGGTCAGATGTTGTTCACTGGTGGTTTGATGGAAGCATTCCCGATGATCGTATTGGGTATCTCAATGTGGTTCATCTTTGCTAACCCGTTCTTAGACGCGGCTAGAACAGCAATTGGCAGCTAATTACTTTTGAGTGTTAGAGAAGTTTGAAACTTAACATTCGGAGAGAGTAATTATGAATGTCACAGCTACCCTGTTTGGACAGTTAATTGTATTTACTGTCCTAATCTGGTTCATTAAACAGTACCTGTGGGAGCCTATCATCAACACGTTGGAAGATCGTAAGACACGTGTTGCAGAAGGGCTGGCAGCTGCTGAAGAAGGTCATAAGTTTGAAGAGCAGGCACAACAGCAAGTAGAGAAAGAGCTCGGTGTAGCAAAAACTCAATCGGCTGAACTGATTGCTCATGCTCAAAAGCGCGCCTCAGAAATCGTCGAAAAGGCGAAGAAAGATGCGACAGACGAAGCGAACCGTATAATGACAGCAGCTGATGCTGAAATTGCAATGGAACGCAGTCGTGCTTCTGAGGAACTTCGTTCACAGGTGTCTGTATTGGCAATCAGTGGTGCTGAAAAAATCCTAGGTAAGGAAATTGACAGTAGTACTCATGCTAAGGCACTAGATGAACTGGCTGCGAAAATTTAGGTGGTGCCACGATGTCTGAATTGACAACTGCTGCACGCCCTTACGCTAAAGCTGTATTCGAACTAGCAGAAACCTCAGGTTCTCTTGACTCATGGTCAGAGCAGCTGGGCGCGATGGCTTCTATTGCATCCGCGGAAGGTTCAGCAGAGTTGCTGAATAGTCCAAAGATTAGCACGGAACAAAAAATTGATACGTTTAAAGAGCTGTCTAGCGGCAGCTTGAACGACCAAAGTGTTAATTTATTGAAGTCGCTTGGTGAGAATAACCGATTTGCACTATTGCCTGACATGGCTTCATTGTTTGAAACAATGAAGTCTGAATCTCAAGGTGAAGTGGAGGGCGAGATTATCGCCGCCGCTGCCATGAGTGATGCTCAGGAAAGTGCGATCGTTACAGCCTTAGAAAAGCGTTTGGGCCGTAAAGTAAAACTCGTTACTAAGATCGACGAAACCTTATTGGGCGGTGCGATCATTCGTATCGGCGACTTGGTAATTGATGGATCGCTGCATGGACGTTTTCAATCAATGAAAGCGGCTATGAGCTGATATAGAGGAATAACTAATGCAACTTAACCCAACTGAAATCAGTGATCTGATTAAGAAGCGTATTGCAAGCTTCGAAGCAGACTCTGAAGCACGTACAGAGGGTACCATCGTCTCAGTAATGGACGGTATCGTTCGCATCCATGGCCTTGGCGATGTGATGTCAGGTGAGATGATTGAGTTCTCAAATGGTGTGTTTGGTCTAGCACTTAACTTAGAACGCGATTCTGTCGGTGCGGTAGTCTTGGGTGACTACAAAACGATTAAAGAAGGCGATACGGCTAAATGTACCGGTCGTATCTTAGAAGTACCTATCGGGCCTGAGCTATTAGGCCGCGTTGTTGACACATTAGGCCAGCCAATTGACGGTAAAGGCGCGATCGAGACTACCAAGTTTGGTCCTATCGAGCGTGTTGCGCCAGGTGTTATCGAGCGTCAATCAGTTGATCAGCCGATGGAAACAGGTATCAAAGCACTTGATGCGATGGTTCCTGTTGGTCGTGGTCAGCGTGAGCTGATCATCGGTGACCGCCAGACGGGTAAGACGGCAATCGCAATCGATGCCATCATTAACCAGAAAGGCAAAGGTGTTAAGTGTATTTACGTTGCGGTTGGTCAGAAGGCCTCTTCTGTTGCCGGTATCGTTCGTAAGTTAGAAGAGTACGACGCAATGGATTACACCATTGTTGTTGCTGCAAACGCTTCTGATCCTGCCTCAATGCAGTATCTTGCGCCCTATGCCGGTTGTGCAATGGGTGAGTATTTTCGCGATCGCGGCGAAGATGCGCTAATCATTTATGATGATCTGACTAAGCAGGCTTGGGCATACCGTCAAGTATCACTACTACTACGTCGTCCTCCGGGTCGTGAAGCGTATCCTGGTGATGTTTTCTATCTTCACTCCCGTCTACTTGAACGTGCTGCGCGTGTAAACGCTAAATACGTTGAGCATATGACAAACGGCGAGGTAGTTGGTAAGACAGGTTCTTTGACCGCCTACCCTATCATTGAGACTCAAGAAGGTGACGTATCGGCATTTGTTGCGACTAACGTAATCTCAATCACTGATGGCCAAATCTTCCTAGATACCGACTTATTCAACTCAGGTAATCGTCCTGCGATTGACGCGGGTTTGTCAGTCTCTCGTGTAGGTGGAGCGGCGCAGACTAAGCTGGTCAAAAAGCTAGGTGGTGGTGTTCGTCTTGATTTGGCTCAGTATCGTGAATTGGCCGCATTCTCACAATTTGCTTCTGATCTTGATGAAGGAACACGTAAGCAGCTAGAACGTGGACAACGCGTAACAGCGCTAATGAGTCAGCCACAATATTCACCGCTAACAACGGGTGAGCTTGGTTTGGTGCTTTTTGCAGCGAACGAGGGCTACCTTGACGATGTTGATGTTGCCAAAATCAATGATTTTGAATCAGCGCTTCGCAGCTACGCAAATGCTGAGAAAACTGATTTTATGAATTCATTGAATGAGTCTGGCGCGTATAACGATGAAATTGTCGCTGAGCTACGTAGCTTGATTGAAGATTTCAAATCCAATAGTGCTTGGTAACGGGAGGTAAAGTCCCATGGCAGGTCTAAAGGAAATACGCTCACAGATCGGTAGTATTCAAAATACTAAGAAGATCACTAAGGCAATGGAAATGGTTGCCGCCTCGAAGATGCGTCGTGCTAAGGAAAGGATGCAGGAGTCCCGCCCCTATGCCGATAAGATGCGTCAAGTGGTTGGTCACTTAGCTAATGGTCATCTTGAGTACAAACACCCTTATACGGTACAGCGTGAAGAAGTTAAGCGAGTTGGTTACATTGTCATCTCTACCGATCGTGGGCTTTGTGGCGGTTTAAACACGAATTTGTTTAAAGCAGCCTTTCAAAGCATGGCGAATTGGAAAGAGCAGGGCGCTGAGGTTGATATCGCAGTGCTTGGTGGTAAAGCGCTTTCAGCATTCCGTCGTTATGGTGTGGTAGCTGAAAGAATCCAAATTGGAGATAAGCCTCAGGTGGCCGATTTGATCGGTACCATTAAGGTGATGCTAGACGCTTACGATGACGGCAAGATAGATCGCTTATTTTTAGTTGAGAATAAGTTTATTAACAGTATGACTCAAACGCCTGAGGTATCTCAGTTGTTGCCTATCGTGGCGGCCGAGCAAGACAAAGATGTGGCTTCACATTGGGACTACTTGTATGAGCCTGAGGCAGAGCCTGTTATAGATCGCTTGATGGTTCGCTATATCGAGTCACTGGTATATCAGGGTGTTGTTGAGAATATCGCCTGCGAAATGTCGGCGCGTATGATTGCCATGAAAAGTGCATCGGATAATGCAGGTAATATTATTGATGATCTAAAATTGGCTTATAACAAAGCGCGTCAGGCGTCGATTACTCAGGAAATCTCTGAAATCGTTTCAGGTGCAGCAGCGGTCGAATAACCACTGATGACTAGCCGAGCAAAGTTTAATATATTTTATAGAGGTACTATCAAATGAGTACTGGACATGTAGTACAGATCATCGGGCCGATCGTTGACGTGGAATTCCCACGTGATTCATTGCCTAATGTATATGATGCACTAAAAGTGGCCGATCATGGAAACATGACGCTAGAGGTTCAATCTCAGTTAGGTGACGGTGTAGTTCGCACAATCGCCATGGGTGAGGCGGAAGGTTTGAAGCGTGGCATGGGGGCAACTAACACGGGTGCTCCAATTCAGGTTCCTGTGGGTGAAGGAACGCTGGGTCGGATCATGAACGTTTTGGGCGAGCCAATCGATCATGCGGGCGATGTTAAGGCGGAAAAATCAATGCCTATTCACCGTGATCCACCAAAGTACGACGAGCTTTCTTCAAGCTTGGACATTTTAGAGACGGGTATCAAGGTTGTTGACTTGATCATGCCTATCGCTAAGGGTGGTAAAGTTGGTTTATTTGGTGGAGCAGGGGTTGGTAAAACTGTAACGCTGATGGAACTGATCAACAATATCGCAAAAGCCCACTCTGGATTGTCGGTATTTGCCGGTGTTGGTGAGCGTACTCGTGAAGGAAACGACTTCTACTACGAAATGGAAGAGGGTGGTGTACTTGATAAAGTAGCACTAGTCTATGGCCAGATGAATGAGCCTCCGGGAAACAGATTGCGTGTTGCCTTGACGGGTTTAACGATGGCGGAGCATTTCCGTGACGAAGGTCGTGATGTATTGATGTTTGTTGATAACATCTATCGTTACACGCTAGCGGGTACTGAAGTATCAGCACTGCTAGGTCGTATGCCATCTGCGGTAGGTTATCAGCCGACACTGGCTGAAGAAATGGGTGCACTTCAAGAGCGTATTACGTCGACTAAGACAGGCTCTATCACTTCTTTCCAAGCGGTATACGTACCTGCGGACGATTTGACGGATCCATCGCCTGCAACAACGTTTGCTCACTTAGATGCGACATTAGTATTGTCTCGTTCAATTGCTGAGTTAGGTATTTACCCAGCGGTAGATCCATTGGACTCTACGTCACGTCAGCTTGACCCGCTTATCATTGGTGATGAGCACTATGGTGTTGCTCGTGATGTGCAGGGTGTACTTCAGCGTTATAAAGAACTGCAAGATATCATCGCGATCTTGGGTATGGACGAATTGTCTGAAGATGATAAGCAGGCGGTGTCACGTGCACGTCGCGTTCAGCGTTTCTTGTCTCAACCATTCCATGTTGCTGAGGTATTTACAGGGTCTCCTGGTAAATATGTTTCTCTTGCAGATACGTTGTCAGGCTTTAAGGCCATTATTGCTGGTGAATACGACCACATGCCTGAGCAAGCGTTCTACATGGTTGGCGGTATCGATGAAGCCATTGAGAAAGCGGCTAAACTGTAATAATGGGGTAATATTATGACTGCGACCATACGTTTGGATGTTGTAAGTGCTGAAGAAGAACTTTTTTCGGGAGAAGTGCAAGAAGTTACTGCTCCGGGTGAAATGGGTGCCATGGGTATTTTGCCACGTCATAGTCAGCTGATTGCAACGCTAAAACCAGGTGAGCTGAACTATAAGACAGATGAAGGCGTTGCTTCTTTATTTGTTGCTGGCGGTATCATCGAGGTGCAGCCTAATATTATTACAGTATTGGCTGACTCAGCTATTCGCGCTGAGGATCTCGACGAGCAAGCTGCAGAAGATGCAGTGGATCGTGCAAGAAATGCTCTGGCTGGAAAAGATCCAGAAGACTTGGATTATTCGGCGGTTCAAGTTGAGTTAGAGGCGGCTAGAGCGCAGATGGAAATGATTCATCGCATCGGTAGAACGCTACGACCTTAGTAAATAGAGTAACTAGCTAAAGCAGAGGCGACCATTGGTCGCCTTTTTTATTGCGAATTAGTTGTAAAATAGTCAAACAGAGGCTCGTTAATCGGATTTTTAGGCATTTACACAAAAAAACCGTATCTTTATAGCACCTTTTTTTTGAATGTGACTTGATTTAATACTATACTTACGGCGCGGATAAACAATAATATATAGATCGTTTGTTCAATCTAAATCTACGCAGTTAACTAGTTAAAGGATGTATTACATGAAAACTAAACATCAACTCTCGATTGCAACTTTAGTGATGGCTGGTGTCTTCGCTACAGGTTGCTCTCAGCAGTCAGTGATGGGTGAAGGTGGTTCGCAGGTTGCGGGCGGCCAGCAAGTCGCAGGTGGTTCACAGGTAGCAGGTGGACAGCAGGCAGCTGGTGGATCACAGGTAGCAGGCGGCCAGCAAGCAGCCGGTGGTCAGCAAGTAGCCGGCGGCCAGCAAGTCGCTGGTGGACAGCAGGCAGCAGGTGGTCAGCAAGTCGCTGGTGGCCAGCAAATGGGTGCAGATCAGCAGGTTGGTGACACTCAGATTCCTGTGACAGTTGTTCCAATGGCTATGGCTAAGCCTAAGCCAATGGTTAAGCCAATGGTTAAGCCAATGGTTCGCCCAATGGTCAAGCCTAAGCAAGTTGCTCGTCCTCGTCCGGTTGCAGGCAACTGTCACGGTCACGCAAAGAGCAAAATGACTAAAGTCGTAAGACATTGTCATAAGAACCCAACAGGTAAGCACGGTCACAAGGCTCCAATGAAGAAGAAGGCTATGGCTCCTAAGCCAGTAGTCAAGACTGTTTATAAGTCAGTACCAAAGATCATTTATAAAGATCGTGTGATCTATAAGCCTGTTTACAAGACTAAGACTGTCTACAAAACTAAGCCTGTCTACAAGACAGTAACTAAAGTAAAAACAGTCTATGTTCCTGCAAAGAAAGCAGCTCCAATGCGTAAGCCTGCAGTACGTAAGCCGGTAAATCGCTGGTGCCATAGCCATGCTGCTAACAGCATGACTAGAAGTGTTAGTCACTGTCATAAGTACAATCAGCGTAACCACAGCCACATGTACGGCAGAAAGGTTCAGGCAGCACGTCCAGCGGTTCGCCCAATGGTACGTCCAGCAGCACCTGCTCCACGTCCAGTAGCACCGACTATGGCTCCTAAGCAGACGGTTGATGTTTTTGCTCTTCAGCAGAAGTTGAAAGCTAAAGGTTACTACAAAGGTCCAATCGACGGTGTAGTAGGAAGCGGAACGCGTTCAGCGCTTCAGCAGTTCATGCAGAACCGTAACTGATAGACTTAAATATACTTTGTAAGTATATTTTACTCTGAGCATCAGAGTTGAAGATGGGATTGAGGTTTTTAACTTCAGTCCCATTTTTTTTAGTGAAAAATATGTACTGAAACAAAATAAAAATCTACTATGAAGCTACAGTATTCCAAGAATGCTAGGATGATCAAAGTATAATAAAATCGGAATCTAGGACTTATGGATAAGAAAAGAAGAAATTACTTAATAAACGCAATTTTATTGCTCACTATGCTATTTGGATCAACAGCCTACGCGGGTGTTTGGAAAGCCAAAAATACCTGGGACGAACGATGGGAAAACAACTATAGAGCTTGGGTCACGCGGTACTGGAACGAGGAGTTTTTTATGGATGAAAAAAAACCCCTATATTATAAATTTGAGCATGACTGTGCTGATGCCGTGTATGCGATGCGTCTAATATTTGCATATGAGCATAGATTGCCATTTGTTATTAATAATCCAACAAAAAAGAAGCGCTACATCAGTAATAATATGAAGCGGTGGGATAAGCTGCCTGAGCACAAGCGTGTGAGGAAGTTTCTAGACTATATCGCTAATATAGGTAGTACCACATCACTAAAGAAAGATTCGTACCCAATCGCAATGAGCGAGATTAAGCCAGGCGATATCTACGTTGCGCCGGGTGTGCACTCTTACACAATTGTGGATATAACAGATGCCGGCGTGGCAGAGGTTGTTTATTCTACTACACCAAAGGCGGTGCGTTTTTTAGATCGAATCGAGTCGTTTCCATTTTATGTGCCTGAGGACCAGAAAAACTTTAGCGATGGGTATCGACGCTTTATTCAGCCGCAGAATATGAAAAAGTCGCTAAAAAGGCAGCCTGGCTACAGTACTGAGCAATTCGAGGTTGCAAAAGCGGTCAAACAAAATTACGTAAAATTTACAGACATTCTTTCAAGTGCGCTTGGTAAGCGAAAGGAAACACCACAAGAAAAATCGTTACGGTTAATGATTGCGTTGTGCCAATATGCAAACGACCGAGCAGTGTATGTTTATGATGCACTCTGGCACTTACAGAAAATTCGTAAAGGTGGTCGCCAATGCATGAACAGAGGGGAATACGATAGCTATTCCACGCCTTCGCGTGACAGAAGATTGAAAGCCTTTTTTAATGCCGTTGGTGAGCATCATGTTGCAACAAGAGCGACTGCGGGCAACAGCCAGCAAGAGCAGTGGACTAAAACGTTGTTTTCTCAAACTGACCCTACACCGGCCCAAAAGAAGCAGATAAATAATTTTTGTATGGTGCAGATGAGCTTAGGCGAAGACTATCACATGCCGCTTCGGGCGTTGCGTCAAAACCTGTATGCGGGATTTGTTTCTTCAAACCCCAACGCACCGTTAGAATACCGGTGGGGTGTCGTTCCAAAGAAATTCAGGACATCTTGTAAAGTTTATTAAAGCAATCTGATATGGCCGGTTTCCGGCCATATTCTTTGGTGCGTTTATTCATCGTAAACATTGTATGTATAGATATAAACTTTAGTATAGTTTGTATCTGGGACGCTAAATTATTCAACAATAAATAAAAAACATCGCTATGAATCTGAAATCAATTATTCTCGCTGCGGGCAAAGGCTCGCGAATGTGTTCTGATTTACCTAAAGTTATGCATACCATTGGTGGGCAGGCTATGTTTCATCACGTTGTGATGACCTGTAGATCATTGGGTGAGGGCACCATTATTGGTGTTGTAGGACATCATGCTGAGACCGTTATTTCAAGCTTACCTGATGATGATATTACTTGGGTCAGGCAAGAGCAGCAGCTTGGGACTGGCCATGCGGTCATACAAGCAATGCCTGAGATTGACGATAATGACATTGTACTTATTGCTTACGGCGACGTTCCCCTTGTAAAAGCTGAAACGCTTAAACCGCTATGCAACTGCATCGGCGACTATGATTATGCTCTTTTGACTACGGTACTTGATGAGCCCACAGGTTATGGGCGAATTGTTAGAGGCGCTGATAATGAAATTCTTGAAATAGTCGAAGAAAAAGATGCAAGCGATGAAATAAGAAAAATTCAAGAAATTAATACCGGTATTGTTGCCGCTAAAGGCGCTAATCTAAAGCGCTGGTTGTCAAAGTTGAGCGATAACAATGCGCAAAAAGAATATTATCTAACAGATTGCGTTGCACATGCCGTCGCTGAGGGGGCAAGAATTACCTCGGTAAACTGTCAGGACCCCGTCGAAATTCAGGGGGTTAATAATCGCCAACAGCAAGCCATGCTGGAGCGTGCTTATCAACTAAATGAGGCAGAGTCTCTTATGGTGCGGGGGGTCTCGCTTGCCGACCCTGCTCGTATTGATGTGAGAGGAGAAGTGACGGTAGGAAAAGATGTTTTCATTGATATCAATGCTGTGCTTATCGGTAAGGTGACACTAGGTAACAATGTGATTATTGAACCAAACTGTATCATTCAAGACGCTGTTATAGGCTCAAATGTCACAATAAAAGCTCACTCTGTTATCGAAGGAGCTGAGATTAGCGATTTCTGTGACATTGGGCCTTTTGCTAGAATTCGCCCGGGCACTCGTTTGGAAGCTGAGTCCAAAATTGGCAACTTTGTTGAGATAAAGAAATCGGTTGTCGGCAAGGGCAGTAAAATAAGCCATCTTAGTTATATTGGCGATACGCAAATGGGCGCTAATGTGAATATTGGTGCAGGGACGATTACGTGTAACTACGATGGTGTCAATAAGTTTAAAACAACGATTGGTGACGATGTATTTGTGGGCTCAGATAGCCAATTAATAGCACCGGTGACCATCAGCAATGGGTCAACAATTGGGGCGGGATCGACGATCACTAAAAATACCCCCGCACAACAGCTGACGCTTTCACGAGCAAAGCAAGTAAGTATTTCTAGTTGGAAGCGACCGAATAAAAAATAAAGGAGGGCAAGGTATGTGTGGGATAGTTGGCGCGATAGCTCAGCGTAATGTAACAAATATATTGATAGAAGGGTTGAGGCGTCTTGAGTATCGCGGCTACGATTCTGCTGGGGTTGCTGTCTTAGATCAGAGCAACTTAATTCAAAGAAGCCGTGCGTTAGGTAAAGTTATTGAGCTAGAAAATAAACTCAAAGCATTACCACTACAGGGAATGACCGGTATCGCTCATACCCGTTGGGCGACACACGGCGCGCCGGCTGAGCGAAATGCTCATCCGCACATTAGCAATGATCGTATTGCTGTTGTACACAACGGTATTATTGAAAATCATGAATCGCTGCGTTCTGCTTTAATTGATAAAGGGTATAAATTCGAATCAGAGACTGATACTGAAGTCGTGGTTCATCTGATAGATAGCTATCTAAAGCCTGGTACTTCGCTATTAGACGCCGTTAATCAAGCAACGAAAGATTTAACCGGTGCCTATGCACTGGGTGTCATTTCTCAAGATGAGCCAGATGTGCTAATTGCTGTGCGAGAAGGAAGCCCGTTGGTATTAGGGCTGGGAATTGATGAATATTTTGTAGGCTCTGACATCCAAGCGCTGCTTCCTGTCACTAATCGCTTCATTTATCTAGAGAACGGCGATTCTGTGAAAATGAGCCTCTTAGGTTATGAGATCTATGATGCTGCCGGCAATACCGTTGAGCGCGGCATCAAAGAATCTGCGGCAAGTTCGATGGATGCGGAGTTAGGCGAATACCGCCACTACATGTTAAAGGAGATTTACGAGCAACCGCTTGCTGTCCAGAACACCTTGGCTGGTCGAATAGATCAAGCTAATATGCGTGACTGTATTGTTGGAGATAACGATACGTTAGCGGCGGTTTTCGATAAGGTTCGTGAAATTCAGATTATCGCTTGTGGAACAAGCTATCATGCAGGCCTTACTGCACGGTACTGGATTGAAAGTTTGACTGAGATACCGTGTCAAGTTGAGGTGGCCAGTGAATTTCGCTATCGTCGTCAACCGATACGAGACAACGTTTTATTTATAACAATTTCACAGTCTGGTGAAACGGCAGACACTTTAGCGGCACTTGAAAAGGTAAAGCAAAACGGATGCTTGGCTACTCTGACAATCTGTAATGTGCCAGAAAGTTCGTTGACGCGTGAGTCTGATTTTTCACTAATGACGGTTGCTGGTCCTGAAATTGGGGTGGCATCAACAAAAGCGTTTACTACACAGCTAGTAGCACTTCAAATGCTAACGATTGCGTTAATGCAGCGCGACCCACAAAATGCTGCAAAAGCTCAAGAGATGATCGCCAATTTGAAAAAGTTGCCTGCATTGCTTGAAGCCGCGCTTCAACAAGATGCTGCAATTAAGAAAATGGGTGAGGCATTTATTGATAAGCATCATTCGCTTTTCTTAGGTCGTGGTGACCTTTATCCCATTGCAATGGAAGGCGCACTTAAACTCAAAGAGATCTCATACATTCACGCGGAAGCTTATCCAGCAGGCGAGCTTAAGCATGGCCCGTTAGCATTAGTTGATAGTGAAATGCCTATCGTTGCAGTTGCACCTAATACAGGTCTGCTTGAAAAGCTTAAATCAAATCTTGAGGAAGTGCGCTCTCGTGGTGGCGCGCTGTATTTATTTGCGGATGAAAAAGCCAATATCATCGAGCAAGATAATATACATATCGTTAGAGTGCCGGAGGTTCCTGAAAGCCTAATTCCAATTGTTTATACCATTCCGCTACAATTGCTGTCCTACCATGTGGCCGTCTTTAAAGGAACCGATGTTGATAAGCCGAGAAATCTTGCTAAATCCGTTACCGTTGAATAGTGAGGGAGATGCTCATGCAAACCGTTAAAATATTATATTTTGCAAGTTTGCGTGAGTTGATTGGCGTAGCCGAAACCAGTTTTGATTTAACGTCTGAAACAGATGCCGCCTCTTTATGGCAACTTCTCAACCCTACTATCAATTTGCCTGAGTCGAGCTTGGTTGCTATCAACCAATCTTATGCGTCAATGGACTCAATGATCAGTGCTGGCGATGAGGTGGCATTTTTTCCACCGGTAACGGGGGGATAAATGGCGCGCTTAATAAAAATTCAAACGGATGCACTCGCACCTTGGCAAGAAATAGTCGACTTTCAAAAAGAGAACTTTGAGGGGCACGCCGATTTTGGCGCAACTGCAACGTTTGTAGGCACCATGCGTGACCTTAACGAAGGGGACGAAGTGCTTGAAATGACACTTGAACACTACCCGGCCATGACATCAAAACAGTTAGAGGCGATTGTAGATAAAGCTTGTGCGAAGTGGCCAGTAATTCACACGTTATTGATCCATCGAGTGGGTGAAATCAGACCTGCCGACCCTATCGTGTTGGTTGCGGTGTGGTCCGCGCATAGAGCAGCGGCCTTTGATGCCAGTCGTTTCTTAATGGAGGCGTTAAAACACCAGGCGCCATTTTGGAAAAAAGAGGGCCTCGCATCAGGAGGGTCTCGCTGGGTGGATAAAAACACAGCGGGTAAGGCAGACTAGGCGCCAATAAAATCACCGTTGCCCAAGCTATTTGTCTGGGCAACGAGTGCAGAGTATCTACTCAAAATAAATCAACAACGTTTTTAAGCAGATAACCACTGCGCAAGATGGCGACGGGCCTGCATGAGTTAAACGATTAGGCGCGCCGCATCAATGTCATTTAAGCATTCACCCACTTACCATTGACCATGCAAGCTTTGCCTTGCACAAACTCGGGAGAACCACCCATGTTGACAGTCATTGTGTAGTTACGGCATTGAGTCGGCGTTTGATTGACTGATGCTTGATAAGTGCTAGTCGGCGTAATGGCATACTGAGTACCAGACTGATCATTTTGCCAGCGAACTCTTTGATTGTCAGGGGCGGTTGACATTGCCTGATCAATGTTGCGTGTGTCATAACCATCTAATGGGCGACCGAGGTTTGCACCAATGTATCCACCAAGCGCTGCACCGAGCACGCGTGTGACGCGCTTGCCACTGCCACCGCCAAATTCTTTACCCAATTCACTACCGATGATAGTACCGATGACGGCACGAGTTTCGCCATTGCTCATCGCGCCACCGGCGCAACCGGTGATCAACCCAGTTGAAACGATAGCGGTTATCAACATGCTGCTCTTTAAATTTTTGTTCATGTTACTTCCTCAAGTTTATTTGACGCGTAGTTTATAGACTAGGCTGATTTGGATTAGTTCTTTTTCATAATAAATTTTAGCACGCGTATTGCACCTGAATGACTAGCCAAAGTCTGGCGCATAAACATCCGGCGCAAAGTTGTCAAACCGCGTGTACTTACCGTGAAAGGTTAGCCTAACTGTGCCTATAGGGCCATTTCTTTGCTTGCCGATAATAATCTCAGCTTGGCCCTTATCGGGTGAGTCTTCATCGTAGACCTCATCTCGATAAACGAACATGATGATATCCGCATCCTGCTCAATTGCACCTGACTCGCGAAGGTCGGACATAATAGGCCGCTTATTGGGCCTTTGCTCAAGGCTTCGATTAAGCTGGGATAAGGCAATGACGGGACACTCCAGCTCTTTTGCCAATCCTTTAAGCGAGCGCGAAATTTCAGAGATTTCTGCTGCACGATTATCAGATTGCGTACCGGTCTGCATTAATTGTAAATAATCGATAACAATGACACCAAGCTGACCATGCTCGCGAGCGAGGCGTCTTGTTTTAGCGCGAATTTCGGTGGGCGATTGTCCCGCGGTATCATCGATAAACAGTTTGGTTTTCGAAAATGCTTTAACCGCCATCGCCACGCGAGGCCAATCCTCATCCCGTATCTTTCCTGTTCTTATATCGCTTAAAGGTACGCGGCCGTGAGAGGCGAATAATCTAAGCACCAATTGCTCGGCCGGCATTTCCATGCTGAAGATGACAACGGGTTTATCGTTAAGCGCGACATGCTCGGCGATATTCATCGAAAACGTGGTCTTCCCCATTGCCGGACGACCGGCGACAATTACAAGATCCCCTTTATTTAAGCCTGATGTCTTTTCATCTAACTCAGTGTAACCTGTCGCGGTACCGGTGATTGTGCCTTCCGTTTCTGCAAGTCTTTGTATTTGATCTAGACTGTCTTTGAGAAGTTGCTTAATAGGTTTGAACGTTTGCTGACGGGCCCCTTGCTCAGCGATCTTAAAAACGCGCTGCTCAGCCTCATCGAGTAGTGAACGGCTGTCACGGTCTCCACTGTTAAAGGCGAGATCAGAGATATCGGTTCCAACACTAATAAGCTGTCTTAACACCGATTTCTCTCGGACGATGTCGGCCTACGCTTTTATATTGGCGGCA
>Ga0115031_1002095_pt1 | contig 14769 bp, 10 predicted proteins | sample Maine_Asex4_meta_FD_87301 | JGI IMG/M metagenome (GOLD analysis project Ga0115031, IMG submission 87301) | Marine algal microbial communities from Maine, USA - Maine_Asex4_metaG | ecosystem: Host-associated > Algae > Red algae > Unclassified | place: Maine, USA | collected 2015-01-05
GCACGCCATGCGAAAGAAGCTGCGCTCGTCGCAACACCGCTCACAGGTTTGCTATAACGCACTTGAATCGCGTCAACTGTTGGCAACGTTTACCGTCAACACATCAAGCGACGTCATTGATCCGAATGATGGGATGGTAAGTTTACGGGAAGCGATTACCGCCGCTAACACCAATGAAGTTTTTGGCGATGCAGGCGATGTCGATGGCGATGTCATCGCGTTTGATCCAGCACTCCGCGGCAGTATGATCAAACTGACTGCCGGTGAGCTTAACATCACTGACGATGTGCGTATTGGCCGCGCCTTTGACGATGTCACAATTAACGGTGACTACATAAGTCGCATCTTCAATGTTGAATCCGCCGAACGGGTGAATCTCAGCGGGCTAAGGTTGTTAAGGGGAAGAGCAGTTGATGGTGGAGCATTGCGAGTTTCAGGAGGTGGTACTCTCGTACTTTCACGGACCTTCTTTGTAAATAATGCTAGTCTTGGAGACGATGCCCGCGGCGGTGCAATTTACAATGTTGATAGTCAAGTTTCGATCGGAAAGTCTGAGTTTCAGTCGAATCGCGCACCCGCTGATGGAGGAGCGATTTATTCTGAGCGAGGTCGGGTAAGGCTTTTTGACTCGGTCTTTGGCAACAACAAGGCGCTGCGTGGTGGCGTAATTGCGGCCGAAGCAGGAAACTATTTAATCAACAAATCGACCTTCGAACAGAATAGCGCACGGCGTGATGGAGGTGTTGCGTTTTTCTCGGATCATAGTGCAACCGTCATCATCCTCGAATCGAGGTTTTACTCAAACTCTGTCAGCGATGGTTCTGGCGGAGCGATTGTTTCGCGGGAATCAGATCGTTTGTATATATTTAATGGTACGACTTTCTCAGAAAACGAAAGCCGCTACGTTAACTCGACTCGGGACGATGATCGTGCCCAGGGCGCTGGAGGTGCTATCGACGCGGAAGGGGTTTTGCGCATTGCTGATTCTCAATTCACCGGCAATATTGCAGAAGGTGGAGGCGGTGCAATTGCCGCTTCAGGTAGGCGATTGACAATCAATAACACAAAGTTTCTCAGAAACATTTCAAATGAAACTGGCGGAGCGATCTTGGGATCGGCCGAGCGCACTGTCCTCAACAACAGTGTGTTCGAATCAAATCGAGTTACGCCTCATGAGGCTAGGGATACAGAAGTCGGAGTCGGCGGAGCAATAGCGTTGATTGGAAATATGGAATTGGAGGGAACATCCAAACAGTCATTCATTCGAAATACAGATTTTAAACATAATAGCGCTTTGAATTTTGGCGGTGCGATTGCCGCAGTATCTACTAGCGTAAAAATTTTCGATTCGTCAGTCACCTTTAATTCTGTCCGCAGGCTAAACGATGACGTGCCGGTGATTGGCGGGGGCGGACTTGTCAGTTTTAACAGTGAGGTCGGCGTGTTTCGATCAAACTTCTTTCGAAATACAGACTATTTTGATTGGCTTGGGCTAGGTGGAGCCATTCTCACATTCGCTGGAAGGCTCGACGTTTATGATTCCATTGTCTCTACAAACGACAGCGGCGAAGGAGGTGGTGGCGGAATAGCGTTAGCAGGAACAAACGCTACGCTCGTGGGAAATAAGATCGTAGAAAATCGGACCCGCGGAAGTGGAGGTGGTGTGCTGGTATTTACTGGAGATCCTGAAGGGAACAAAAACTCGATTCTTAGAATTTATGGCGGCAAGATAAGTGATAATTCTGCGAATTTATCAGGAGGAGGAATTGCAATTGGACCCAACGTCAACGTGGTCGCGACTGATCGCCAACATGAGACCGAAAAACAATTATTTATCTCCTCAAACTCGGCTGAGTTACAAGGCGGTGGAATTTTCAACGAAGGAAGTCTTCAATTGACCTCAGCTGACATTGGGAAAAATAGAGCGCGGCTTGGCGGTGGAATATTTACCAACCACAGCCCTGATCACTCTGCCACAATTGAGGACAATCGTTTTGTACGTAATTGGTCAGTAAAAGAGGGCACCGGGATTTTCGTCAACACACAAAGTCGCGATACCTTTTTCGAATCCGGTTCGTCCTTCCGTGAAAATCCTAACCATGATAGCCGCGAGAGCGAGATTTTCTTCGCTTGATTTCTTTGCCGAAATGCTTGAATACGCTGAACGTTGAGCTGCTGAGCGATCAAGAATGAGAGCTTTACGACGCCGGTTTTTCTACGGCCCCCATTTGATGCTGTATTCTGCTAGCGAATCTAAGCGTTGGCTTAGTGTGCCCATTTCTGTACTCTACAGAGAAAATACGTGTGTTCACAGTTAACGGCGAACTTTGACAGCAGCGCTTAACAATCCGATGACTTCTAGTTCCAGCCGACCGCTGAGGATGAGAATGCGTGCTGATCTGACTGCCGTGCAGCAGAGCTATCAGGGGCGTAACTATTGGGTGATCAAGGATCCGTTGACGCTCAAGTATTTTCGCTTCGAAGAGGAGGAGTTTCGACTGTTGAAAATGCTCGACGGCGAAACCAGTCCGGATCAAATCAAACGGCGCTTTGACTTTAAGTTCGCCCCTCAGAAAATCACGATGCGGGAACTGTATCAGTTCGTGGGCATGTTATTTCGCAGCAGTCTATTGGTTTCTGATTCGCCCAATCAAGGAATCGAACTGAAGAAACGCAGCGACAAGGCAGAAGCTGCTGGGTGGAAGCAAAAACTGACCAACATTCTCTCCATTCGATTTCGAGGTTTCGATCCCGACCGAATGTTGACCGCCATGAACCCTTATACGGCATGGTTCTTCACGTGGCCGACCTTCCTCGCGATGTTGATGTTGGCAATGGGAGCGGTCAGCCTGATCTTTGCGCAGTTCGATATCTTCGAAGCCAAGCTGCCTTCATTTGGAGAATTTTTCGAAGCCAAAAATTGGTTTTGGTTGGCGCTCGTGATGGCGTTGACGAAAGTGGCGCACGAATTTGGGCATGGACTCGCCTGTAAGAAGTTCGGCGGCCAATGCCACGAGGCAGGCGTGATGCTCTTGGTGCTGACGCCGTGTCTGTATATGAACGTGAGTGATTCGTGGCTGTTAAAAAGTAAATGGCAACGCGCGTTTATCGCGGCGGCGGGAATGTATGTTGAATTAATCATTGCATCGGTTGCTGTGTTCATTTGGTGGTTCAGCCAGCCCGGCATGATCAATCAACTGGCCCTGAACGTTATTTTTGTTTCATCGGTCAGCACGTTATTGTTTAACGCCAATCCCCTGCTCCGCTACGACGGTTATTACATTTTGAGTGACCTCCTGGAGATACCGAATCTACGCAGCAAAGCGACGGCGATACTCCAGCGATTTTTTGGACGCACGTTGCTGGGCATGGAAGCCTCCCCCGATCCCTTTTTGCCTCGCCGCCACCAGTGGTTATTCGCACTCTATAGCGTCGCGGCAGCACTCTATCGTTGGGTGATAACGTTCTCGATTTTTTGGTTCGTCTATCGCGTGCTGGAGCCTTATGGCTTCAAAATTATTGGCCAGATGATCGCCATGATGGCGATTTATGGACTGATCGGTATTCCAATTGTATCTGCGTGGAAATTTTTCTCGATTCCCGGAAGGTGGAGTTCAGTGAAGCAAACTCGTCTGGCCGTTTCAGCAATGGTGTTGGCGTTGATCTTTGCGGCGATCTTAATGATTCCGATTCCTCACCACGTCTACTGTAGCTTTAGGATCCAATTTCAGGATGCAGCCAATGTCTATGTTGACGTCCCCGGAACGCTTAGCGAGATTCACGCGTTTGCCAATCATCCGGTCAAGTCCGGCCAGACGTTGGCCGTGTTACGCAGTGATGATCTCAATCGCCAAGTCACGCAGTTAAAAACAAAAGTTGACATGGCCGCCACAAAGTTTCAATTGGTCAAGCACGCCGCCAGCAGCGACGGCAGCCGTGGCGAGGGAGCTCGAATTTCCGAATCAGAGGCGGCGTTGAAGACGGCTTCGCGCACTTTTGACCAACGTCAGCTGGATGTGGCCAAGCTAAAGATCACCGCGCCGTTTGACGGCTACCTTTTTGCTCCGCCTCGTCGTGAAGAAAAGGAAAACGAAGGCGTTTTGAAATTGTGGGACGGCATTCCGCTTGAGGCTAAGAACCTTGGTGCCTGGTTTGACAAAAAAACCGTCGTCGCAAAAATTGTTCCTGACATGACGAAATTCAAAGTCGTACTGGCCGTCGATCAAACCGATATTGAGTTTGTTCAGCCGAAGCAGTTAGTCGAATTGCAATTGCGTCAACATCCGTTGAAGCTATACCGATCCACAATCGAAGAGTTTGTACCGGTCAAAATGAAAGAGACACCGCGGACGCTGTCCAGTAAAAACGGCGGCGACATTGTCTCGACGGTGAACGATGAAGGTCAACAGGTCCCCGCAAGCACGACTTATATGTTGACGGTGCCTATTGAAATCGAAGACGATATTGTGATCGATGGTGGGACGGGCGTGGCGAAGATCTACGCCGGCCGACAAACGGTAGGCAAGCGTATTTGGCGATTGTTGTGTCACACGTTTAGGTTTGAGCTGTAACGTTTAAAACCCTCTTGTCGGCCAAAGAGCTTCACCAATACAAATATGCAGGATAGGCCTGTTGATGAAATCAGCCGTCACGCGATAGCGTCCGGTTACGTGCCTCGTCTCGCACACTGAAAAAACTCACTCACTCACTTGCTGGCGCTGCGAGTTTGTCTTGACGTAACATCAGCGCAAAAAATAAAGCCGATGATCTTTCGACCATCGGCTTCATTTTGTATCTCAAATCACGGGCGAAGCCCGACCTGACTAAACAGGTGTGACTTGCTCTGCACGAGGACCTTTAGGTCCGCGGCCTTCTGTGTAGGAAACTTTTTGTCCTTCACGTAGTTCGTCGAAAGTTGTGCCTTCAACGTTTGACGAGTGGAAGAACATGTCTTCATTTCCGCCTGTGTCGATGAATCCAAAACCCTTGTCAGTCAAACGCTTGATAGTACCTTCAGCCATTACTCAAAACCCTCAAAACTCTAAATTAAAAAACTGCACCGTCCAAAAAAAGAGACGTAAGTCAATGACAGTGCTGGCAATAAGGATATCGTAATATGGCGGCTTGACAATCTCAGAAGTACTATTTTAGGAAACTTTTTTCGCGTTAGCCTAGTTTCACAAATATTCCTGTGATATGTCAATGAAAATCGCAAATTCAAACAACTATTTGGACGCAGCGGTTGTTCTTTAATAGCTATCAAACGCCCATTCGCCCTATTGCCAACCGCGAGCGGCTTACATTTTCCTCACACGCAGTTGATTCTCTCCGAGGCGCGGAAATTGCCGCGTCGCTGACAGAAGCCGTTACTTGTTTGTTTCCAGTGAGGACGTTTCTGCACCAAGGACAGGCTCAGCACAAGAACTATAGGTTTCACAATTGGAACAGCACCGGCGCGATGCTGTTGGCTTTTGCTCAGCCACTTCGGAAACTTTACGTCACCGCAAAGGTAGCCGACCTAATGCCGCACGTAACGAAAGCCACCGCAGCAAGTTTGATCGAAGACGGTCGTGGTTTCAGTCGCCGACATAAAGAGCCGTCCTACGCGAATCGAAGTGATGATCAATTGTTCACTGCTCTTGCCAGTTGGTCACCCGTGGTGCGTCAACGTGCTGTAGATCAACTGAGAAAACGTAAATGCGACTTTAAGCAACCGAGGGTCGGGAATGCTGAAGCGCTCACTGGCTGATGTTGATCGAGAAAAGTTGTACCGCGCCGTCCGGTCGGGGCTTGCGAACGTAGACGGCCACGCGCGGTCAATGTTTGTCTCGGTGTACAACTATCTTTCTTTCGAAGATATTGAACCCTTGTTGCCGGTAATCCATCGCGCGATCATCGAACCAGCACCGAGCGGAATTATTTTCGCTGACGGAGTTCGATTGGGTGGTCAGCAATTACTTGCCAAGCACGGAGTCAAAGCGGGGATTCCTTCGTGCACGGATCTGATCGAGGAGGGCCGATGGGGACTGGCAAAACGAGTTCCTAAGTGCTTAGATGCATTGGAAACATAAGGCGGCGCGGCGAAGTCGCAGTTCCCGGCCTTAAAAGACCTTCAGGAACACTTTGTGCCAAAGGCAAAGAGATCGAACAAGCAAAAGCAGTGGATCAAACGCGTTGAGGGAATAATCGAGAAGATTAATTCGAACGGGCGGAATAGATTGTCCAGCAGCTGATGTCGTTCTGCTCTGCGGCCTGTTGGACGGTTGATTGTTGGCACATGACGGACTTGAGCGTTTTCCAAGTCGCCGGCTCGAAATCGCATTCCATTTGGTCCAGCGCTTGCTTGAGCAGAATTCGACCGTAATCGAGATCCCAAATCGATTCGGCTTGTGGGATCGACGCTAATTTGCCCATCAAGGAATCCGTCGCGTCCACCGTCGGAAGCGTTTTCTTACGGCGTTGCTGCCAAAACTTATTTAGCGTTACTGTTCTCAGCCAACCCCGAAAGCTGCTTGCCTGTCGTTCTGAAGGTCCGGTAGTTTACCGAAGACGATTGAAAACACGTCTTGGACGAGGTCAGCAGTATCGGCCTGTTCGAGCCCGACTTTTCGCGCACAGTAGAAGATAAGCGGGGTGTAGAGGCCAACGAATGTTTCTTACGCATGTTCTTTTTTGGCTGATTCTTCGCCATCGGATCGGAGGTTGCGCTACCTGTGGCTGAGCTACCTGTGGCTGAGCTATCTGAGCTGTTGACGTCCGCATAGTGCTGAAGGCGAAGCAGCAAGCTTTCAGATGTTGTGTTCATCGTTTCTGGAATCGTAAATGGTGTTTGCGCTGTGGAAACGTGTGCTCTGCGATAGACCGATCCTTTCCGCGATGCAAATAGAACAACGGTAGATAGTGTGACGCTTTGCGGGGAAGCCTGGAAGGAGTTTGACGACGAGTCGGCAGACGCAGATGGTTTGGCAGTTCGAAACACGGTCGCCTACAGGCTTGTCGTTAAACTGGCCGGGAGCCGGCCGGGAATAATCGACGTTGCGGGATTGTTGTTGTGCTTGATTGGAAATGTAGAATGTACGGGCGATGACGGCAGGCCATGTTGGGATTGTCGGTTAATTACCTGTTAAAACTTCTTTCATTGATATTGGTGGATTACGGTTGAATATGGAAACTGGAATAGTTGTTCTTGCTTCCACCGGTTGCGGTAAACCAAGTAACGTTTCTCACCTACCAGATCGCGCGTAAATGCTTCCAAAAATTCCTCGTCACGAAATGGCAATTGTCATTCGACTGTTTGCATTTTGTTTTTTTGCGGGATCTTCCTACACATTGGCTAAGACAGCCGCCGACAGCCTGTTTCTTTCAAGGATTGGATCGGCCAGTCTTGCCGTCGAGTTTCTGGCGGCGGGTGTTGCGACGGCTTTGTTTGCGACGCTGTGGCTGTGGGCGGCCAGAAACATTTACATTGGGCGGTTGCTACGAATTACTTCTTCTGTTTTGGCGGTCTTCTACATCGTGCTGTGGTGGAAGTTGCCTGTAATGCACCATTCGTTCGGGCTGTTGTCGCTGGTTTATGTCTTGGCGGAGATCAAAGGTTGTTTGTATGCGATCGTTGCTATCTCAGCCATGAATGAAATGTTGGGGAGGAAGGCAAGTCGCCAGTCATGGGCGACCGTTCTGCTGGGATTTTCGCTGGCCGCAATTATTGTTGGAACCGCTGTAGGATTTGAATCGCAATTTTGGGATGCAGACAACTGGTTGTTGGTGGCGGGCCTTTTGGATCTCGCGGCAATTCTTCCCGGTGTTGGGATCTTGGCGGCGCAGAACAAAAGAAGAAACACGGCAAAAGAGCTCAGGCGATCTGAGTCAAACGGACAAGCGGAGGAATTAACCGATAGTGCTCAGGCCCACGAAGAATCGCACCACGAAGAGTCGCACCACGACACAGAGGAAGATCTGCTTTCGAAAATCGCCACGCAATGGCTACCGCTGACGAAGTATGCCGACGCGGAGACATTTGCTCGGTGGTTCAGCATATTGATTGGTGCCAAAGTATTGGTGCTTACGCTAGTCGCGTTCAATTGGAAAGTCAGCGTCAATGAATTCCTTGGTCCTAGCGAGCGTTCGTTAGCGACGTTTTTTGGTTGGTACTACGCGATGGCAGGCGCAGCGACATTGGTGGTGCAGTTTTTTGTGACCGGCAGACTTCTGGCAAATAAGAGCGTTGTATTTCCAATAATAGTTTTACCGTCAATGATTCTGTTGTTGGTCGCACTATTAGTCATCGGAGGAGGCGTAGGAATGGGGGTCGCGTTTGCGTTTTATGTCACCACGGCAGCAAAATCAATGGATGCTTGGAGACGCAGCACACATGACACGGCAATACACCTGCTCTACACCGGCGTCAAGAAACGCAAACGTCGTGGCCTGATAGGTCACAACCATGGACTGGTGAAACCCGGAGCCGAGATCGCGGCAGGGATCGTGTTGGTCAGCAGCACATTTTGGTTTCAAAATTTGGTGCTAACGCTGGCTTCTGTTGTCTGGCTATTTGCAACGCTGGTCATTATCGGTATCGTCAGGTCTCGGAATCGTTGGGCGAATATGAAGAAACTGCTAACGCGAAGGACCCGCGATTAACGCAGGTTCGATCTCAGCAAACAGATTTGGCCTTAAAACTGCTCTGATACTTCGCACCGTGATAATCCTCCTTTCTGCTGCGTCAATTTGGCCGTCTGGCGCTACTTGGTTTGCGTGGGCTTGGCCGACATAATCGGCAAAAGTACCCGACGTGTTCGAATCACAAATACGCTATTTCTCAGCCGAAATCTGGACGTTTAAATATGTATCAGATAGCCAACAACTTTGACGCGACATCATGCATTCGACCGAAATCAATAATCTTATTCGGCGCATCTGCCAAGAGCTAGGAATCGCATTCTCGGCTAACCGGGTCTATCCTGGCATCGCAGACCTAGAGCGAGATGGCCAACTCGCCCCGCCTAAAGAAACGCTGGACGCGATTGGACGCCAGTTTGGATTTCGCTTCCGTCCGATGGAAGGCAGTGTCCGCGATCTGTTCAACACCGTTTCGGACGCTGGGCCGGTCTTGCTGATCAATCTACCGGAGGACAGAAATCAAGATCCCGCCATGGCGTTGGTTCTCAAGGCAAAACGCAATCACTTAACGGTCCACCAAGACGGCAGCGACAAGAAAGTCGGGACTCGTTGGATTCGAGCCAACTTCCCTCCGGAGCAAGGCAAGAATTTTTCGTGGCTGCTGGTACAACCGATGTTGGCCGCGGAGAACGCTTCGCGATTCCATTATCAGGGTTCGACAATGTCGGAGCCGATGAAACCGCTGCGCCGGTTGATTGCGTTTTTAAAGCCAGAATACGGCGACATTAAAACGATCCTCATTTTTTCTATCGTCATTGGTTTACTCAGTCTGACGACGCCGTTAGCGGTGGAAGCCGTTGTGAATACGATCGCCTTCGGACGCTACCTTCAGCCTTTGATTGTGCTGTCGTTAATCGTACTAACGTTCTTGGGCTTTCGTGCCTTTTTGAATGTGTTGATGATGGTCATTGTCGAATACATCCAGCGACGAATGTTTGTTCGAACCGTCGAAGATTTGTCTTATCGGCTAACACGCGTACCGTTGTCGACGTGGAAGAAGTATCACGGGCCGGAGTTGGTGAATCGGTTCTTTGATGTTATCAACGTTCAGAAGATCACAGCCAAGATATTTCTGGATTCGTTGATGCTGTTACTGCAGACAGTGATCGGACTTTCGGTGTTGGCGTTTTATCACCCGTTTCTGTTGGGATATGACGTTGGTTTGTTGGCGCTGATGACTGTTGTGCTTTATTTCATCGGACGTGGCGCGATTAAGACCTCGATTGCCGAATCTCAGTTGAAGTATGAAACGGCGGCTTGGCTACAAGAGGTTGTGCGGCACCCTACGACCTTTAAGTACAACGGCGGCATGGGGTTCGCGATCAACCGCGCCGACGAACTGGCGTCGGAATATATCAATAATCGGCACAGTCATTTCAGGATTCTTCTTCGCCAGATTTCGTTCTCGATGGTGATGCAAGTCCTAGCGGCCACCATTTTGCTTGCGCTAGGTGGCTATCTGGTAATCATTCAGCAGATGACGCTGGGTCAATTGGTTGCGGCGGAACTTATTGTGACGGTGATTCTTGGGTCGTTCGCGAAGTTGGGCAAGGATCTTGAAAGTTTCTACGATCTGATGGCGTCGGTGGACAAACTGGGGAAGCTGTTTGATCTTCCGATCGAACCGATCGACAAACTTCAATTGGTTCGCCAACCGGGAGCTTATCCGCTGTCATTAGTTGATATGATGCTGGACAGTTCGCACAGCAGTGCATGTAACCTGTCGCTTGAGGCCGGACTCACGTTTGCGATTCACGGGTCAACGGAACTTCGGCGGTCGAAGCTAATCGAATCCATGGTCGGTCAACATAAACCTGCTTCGGGATACGTTCTTCTTAATGAGTATCGCATCGATACGATTAGCGCTGAATCGCTACAAGAAACGGTTTCGCTGATCCGCGATATTGAAGTCTTTGACGGCACCGTTGACGAAAATATCCGCATGGGCCGAGCCGATGTGGGGTCTGATGATGTGAATTTGGTGATCTCAGGGGTTAATTTGCAGAAGACGATATCCGGTTTAGAAGAAGGCTTGGTGACGAGTTTAAGTGTTTCGGGGTACCCTTTGTCGCAGGGGCAAGCTATCCGATTGGTGCTGGCAAGGGCGTTAATCGCCAAACCGGGCGTCTTATTCATCGACGGGCTGCTGGACCGATTGTCCGACAGCGATACGGCGGACGTGTTGCGTCGCATAAAATCCTTTCAAAAAGACACGACGATCGTGATCTCCACAGGTCGTCGCGTGATCGCTGACTGGGCCGATCAAAATTTGAATATTAGTATGCCCGTTTGGGAATTGGCAAAGGTTTCCGGTTAGGTTATCTGTGTCTACACAATTTTCTCGTTTGATAAAAGTGAACGAAGAGTTCGATAATGACAAATAGAAACACTTCCCGGTTTGGTACGGTTGTGCCGGACCAGCGCCAGTCAGCGACGCTTCACTTAGTTCAATCCTCTCGTTTTGCGAAACGGTTGGCGAAACTTCTATTGCTTGCGTTGTTCATTAGCATACTGGGGATGGCGTTTCTACCATGGCAGCAAACGTCTCGCGGCGAAGGTTCGGTGGTGGCTTATGTTCCCCAGGAACGTCAGCAATCTATTGAGTCACCAAGCAAGGGTATTGTTGCGAAGATTGGCGATGGTTTGGTGGAGGGGTCACAGGTCAAAAAGGGCGACTTCATTCTTCAGATCCAGCCCTTCGCGGCAAATATGGTTCAACAACTCAACGGGCAGTTGTCAGAACTAAAAACAAAAGAGGAGACGGCAAACGTTAAGGCAGGTGCTTATCGTCAAAATGTAGAAGGCTTCACCGAAGCGGCAGAATTTACCGTCAGTGCAGCTGAGCAGATGGTTGAGGCGGCTCAAGCGAAACTGGAAAGTAAGCAGCAATTGGTCGCAGCTTACGCGGCAAAAGAGTTACAAGCCAAATTAAATTACGAGCGTCAAGCGATGCTCGCCCAGCGCGGGCTCAAACCCGCGAAGGAAATTGAGAAACTAAGGAAAGAATGGGACGTCGCCAAATCAGAATCACAGTCTGTCCTTCAGGATGTGATGTCGCTGAAGAAGGAGCTGGCCGCGAAGAAAGATATGCTCGAAGAAAAACGGCGTGTCGCGCAGACCAAGATCGACTATGCGCGAGCTTTGGAGCAGGATTCGTTAGGCGCTGCGGCGACGGTACGCAAGGACATTGGCGCGTTGGAGATGAAGCTGGGCGAGATGGATCGTTTGGTGGTTCGTGCACCTCGGGACGGCACCATCTTTCGAATGCCGCTGTACGAACAGGGGCAAACGATCAAAGAAGGCCAGTCGATATTGACGTTAATCCCCGAATCCTCGCAAGAGGCCGTCGAACTGTTGGTCAACGGAAACGATATGCCTCTGGTCCAATTGGGGCAAGAAGTCCGCTTACAGTTCGAAGGTTGGCCAGCTGTGCAGTTTCCGGGTTGGCCTTCGATTGCGGTGGGAACCTTCAGCGGACAGGTCGCGACGGTCGATGCCACCGACAATGGCTATGGACGTTTTCGAATTCTGGTCACACCGACCGAAGGAGCGGATTGGCCTTCAGGCAGGTACTTGCGCCAGGGAGTGCGGGCCAACGGTTGGGTCATGCTGCAGAAGGTAACACTCGGATACGAGATTTGGCGGCAGCTGAACGGTTTTCCTGTAATTTTATCGGACAAGGAACCGGGCAAAGGTTCTGCAAAGTCAAAGTCGAAAGAAAAGTCAAAACCTCCCAAGATGCCGAAGTAGTTTCTCGAATCGCCGTGGCTGTGGGGGCCGCTCATAGAATGAAACCTCCGACACGAGGGCTTGTTGATTTAGCCAAATTTTGCGAACCAATCATCAGCCGCAGGGCGATAGCCTCCGGTCATGGCACGGTAATGGACGCTGTCGTGTGGCGGCTGATTGGATCAACAAGACCGCTCGCCGCGGGCATCAAGCGCAAAGAAGACGTTCGCGGGAACGAGACTTGCGCCACCGGTTCAGGGAGACGATGGTTCCCATTGGCTGGTCTGGTTTTGCTGTTGATGACGTTCTGCGTTTCGGGGTGTCAAATCAGTGGCGGATTTGATGAAAGTAATCAAATCTCTTTGGCCCCAGCACCTGCTCTCAAACCAGTTCCAGCGTTTAACGCCAAATCCTACAGGGCTCCCAACCCTGGTTCGACGGTAGACCGGAAATTAACGTTGCTCAATGGCTCATCTGTTTATCCCAATCCCCTCACCCGCAGCTTACCGTCACAAACAGCGTCTCCTTCCGGTTCCTTTAACAGCCCGCTGACCAACCGTTTGAGGGAAAGTCGATCCGCAGTAGCATTGAGTCAAGAAGCTGCCCCGACTGCCGTTGTTAATAATGCCTTCACGCAAAATTCTTTTTCGTCGTCGAGGCAGGTTGCGTTCCAAGGAGAAGCAGAAGCCCTTTCAGACGCAGCGAAGATACCTTCTGATTTGACATTACCGTTCGAAGATAACGAAACTGAAGGCGAAAAAGAAACTGAGAACGAAGACGGCTTGTCCTATAAAGGAGATCAAAGCAGCGAAACGTTAAATGCCTCTACCGAGATTTCTTACAATTCAAATTCGCTTGGTTTGGCCCAAGTTGTTTTGTCAGTAAAGCAGTGCTATCCCGAAATCGACATTGCTATCGGAGAGATCGAGCAAGCACAGGGTAAGATCCTGTCGTCTTGGGGCGAATTCGATTCCACTTTCGACGCCTATAGCATTTCCAAACCCTTAGGCTTTTACGAACAATATCGCAACGGAACCGGAGTCACGCGACCGCTGTACAGCGGTGGCGAAGTCTACGGAGGGTATCGAATTGGCAGAGGTACCTTTGAACCTTGGTACGGCGAACGCGAAACCGACCAAGCCGGAGAGTTCAAAGTTGGTTTCTCGAAACCTTTGCTGAAGGATCGTGATATCGACAAACGACGCGCGAGCCTCATCGCGGCAGGATTTGTGCGCGATCAAGTCGAAGCCAATGTGGAAACGCGGTTGCTACAATTCGAACGCTTCGCCGCGCAAGCTTACTGGGATTGGGTCGCTTCAGGGCAAGCCGTCGTGATTCAGCAGCAGCTGCTCAATCTGGCTCAAACGCGAGTCGAGCAGATCAGTTTACGAATTGAGCAAGGGGATCTGGCGAAGATTGCTGAGATCGACAATGACCGTTTTATTGCTAAGCGGAAGAACACCCTGATTAAGGCCAGACGTGGTTTGGAAAAAGCCGCAATCAAGCTGTCCATGTTCTTCAGAGACGGCAATTGCGAACCCGTTATCGTCGATGAGCAACGTTTGCCTTTGAGGTTTCCTCTGTCGGATGAGATCGACCAGCAGCTGATTCAAGGTGACATTGGCATAGCCTTGCAAACACGCCCCGAACTCGTGGAACTCGCTGCGGCGCGACGTGAAGCGTGCCTCAAACTTCAGTACGCAACGAACCTGTTGCTACCAAAATTGGACCTAAAAGGTTTTGCCGGAAAAGATATCGGTGACTTGACCAGTAGCAAAGGCGACAAGCGACCGCTTGAGCTGGAAATTGGAGTTTTCGCCGAAGTGCCAATCCAGCGTCGTGAGGGGGCTGGAAAAATCCAGTCTGCGCAAGGGAAAATAACTCAGATCGACGCGAAACGACGTTTGGTTTCGGACAAAATTCGAGCGGAAATACAAGACGCCGCATCCGCAGTCAACGCTGCCTTCAAACAGATTCGCCAGTCGCGCGAAAACGTGCGCTTGAATGAGCAGTCGTTGGAGCTCGGGCGATTGGCGTTTGATGAAGGCGACATCGATTTGTTGGCCCTGAACATCTACGAGTCCTCGGTTGCCGATGCGAAGCTGCAATTGCTTGAGGCCCAGCACAAGTATTTCTATAGTCTGGCCATCTATCAGACTATAACAAGTTCAGAAGCATTTTTGGATCGCTAGTTATTAACCGTTGGGGCGCTAGCCTAATCGCACTTACTTTAGCTTGATGTAACGCATCAACCCGTCAGCCGCCAACGGAAAAGCGTCCGGTCCTACGCGCCTAAACCGGACGCTTTTCCGTTGGCGGCTGATTCAAATTGGCTACGCCAATGATTTCACTTACTTTACC